>JACXTT010010902.1_pt1 | contig 12203 bp, 10 predicted proteins | sample 9270951 | NCBI WGS metagenome assembly JACXTT01 (sample SAMN15532306, study PRJNA645909) | rock metagenome | isolation source: weathered quartz diorite | place: Puerto Rico | collected 2017-06-21 | reverse complement strand
GGGCGCAGGAACACGAAGCGGAAATGGTCCAGATGGGCCAGCCAGTAGTCGAAGGTGGCCTCGGTGTGCGCCATCAGCCGGGCATAGGGCGCACGGTGCTTGTCGGTGGCCTGCACGCAGGCCGCGTGCGCCAGGAACAGGATGTAGTCGCGCAGATGGCTGGCCAGCGCGCCCTTGCTGGGGAAGTAGCGGTAGATCGCCATCGGCGAAATGCCGGCGGCGTCGGCAATGCCGCGCAGCGTGACGGCATCGGCGCCCTGGCTGGCCAGGATGTCCCGCGCAATGGCGATCAGCTGCTCCTTGAATTCGTTCTTGTCGCTGGCGCTGCGCCGGCGTGTCTGCTTGGCGGCGGGGCGGGTGTCACGCGGGGAGCGCTTGTCTGCAAGGGTCATTTTGTAAGGTGAATTGTGGGACCGTCGGCAGGGTGGCACACAGAAACAGTGCGCCACCGTTGCGGCCATTATGCCGCTGCTGCGTACACGTACGCCAAATACGCGTACATATAACCCTACGTCGCGTCATGTTATGCGTACTTGTTAGCGTACACATACTCATAACCATATAAACTGGCGCCCTTCCATCGCACCAGACCTCGCTACTGCCATGTACGCAACCGACAGCACGCCCCCTGCCCTCGCGCCCGCCGCGCACGAAGAAACCGCCCTGCCCCGCGACAGCCAGGAGCTTTTGACCTTCATCAGCGGTGACGAGATGTATGGCATGGACATCCGCTGCGTGCAGGAAATCCGCAGCTTCGAGCAGCCCACCCGGCTGTTCACCGCACCGGCCGACTGCCTGGGCGTCATCCATCTGCGCGGCACCGTGGTGCCGGTGCACGACATGCGCCTGAAGCTGGGCCAGGCCCCGGTGGCGCCCGGCGCAGAAACCGTGGTCATCGTCGTCAACCTGCAGCAGGGTGCTGTCGGCATGGTCGTGGACAGTGTGTGCGAGGTCATCACGCTGCACGCCGACCAGATACAGCCGCCGCCCAGCAGCTACGCCAGCCAGCGCACGTCGCACATCCAGGGGCTGGGCCAGTCGCAGGAGCGGCTGGTCGTGCTGCTGGACGCCGAGCGCCTGATGGCGCGCACGCCGGCGCAATAGGCCCGCGACTTCCCATTACCTTCCTCTCCCCTTTTTGTTGATCGCCATGAAAAACCCCTTGATCCTCCCCAACGTCTCTGTGGCCACGCGCATCTCCGTGGTCGGCAGCGTCGGCGTTGCCATCGTCCTGCTCGCCATCTCCACCTGGATGAGCGTCAATGCCACCCACAAGGCGCGGGCTGACCGCATCCAGTCCGCCGGCCAGGAGGCCCAGGCACTGGTTGGCACCGTGGATGCGTTCGACCTGTCGTCGCGCACTCTGGTGGACCGCTACTTCAAAACCTTCCGCGACGAGTTCGCACCGACCTTCAGTCTGGACGAGGCGCATACCGAACTCAAGAGCGCGGGCACCAAGCTCAACAACGACTTCACCGAGGTGGACAGCTTCTTCAAGAGCACCGGCGCCGTGGCCACGGTCTTTGCCAAGAAGGGCGACGACTTCCTGCGCATCACCACCTCGCTGAAAAAGGAAAACGGCGAACGCGCCATGGGCACGCTGCTGGACAAATCCGGCCCGGCCTACGCCGCGCTGAGCACGGGCAAGCCCTTTGTCGGCCGCGCCTTCCTGTTCGGCAAGCACTACATGACGCGCTACGAACCGGTGCAGGACGACGCTGGCCGCACGGTGGGCGCGCTGTTCATCGGCTTTGACCTGACGGCGTTCCAGACGGCTCTGGAAAAGATGAGCGACGCCTCCCACCTGTACCAGACCGGTGGTCTGTATGTGATCGACCCCAAGAAGAGCTGGAACGACGCGCTGTTCGTGTTCCACCCGAGCAACAAGGGCAAGAAGGTGCTGGAGGCCTACCCCGGCCTGGACAAGCAGCTTGACGCCATGGACAAGGCCCCGCAGGACAGCGCCACCGACAGCGCCGCCGTGTATGCCAGCAAGGGCACGAACCGCTGGGCCGTGCTGCGCAAGAGCGCGTCCACCGGCTGGTGGGTGGTGGCCGAAGTGTCCGACCAGGAAGCCATGGCCTCGCACTGGGCCACGCTGGTCCCGTTCTGGGTGATGCTGGGCGGCGCCGCCGTGGCGCTGGGCTTCGGCCTGTTCATCATGACGCGCCGCTGGGTGTCCCAGCCGCTGCAGGAGCTGGGCCTGGTGGTCAACCGCGTGGCCGAAGGCGACCTGAGCGAGTCCACATCCAGCCTGCGCCGTGACGAAATCGGCAGCCTGATGCGCAAGGTGGAACGCATGCGCCTGGACCTCAACGGCCTGATCGGCCATGTGCGCCACAGCAGCGACGGCATCGGCCTGGCCACCGCCGAAATTGCCACCGGCAGCGCCGACCTGAGCAGCCGCACCGAACGCACCGCCGGCAACCTGCAGCAGACCGCCGCCAGCGTGGAACAGCTCACCGGCACGCTCAAGCAGACCGCAGAGAGCACCCACCTGGCGAACCAGCTGGCCGCGTCCGCGCAGACCGAGGCCGTGCAGGGCGGCGAACTGGTCAACCGCGTCATCCTGGCCATGGCCGACATCGAGAAGAGCAGCCAGCAGATTGCCGACATCATCGGCGTCATCGACAGCATCGCGTTCCAGACCAACATCCTGGCGCTGAACGCCGCCGTGGAAGCGGCACGCGCGGGCGAGCAGGGGCGCGGCTTTGCCGTCGTCGCCACCGAGGTGCGCAACCTGGCCAGCCAGTCGGCCGCCGCGGCCAAGGACATCAAGGGCCTGATCCAGTCCAGCGTGGAGCGCGTGCAGCAAGGCTCCGTCATTGCCGACGAGACCGGCAGCGCAATGCAGAACCTGATGCAGTCCATCAAGCGCGTCAACGGCATCATCCATGACATCAGCATGGTCACCGACGAGCAGAACATCGCCGTGCAGCAGGTCAACCAGGCGGTCAACCAGATCGACCAGCACACCCAGGAAAACGCCGCGCTGGTGGAAGAAAGCGCCGCCGCCGCGGAAAGCCTGCAGCAGCAGACCGAACAGGTGATCCGCCTGGTGTCCAACTTCAAGCTGGACCACACGCTGGCGCTGGAAATGGCCTGAGGCCTGCGCAGGCCCGCAAAAATGGGGCTGTCAATGCAGCAGCTGCCCTCGTAAAATGGGCGCAGCAAGCTACAAAAGATATAGCAAATGACCGACCCCAAGCCGCCCACCACCTTTCGCCGCGCCGCGCCGCCGCCCCACCGGGCGAAAGCGCCCATTCCTGCCGGGCAAACCGACACCGCCGCCTTCGGCGCCAACGGCACCATGCGGCTGAACAAGCGCATGGCCGAACTGGGACTGGCATCGCGCCGCGAGGCCGACGACTGGATTGCCAAGGGCTGGGTCAAGGTCAACGGCCGCATCGCCGAGATGGGCCAGCAGGTGGCGCCGGACGCCCGCATCGAGGTGGACCGCTCCGCCACGCAACAGCAGGCCAACCAAGTCACCATCCTGCTCAACAAGCCGCTGGGCATCGTCAGCGGCCAGGCCGAGGACGGGCATGAGCCTGCCATCAAGCTGATCCAGCCCACCACCCGCTGGAAGGACGACAACGCCCGCTTCTTCTTCCACGGCAGCCAGTTGAAGAGCCTGGTGCCGGCCGGCCGGCTGGACATCGACTCCACCGGCCTGCTGGTGCTGACGCAGGACGGCCGCGTGGCGCGCCAGCTGATCGGCGAAGACAGCGGCATGGAAAAGGAATACCTGGTGCGCGTGGCCTACACCGGCGCCGAAAACCCGGCCGCCGCCACATCCGCCGCCGCCACCCACGCGCCGCTGCAGGCCATAGCCGACCACGACCCGGTGCGCAATGACGTGCAGTCCGTCTTCCCCCCCGCCATGCTGGCGCGCCTGCGCCACGGCCTGAGCCTGGACGGCCAGGCGCTGAAGCCGGCCAAGGTGGAATGGCAGAACCCCGAACAGCTGCGCTTTGTGCTGACCGAGGGCAAGAAGCGCCAGATCCGCCGCATGTGCGAGCTGGTGGGCCTGAAAGTGGTGGGCCTCAAGCGCGTGCGCGTCGGCAAGGTGATGCTGGGCAATCTGCCGCTCGGGCAATGGCGCTACCTGCAGCCGCACGAAAAATTCTAGGCCTGTTCACATAAGATCGGGCCATGCAACTTCCCTCCCGCTTTTGGGCCGACTTGAGCACCCGCCATTTCGCGCAACTGGCTGCGTCGCCGCTGCGCGACCAGGCCGTGGCGGTGTTGCCGGTAGCCGCCACCGAGCAGCACGGCCCGCACCTGCCAACCAGCGTGGACAGCACGCTGGTGGACGGCGTGGTGGCCGCCGCGCTGCCGCATCTGGCGGCCGACCTGCCGGTGCTGGTGCTGCCCACCCAGACCGTGGGCTACAGCCCGGAGCACATCCGCTTTCCGGGCACGCTGACACTCTCCTCCTCCACGCTGATCGCACTGTGGACCGAACTGGGCGCCGGCGTGGCGCGCGCCGGCATCAAGAAGCTGGTGCTGTTCAACAGCCACGGCGGGCAGGTCAGCATGATGGACATCGTGGCGCGTGAACTGCGCACCACGCACGGCATGATCGTCTACAGCAGCAGTTGGTACAACCTGCCGATGGGTGACGCCATCCATGAGCTGTTCCCTGCCGAAGAGCACCGCTTCGGCGTGCACGCCGGTGACATCGAGACCTCGATGATGCTGGCCCTGGCACCCAAGCGCGTGGACATGGAGCAGGCACGCAACTTCCACAGCAGCTCGCAGGACCGGGCGGCGCAATACCCCATCCTGGGCAATGGCAAGAGTGCCAAGCTGGGGTGGCAGATGCAGGACTACAACGTGCAGGGCGCGGCGGGGAATGCGGCTGCGGCTACTGCGGCCAAGGGGCGGGCGCTCTTGGATGCGGCGGGGGCGCAACTGGCGCGGATGCTGGCGGAGGTGAGTACCTTGCCATTGGATACGATCAGCGAACGGGTTCGGGCCTCCTGATTTGATCAGATTTATTGGCACCTAAGCCGATGCCATAGATTGGCACCAGGAGTTGGCAGATGTTTGTGATCAAATTCAAGAACACAAGCGAAAGCCAACCCCATGCCCACCCCCCTCTCCCAACTCCTGTCCGAGCACCGCATCCACGAGGTGGAATGCATCGTCCCCGACATCACCGGCATCGCCCGCGGCAAGATCCTGCCCAAAGACCTGTTCCTGTCTGCCGGCGAAATGCGCCTGCCCAAGAGCGTGCTGCTCAACACCGTCAACGGCCAGCAGCCCGACAACGCCCCCTATGTCGGCGACACCGACCCCGACATGGTCTGCAAGCCCGACATTGCCACCTTCCGCGTCGTGCCCTGGGCCAAGGAAAACGTCGCCGTAGTCATCCACGACTGCCATGAGTGGGACGGCCGCGCCGTGTCGCTGTCGCCGCGCGCCGTGCTGCGCAAGGTGCTGGAGCTGTATGCGCAAAAGGGCTGGAGCCCGGTGGTTGCGCCGGAGATGGAGTTCTTCCTGGTGGCGCGCCAGCAGAACCCGCATGAACCGCTGCAACCGCCGATCGGGCGCAGCGGCAAGCCCGAGGCTGGGCGGCAGAGCTATTCGGTGGACGCGGTCAACGACTTCGACCCCTTCTTTATGGAGCTGTCGCAGTTCTGCGAGGTGCACAACCTGGGCGTGGAGACGCTGATCCACGAGGCCGGCGCAGGCCAGATGGAGATCAACTTCAACCACGGCGAGCCGCTGGAACTGGCCGACCGCGTGTTCCTGTTCAAGCGCGCGGTGCGCGAGACGGCGCTGCGCCACGGCATCTTTGCGACCTTCATGGCCAAGCCCATGGAGATGGAACCCGGCAGCGCCATGCACATCCACCAGAGCATCCTGGACAAGAGCGGCAACAACCTGTTCAGCCAGCCGGATGGCACGGCCAGCCCGGCGTTCTTCCACTACATTGCCGGGCTGCAGAAGTACGTGCCGCAGGTCACGGCGCTGTTCGCGCCGTATGTGAACTCCTACCGCCGCCTGACGCCGGACATGTCGGCGCCGACCAATGTGCAGTGGGGCTATGACAACCGTACCTGCGGCATCCGCATCCCCAACTCCGGCCCCACCGCGCGCCGCGTGGAGAACCGCGTTCCGGGTGTGGACGTGAACCCCTACCTGGCGATCGCGACCACGCTGGCCTGCGGCTACCTGGGCCTGATGGAGCAGGAGCAGCCCAGTGCCCCGCTGACCGGCAGCGCCTGGCAGCAGGAGGCCGCGCTGCCACGCCACCTGGAAGACGCCATTGAAGCCCTGCGCGACTGCGCCCCCATGCGCGCCGTGCTGGGCGATTTGTTCATCGACGCCTTCTGCGCCGTCAAGGAACTGGAGTTCCGTACCTACAACCGCGTCATCAGCTCCTGGGAACGCGAACATCTGCTCTTGCTGGTCTGAGGCCCCTATGACAACGACAACGCCCGAACTGCGCCACGGCATCCGCTGGGACCGCGCACAAGCCCTGCTGGCGCGCGAAGTGGCCGCCTTTGTACAACGCAACCCGCGCTCGCAGGCACTGTCGCAGCGCGCGCAGCAGCACCTGATGTTTGGCGTGCCGCTGCACTGGATGAACGACTGGGGCACGCCGTTTGCACTGCAGGTGGCCAAGGCCAGCGGCGTGGACATCCTGGACGCGGACGGCCACGCGCTGGTGGATTTCTGCCTGGGCGACACCGGCGCCATGTTCGGCCACGCGCCACCCGTCGTGGCCCAGGCCATCGCCCGGCAGGCGGCGCAGGGCATGACGGCCATGCTGGGCGGCGAGGACGCGGCCGTGGTCGGCGAGCTGCTGCACGCGCACTTTGGCCTGACGCACTGGCAGTTCGCGATGACGGCGACCGACGCCAACCGCTATGTGCTGCGCTGGCTGCGCGCCGCCAGCGGGCGCAAGAAGCTGCTGGTGTTCAACGGCTGCTACCACGGCACTATCGAGGACGTGTTTGTCGACCTGGTGGACGGCGTGCCCACGCAGCGCGACAGCCTGCTGGGCCAGGTGCATGACCTCACCCAACACACTGTGGTCGTGGAGTTCAACGACCTGGCCGCGCTGGAGGCCGCGCTGGCGCAAGGTGACATTGCCTGCGTGCTGGCCGAGCCGGCGATGACCAATATCGGCATGGTGCTGCCCGAGCCCGGCTTCTGGGAAGCCGCGCAAGTGCTCATCCGAAAGCACGGCGCGGCCCTGGTGCTGGACGAGACCCACACCATCAGCTGCGGCCCCGGCGGCTACACGCGCGCCCACGGCCTGCAGCCCGATGCTTTGGTGGTGGGCAAACCGGTCGGCGGCGGCTTGCCGTGCGCGGCCTATGGCTTCAGCGCCGCCTGGGCCGAACGTGTGGTGCAGGCCAAGCGCAACGCGCCGCCCGGCCACTCCGGCATAGGCACCACGCTGTCCGGCAATCTGCTGGCCATGGCCGCGATGCGCGCCACCTTGAGCGCGCTGATGACACCGGCGGTCTATGCCCCCATGCTGGCGCTGTCGCAGACGCTGGCCGAAGGCCTGCGCGCCCGCATTGCAGCGCGCGACCTGCCATGGTGCGTGACGCAGCTGGGCGCGCGCAGCGAGTTCCAGTTCCGCAGCACGCCGCCTTGCAACGGCACCGAGGCTGGGGCGGCGCTGGACAGCGATCTGGAGCACCTGATCCACCTGGCCCTGCTGAACCGCGGCGTCATGATCACGCCCTTCCACAACATGATGCTCATCTGCCCCAGCACCACGGCGGCGCATGTGCAGCAGTTGCTGGACGCGTTTGACGCCGTGCTGGACGCGCTGTGCCATGGCTAAGTCCCCAGCCGCAGCCAGCCCCGACGGCACCACCACCCAGCAGGACAGCTGCTACGCCACGCTGCGCCAGTGGGTCACCGTAGGACGCTTTCTGCCCGGCGAGCGGCTGAAGATACGCCAGGTGGCCGAAGAGCTGGGTGTGGGCCTGATGCCGGTGCGCGCCGCGCTGCAGCGCCTGGCGTCCGAGGGCGCGCTGGTCAATGTGCCCCATGCCGGCGTGGCCGTGCCCTGGTTGTCGCGCGCCGAGTTTGACGACGTGCTGGACATTCGCCTGCTGCTGGAGGGCGAAGCCGCCGAGCGCGGCGCGCTGCGTCTGGACGCACCAGGCCAGGCCCTGCTCCACACCTTGTCGGCGCAGATGGACGGTGCCCTGAAGGCGGCGGACGCCAAGGCCTACCTGGCCGCCAACGAAGACTTCCACCTGGTGCTGTACCGCGCGGCCGGCTCGCCCACGCTGCTGGCGCTGATAGAAACCGTGTGGCTGAAGGTCGGACCGCTGTCCAACCAGCTGTTCGAGCACGCAGACGCACTGGGGGTGCTCAACGACGGCCACAACGACGTGCTCCAGGCCATCGCCAAACGCGACAGCGCAGCGGTGCGCCGGGGCATAGAGCGGGACTTGTTTGTGGCCGGGCAATTCTTGCGCCAGGCCTGCAAGGGGCGCTAGCGGCGACTCAGCGGGCGGGCGGCTTCTTGGCCGTGGGGTCCGTCAGGTCCATGGGCTCGGTGTCGTCATAGGCCCGGTCCAGCGGCTGGATCTGCGTGTCCTGCGCAGCGTCGTCGTGCGGCGTCTGCAGGCTGTCCTCCCACAGGCCCCAGGCGGTGTCGGAGTCGCTTTCCACCACGTCCGGCAGCGGCAAGGGGTCCAGCAAGGGGTCGTACGGACGGGAACCACTGGGTTTGGGCGGGACGGTCTTCGGCTTCTCCGGGGTCATGGTCGGCAGATTCCTTGGCTGGGGTTTTCCCCGCACTGTAGCCGTTCTTGGCCCGCCATGGGAAGGGCTGGCCCATGCCCCCTTGAAAGCGCCCGCCATCGCCCATAATTGCGGGTTGCCTGCGCCGCGGCCCCGTGCTGCGGGCGCGCAATCTCCCCGTGAGCCATTTCCGAGACTTTGAGACTTTCCCCATGAGCAAGCAAACCCTTTCCTTCCAGGCCGAAGTTGCACAACTGTTGCACCTGGTTACCCACTCGCTGTACTCCAACAAGGAAATCTTCCTGCGCGAACTGATCTCCAACGCGTCGGATGCCTGCGACAAGCTGCGCTTTGAAGCCATCAACAACGCCGGCCTGTACGAGAACGATTCGGAGCTGAAGGTCCGGGTCACGCTGGACACGACGGCCCGGACACTGACCATCACCGACAACGGCATCGGCCTGTCGCAGCAGGAAGCCATCGACAATCTGGGCACCATCGCCAAGAGCGGCACCAAGGACTTCGTCAGCAAGCTCACCGGCGACCAGAAGGCCGACAGCAACCTGATCGGCCAGTTCGGCGTGGGCTTCTACTCCGGCTTCATCGTCGCCGACAAGATCACCGTCGAATCCCGCCGTGCCGGCCTGCCAGCCAACGAGGCTGTGCGCTGGGTCAGCGACGGCGGCGCCAGCGGCGGTGGCGCGTTCGAAGTCGAAACCATTACCCGCGAAGCCCGCGGCACCAGCGTCATCCTGCATCTGCGCGACGATGCACAGGACTACACCCAGGCCTGGAAGGTCAAGGGCATCATCAACAAGTACTCCGACCACATCAGCCTGCCTATCCAGATGGAAAAGGAAGAGTGGAAGGACGGCGAGCTGATCAACGCCAGCGACGAAAACGGCGGCCGCCAGCCCGGCGCCATGGTCAAGACCGGCGAGTGGGAAACCGTCAACAAGGCCAACGCCATCTGGGCGCGCGCCAAGAAGGACATCACGCAAGAGCAGTACGACGACTTCTACAAGCAGATCAGCCACGACTTCGAAGCCCCGCTGGCCCACACGCACAACCGCGTGGAAGGCAGCACCGAATACACCCAGCTGCTGTACATCCCCGGCAAGGCGCCGATGGACCTGTACAACCGCGACCACAAGGCCGGCCTGAAGCTGTACGTCAAGCGCGTCTTCATCATGGACGACGCCGAGGCGCTGTTGCCCGGCTACCTGCGTTTTGTGAAGGGCGTGGTGGACAGCGCCGACCTGCCGCTGAACGTCAGCCGCGAACTGCTGCAGGAAAGCCGCGACGTGAAAGCCATCCGCGAAGGCTGTACCAAGCGCGTACTCTCCATGCTGGAAGACCTGGCCAAGCATGACAAGGCGCCCGCGGCTGAAGGCGACGTGACCGATGTGCTGTCCGACGAGGACAAGGCCAAAGAGGGCAAGTACAGCAAGTTCTACGCAGAGTTCGGCGCGGTGCTGAAGGAAGGCCTGGGCGAGGACTTCGCCAACAAGGAACGCCTGTCCAAGCTGCTGCGCTTTGCCAGCAGCACCACCGACAGCGTCAGCGTTTCCCTGGCCGACTACAAGGCGCGCATGAAGGAAGGCCAGGAAGCCATCTACTACATCACCGCCGACAACGCGGCCGCCGCCAAGAACAGCCCGCAGCTGGAAGTGTTCAAGAAGAAGGGCATCGAAGTGCTGCTGATGACCGACCGCGTCGACGAGTGGGCCCTGAACTACCTGCACGACTTCGACGGCACCCCCATGCAGTCCGTCGCCAAGGGCGCGGTGGACCTGGGCAAGCTGCAGGACGAGGCCGAGAAGAAAGCTGCCGAAGAGGCCGCCGAAGCCTTCAAGCCGCTCTTGGCCAAGCTCAAGGAAGCACTGAAGGACAAGGCCGAAGACGTGCGCGTGACCACCCGCCTGGTCGACAGCCCCGCCTGCCTGGTGGTGCAGGACCACGGCATGAGCACCCAACTGGCGCGCATGCTCAAGCAAGCCGGCCAGCAGGCGCCCGACGTCAAGCCGGTGCTGGAAGTCAATGCCGAACACGCGCTGGTCAAGAAGCTGGACGGCTCGGTGCACTTCAATGACCTGGCGCACATCCTGTTCGACCAGGCGCTCTTGGCCGAAGGCGGCCTGCCGGCAGACCCGGCGGCGTATGTCAAGCGCGTCAACGCCTTGCTGGTGTGATGCCAGGGGGAGCCGGAAGGCTAATCCGCCTCCAGCCCCGTGACCATGTGCGTCATTGGCTGCTAAATAGATAGCAATTCATGCATGCAAAAGCCCCGCGGTCGCGAGACCGGCGGGGCTTTTTGTTCAGGCCTGCCCCAACGGCGGCCGGGTGAACAAGCCCGAGGCATTGCTCTCCAGCGCCAGCTCGTGCGTGGCTTCCAGCAGGGCCGGCACCAGCACCCGGATGCGCTCGGCCGTCAGGCGGGTGGCCGGCCCGGCGATGCTGATCACGCCCATCGCAGGCCGCCCGGGACGTTGCACAGGCGCGGCTACGGCGGCCATGCCGGGGGCAAACACGCCGTCGATCATCGAATAGCCGCGCACGCGGGCGGCATGCAGGAAACCCAGCAGGGCCTTCACGGTTGTCGGGGCCTTGGGGCCGTAGTCCTTGGGCAGGCCAAAGCCCTGTTTGGAGACCAGGGCCACGGCGCGTTCGTCGCTAAGGGTCTGCAGCCAGGCATGCCCTGAGGACGTGCACGACAGCCTGGCGTCGCGGCCCATGTCGGGGTCGTAGCGGAAGCCCTTGCGCCCGCCCTCGAACTTCACGACCCAGGTCAGGCGGTCCTCGTCCACCAGCGACAGCCGCACCAGTTCGCCCGAGGTTTCGGCCAGCCGCTCTATCAGGGGCTGCGCAATGTCCACGATGCCCGAGCCGCTCAAGAACTGCAGCCCCAGTGACGCCACCTTGGTCGTCATGACGTAGTCGCCCTCGGGGCGCACCTGCTTCACATAACCGTGCGCCTTGAGCTCAAACAGCAGCCGGTGGCAGGCGCTCTTGGGCGCATCGCTGGCCTCAGCCAGCAGGCCCAGCGACAGGCCGTCAGGGTGGGCAGCCAGTTGCTCCAGGAGCACCAGGCCGCGTTGCAAAGCTGTAGCCATAGGGGTGTGTCGCTTGTTCTTCGTTGCAGATATCTCACTATACAAAACAACGTTCCAACTTGGAACGGTACCTGCCCAGGCTTCCCAAAATCGCCCCAACAAAACCACCCCGGAGGAGATTCCCTTGCCGCATCCCTTATTTGTGTTGAACGGTTCCAACCTGAACATGCTGGGCCAACGCGAACCGCACCTGTACGGCAGCATCACGCTGCCGCAGATCCAGAAGCGCACCGAGGCGCTGGCCACCGAGCTGGGCCTGGCCTGCGATTTCCGGCAGACCAACCACGAAGGCGTGCTGGTGGACTGGATCCAGGAGGCCTATGAAAAAAATGCCGCCGTCATCATCAACCCGGCCGGCTTTTC
>JACXTT010010901.1_pt1 | contig 12203 bp, 7 predicted proteins | sample 9270951 | NCBI WGS metagenome assembly JACXTT01 (sample SAMN15532306, study PRJNA645909) | rock metagenome | isolation source: weathered quartz diorite | place: Puerto Rico | collected 2017-06-21 | reverse complement strand
TCGGCCTGCTGGTACGACGTCACCAGCACTTCTTCGGTCTTCCAACCGCCGGCCGCGGCGACGTCCTTCACGGGATAACCTTTCCGCTCCGTCGCCCACTTCCGCCGAATCGAGTGCCACATCCCGCGACGCTGCGGGACGATCTTCGCCAACTTGTACGCCCGCCGCAGCCAGTCATCGAACAGATGACGATTGCAAGGCTTCGTCGGATCCTTCGGCGACGGGAATACCGCGGCCTTCCCGATCGCCGCCTGCGCCTTCTGCTGCGCCGCCAGCACATCCCGCACCACATCGCTCATCACCACGACTTGCTCGAACCCCTTCTTGTCGTGCTCAGCGCGCCAGCGAATCGTCCCGGCCTCGGAATCGACATCGTCCCAGACCAGGTTCCGCCACGCCGAGATCCGTCGCCCGGTACCTTCGGCCACGATGAGCGCCAGCGGGAGTAGCGGATGCACGCGCGGCGCGACCTCGAGCAGCTTGAGATACACGTCGTGCGACATCACCGGCCGCTCGGGGTTTTTCTCCTTTGGTAACCGAATCCCCGTGAGCGGGTTCTCTCGCAGCAACCGCCGACCTGTGCTGGTTCGCTCGCGAACGGCCCAATTGAGTGCCGTCATGAGCATCACCAGGTCCAGCTCGATCGTCCGGTCCCGGACTGGTTTGCCCGGTTCCACGTACTTGAGGCTCGGGTCGCCCTGGCGTCGCGCCATCGTGAAGCGCCGCACGTCCGACTCGGACAGCGTCGCCACATCGCGGCTCGCGCCAAGAAACGCAACCACTCGCTCCAGATCACGTCGATCGCAGCGCTGCGTGAGCGGCTTCTTGCTCAGGTGCTGAGGGCCTTCCAGGTAGAGCTGTACCGCCATGCCGATGGTGAGCGTCTCCTGGTCGAACGCCTGCTGGTTTGAGAGCAGGGAGTGGAGCAGCTCGTACGCTTGCCGGATCGCCAGCTCTTTGTCGCGGTGCCCCAGCGACTTCCGTTTCTCCTTTCCTTTGACGTAGACCGACCGAAAGAGCGGGCCGCCCGGGCGGTCTTCGTACAACCGCACCCTCGCCCCGCGTTCGCCGATGGACTTCGACCAGCCTTTCCGGTGCTTCATACCTTCCTCCGGAGTCTGGCGATGTCCTGGGCATCGGCATCGGGATCATACCGGCCGGTGGGACGGGCGGCAAGCTTCTGGAGGTCGCTGCGGCGCACGCGGTGCCGGCCTTTGGGGTTGGCGCGGCGATCCGGGATGGTCCCGTCGCGGACTGCGCGGCGGATGGTCTCCTCGCAGCGGCCTGTTTCGCGGGCGGCTTCGCCAGCGTCGAGCTCGGTGTCGAAGTAGGACTGCGCGGCAGCGACGAGCTTCTTGAGCAAGGCGGTGCGGGCGGCGGCCGCCTCCTCTGCGCCGTTGTCGCGGAGCGTATCGGTCTCGCGCTGCGCTTCGATGACGAAGGCAGCGAGCCAGGGCGGGAGATCGTCTGGCAGATCGAGACCAAGGTGCGCGCCGGCCATTCTACATCCCGTGTTGCTTCCTGATGCGCTCGCGGGTCTCGGCCGTCATCGGCCAGTAGTCCTGGGCGATTGCGAACGACACCTGCTCGAAGTATTCCTCGCGACGGCGCTCGCGATCCCATGCGCCGAAGATCTTGGCCCGATACGAGCCTCCACCGAAGCGATCTCCGATCATCTCGATCTCGCATTGCTCGGGTGGGAGGCGCCCGAGGTAGGTCCAGAGATCGCGTTTGGCATCGAGCTGCCGCCAGATTTGGACGACTCGTGCACGCGGTCCGTAACCGTGCAGGATCACATCGATCTCGTCCGGGAAGTTCCGGAATGGCCGAGGCGGCTTCGTTCTTGTGGTTTTCGCCTTCATTTTGTGCTCCATTCTGCTGGTCAAATCCGCTAGAAACACTGCTAGAACACCCGCTAGAACGCTGCTAGAACGGCGGTAAAACCCTGCTAGTCACTCCGAAACCCTCCTGAAGTACGAAGCCGCGCGGGAGGCGCGGCTCGAAATCCCTTGCGTGAATGGCGCGTGGTCATGTGCCAATTCGGCCGCGCGGAGTTAGGAGCTTCTTGACCCGTTTGACTTCGGATAGCGGGATGGCGGAAGGTTGACCAGCGATTTTGATGTGCTTGAGCTTCCCGCCTCTTACCCAGTTATTGACAGCCATCACACTGACGCCCAGCAGATCTGCGGCCATCGCTTGGGACACGAGACCGTTGTGGGGGATCTTCCAGGCGTACCACTGACCCTCGAGCATGCGGCGGATCGTGACGCCTTGGAACAGTCCGGCTCGATCCCAGACGATTTCAGGTGGTGCGGGTGTGTAGGCCATGGTTTATAAAAATATCAAGTTGATAATAACATAAAGTTGGTAGTTGGGCGTGGCAAGGGGAATCGGGGAGGCCTGAGGGGCTGAAGTTCGAGTCCCAGCTTGGTGACCTGCCGGATCTGCCGGAGATTCCACCGGACGTTCGACCGGGGCCCCCGCTCCAAGTGGCCTTGTCGCCCCGATTGACGCTTCACGCCTTGTAGATTGATGACTTACTGATGCCAAGAGTCTGCGCCTACTGCGGTTCGCGGGCGCGCCTTACGCGCGAACACTTGTTCCCAGCCTTCCTTCAGAAGCTGATGCCGACGTACGACGTGAACCTATCGTCGGCTCGCCCAGGGAAAGTGATGGGGCCAACAACTGTCCGTGATGTCTGTGCGCGCTGCAACAACGAGCGCTTGTCCGCTCTCGACGAGTACGGACGTCGCTTCTGCATCAAGAACGTCCGCCGTTTCGTCCGACCAGGCGACACGGGCTCACTGAAGTACGACTACCACAAGCTGGCGCGGTGGATCTGGAAGGTCCACTACAACGCGGCGCGAGCAGACAGTGGGCAGCCTTCGCTTTATCACAGCCTCGTACCATATATCCTCGGTGATGAAAAAGACGCCCCGCAGCCGCAAACTCTCTTCGCGGGCGTTCTGAAAGCCTACAGGACCACGCCTGTGGAGCGAGCCAAGTATCGTTGGCCGATCATCTTCCCGCGGGCAGTCCGCGGGGCGGACCTGGCATTGGGGGAATTTCACGACCGTGCCGTGGTGCGCAGGTCACTTAGCATCAACTCATACATCTTCTGGTCGATCCTCTGGAAGAAGGACTTCGCGCGACCGGAACGGCGGCGTGCTGTGGCGGGCCTGGCGAAAGCGCTGGATATCTGTGTTTTGACGGCGCCCGGCGGGACGATCTCGTTGAATGAATCTTCGTACCCCGGCTTCGAGGTCCGGTCCTATTTCTCCAAGGGTCGAGCCATGCGATGGGCCCTCAAACATTTTCGCGATTAGAGGCAGCGTATCGCCCGGTGCGTTGGATTGTCTGGGACCATAGGTCTGAGCCATCGATTCTCCGTTTTCGGTTGCGGCGGGACCACGCTCCCGTTGACCAACGGGGAGAAGCCGTTAGGTTCTGTGCAATGTTGCGATCTCAGATCGACCGCGTGCCAAGTTCACTCGGTGTGTCAGCAGTAGTGCCGTCGTGCCCTCTCAGGTCCTTTGGGCAGGACGCCGCTGGGCGTCGTGGCTTGCCTACAAACCGCGAGCGAACGGGATGACCTGAGGTGTGAAATCCTCTGAAATACTCGCCCCGTCCGCATTATCCCGCTGGACGGGGCGATTGTTTTGGGAGATACGAGCTGAACTGCAGGCGGATGGAGAGATTGGGAGGGATCAAAACGGTGGCGAAGACCAAGTCTAAAGCCGTCATCCTAGCGTCAGATGGGTCAGGTGCGGTGAGGCAAACGCACGATAGGCGATTCGAAAAAGCCGAATGGCCGATTCGCCTAGTCATCGAAGATCAGGCGCAGGCGGACACGTGGTTCAAGTACTTGTCGGCGGAGTGTACCGCACGGGGATGGAGTTCCGGCGTCATGGCGCAGCTCGACGCGAAGGAGAACAGTGGCAGTAGCACGGTTACGGCTTCTGGAGCAGGGGCTGGATCTGAGCTGATCATCGTGTGGGAGCGGAGGCGTAACGGACCGCTTTCACTCCGCGCGCGCGTCGTCGGAGATCTGAGCGAAGAGGTGGCGGCGGAACTGCTGGAACGCGCGACTGAGAAGTGCCGCGCCGCCGTCCGCGAGATCTTCCGCTTGCGAGGGCAGCTGCACTACGACGGCTTGCCGTGGAAGGGCGAGCTCTGGCTGAGCGATGACCTGAGGCTGGGGCCGCCATCGAAGCAGGACGAAACGGCGTTGTTGGGCCCACGAGTCATCTTGGTCGACGCACAAGTCGCAGGCATCGACCGCTTGGACGCTTCAGGAAGATTTGCTGTCCTGTGTCGCGAGTTGTCCAGCTTTCTCGCCGTTGTCCTCAGGATGAGGATTGGCGCACCGCAATCAGGCCGCGCGTGGACGTTTGCGGACATCCACAAGCCCGAGGGGTCACAAGTTCGCTGGCTGGGTTACCTCGAACCTGAAGGGAATGACGAAATGCCGGTTAGGGGTGCGGTTGCACCAGTCCCTTTGGCCGCGATTCGGCGCCCGGATTTTTCACTCCACGGTTTGTGGCCGGATGATCGCGAGGTGGAGCCGCCAGCCGATATCATACATCTGTGGGAGCAGTTCGTGAATCTCGATACGGCGCGACGCCAGCAGTTCCTCCAGGTCGCCAGCGTGTGGCAGCTTGCCTTGTCACTTGGCCATGAATACCAAACGACGGCCTTCGCATGGAAGGTCGTCGCGGTGGAGGCGTTGAAGCCCAAAGACTGTCGGGATCACAACATCTATGATGTTGTGGAAGCGCTGCTCGGAACGCCGATCGCGGACGTTCTGCGCCGTGACGGAATCCGGCCTCAGGATATTCGCAACGCGCATCTGCACCGTGGCGAGTTTCGTGGTTCTGAGTTCGCACATGACTTCATGATGACCAGTTTCCACGACCCGACGTTTGACTCTGCACATCGAGTGCTGACGAACATTGCGGAGGCAACGATCATCGAGTGGCTGAGGCGCGGAGGTGCCGTGACGTTGGCGCCACTTGGGCGGCGTCGGTCTTGGCGTCGCAGCTTCAAGACTTCTGCGCTGGTCGGTGTCGGACTCGCGGCCGGAGTCTTCTTAGGCTGGATAGGTCACACGCTCCTGATTCGTTGAACGCGAAAGCGATGAGGAATGCTGCTTGAACTGACAACCACCGCATGTCCGGCGACGGACTTGGGCTTCCTGTTGCACAAGAACCCGGCCCGGGCGCAGTCGTTCGACTTGGCCTTCGGGCGCGTGCACGTCTTCTATCCAGAGGCGACCCTGGAGCGTTGCACCGCCGCGCTGCTGCTCGACGTCGACTCCGTGGGACTCGTGCGCGGCAAGCACGGCCCCGAAGGCGAGGGCGGCTTGCTGCAACAGTACGTCAATGATCGGCCCTACGTCGCCTCGTCGTTCCTGAGCGTCGCGATCGCCCGCGTGTTCGGAAGCGCCCTGAAGGGTGAGAGCAAAGAGCGTCCTGACCTTGTGGCGGCCGCGATTCCCCTCGAGGCTCGCATCGCAGTGCTGTCGTGCCGCGGTGGCGAAGGATTCCTGCGGCGCCTCTTCGAGCCGCTCGGTTACAAGGTTGTGGCAGACCAACAGCCACTCGATCCCAAATTTCCGGAATGGGGTCAGAGTCGGTACTTCCGGGTGACACTCAGCACGACTAAGCGACTCACCGAACTCCTTGGCCACCTCTATGTGCTTGTCCCCGTACTCGACGACGAGAAGCACTATTGGGTCACGCAGGATGAAGTGGAGAAGCTGTTGCGCTACGGTGAGGGATGGCTCTCCGCTCATCCCGAGCGCGAGCTGATCGCGGCGCGCTACCTGAAGCACCAGCGCGGCCTCGTGCGCGAGGCGCTTGCGCGTCTCGTGGTTGAAGAGGAACCGGAGCCCGAGGAGGCAGAAGAGTCGCGTGAAGCCGAGGAAGCGGCCCTCGAGCGCGATCTCAGTCTCAACGAGCAGCGTATGGGCGCTGTGCTCAGTGTGTTGAAGGGAAGCGGCGGAAAACGTGTGCTCGATTTGGGCTGCGGCGAGGGGAAACTGATTCGCCTACTTCTCGCCGATCGACAGTTTGAGGAGATCGTGGGCATGGACGTTTCGTGGCGCGCACTAGAGATCGCCACTGAGCGCTTGAAGCTCGATCGTCTTGCTCCGGCACAGCGCGAGCGCGTTCGGCTCATACACGGTTCGCTGATGTACAGGGACACCAGGCTTGCGGGCTACGACGCGGCGGCCGTCGTCGAGGTCATCGAACACCTCGACCCGCCACGGCTCGCGGCATTCGAACGTGTGCTCTTCGAGTTCGCGCGGCCGGCGACAGTGGCCGTCACAACGCCCAACGCGGAATACAACGTGAAGTGGGAGAGCCTGCCCGCTGGCCGGTTCCGCCATCGGGACCATCGCTTTGAGTGGACACGCGACCAGTTCCAGACCTGGGCCAAGGGGATCGCCGAGCGATTTGGCTACGCGGTTCGTTTTCTCCCGGTAGGCGAGGGAGATCCCGCCGTCGGCGCGCCCACGCAAATGGGAGTGTTCACCCGGTGAAGCTCGTCATGCCCGAGCTGTCGCTCGTTGTCCTGGTCGGAGCGTCCGGCTGCGGTAAGTCCACCTTTGCCCGGAAGCACTTCAAGTCCACTGAGGTGTTGTCGTCGGACTATTGCCGCGGCTTGGTCTCCGACGACGAGAACGACCAATCGGCGACCAACGACGCTTTCGCGGCGCTGCACTTCATCGCTGGCCGGCGGCTCGCGCGCGGAAAGCTCACGGTCGTGGACGCGACGAACGTCCACCCCGAAGCGCGCAAACCGCTTGTCGCGCTCGCTCGGGAATACCACGTGCTGCCTGTGGCCATCGTCTTCGACTTGCCCGAGCGACTGTGCGAGCAACGTAATCGGGATCGCCCGGAGCGAACCTTCGGCCCTCACGTGATCCGCCAGCAAACGAGCCAGATGAGGCGCTCGCTGCGGAATCTACAGAAAGAGGGATTCCGGCACGTCTTCATTCTCAAGTCTCTCGAAGGCGTCGAATCGGTCGAGATCGAGCGCCAGCTGCTTTGGAACAATCGAAAGAGCGACCATGGACCATTCGACATCATCGGCGACGTGCATGGTTGTGGCGATGAGCTCGAGGAGCTTCTCATGCGGCTCGGATACGCCGCCGACGAAGGCGGCGTGTGGCGGCATCCTGCAAGCCGCAAAGCCGTGTTCCTCGGCGACCTCGTGGACCGCGGCCCGCGGATTCCCGACGTCCTGAAGATCGTGATGGCGATGGTCGAAGCGGAAACGGCCTACTGCGTTCCCGGGAACCACGACATGAAGCTGGTACGGCAACTTCGTGGTCGCGACGTCCAACTCACCCAGGGCCTCGCCGACTCAGTCGCACAGCTCGAGCGGGAGTCCGCCGATTTCCGGAAGAAGGTGGGCGACTTTCTCGACGACCTGGTAAGGCACTACGTCTTCGATGACGGCAAGCTCGTCGTGGCACATGCCGGCATGAAGGAGGAGATGCAGGGACGGGGCTCGGGCAAGGTACGAGCGTTTGCCCAGTACGGTGAGACAACGGGCGAGTCTGATGAGTTTGGACTCCCAATCCGCTATAACTGGGCCGCGGAGTACCGAGGCCAAGCGATGGTGGTCTATGGACACACGCCTGTTCCGGAGCCTGAGTGGCTGAATCGGACGATCAACATCGACACGGGATGCGTGTTTGGCGGCAAGCTAACCGCACTGCGCTACCCGGAGCGCGAGCTGCTATCCGTGCCGGCGCGGCAGGTTTACGCCGCTCCGGCTCGACCGCTCGCAGTGGCCTCGGCCGCAGAGCCTGGCTTGTCCGCGCAACAGGTCCACGACGACCTACTCGACATCGCCGACGCCACCGGCAAGCGCCTGATCACTACACGCTTGCACCACACGGTCACGATCCGCGAAGAGCACGGGATCGCGGCACTTGAAGTGTTGAGTCGCTTCGCGGCGAATCCCAAATGGCTGATCTACCTGCCGCCCACGATGTCCCCGTCAGAAACGACGAAAGAGCCTGGCCTACTCGAACATCCCGCAGAGGCGTTCGCGTACTTCCGCCACGCTGGTGTGCCGAAGGTCGTCTGCGAAGAGAAGCATATGGGCTCGCGCGCTGTCGTGATCGTGTGTCGCGACGAGGCCATTGCGCGTCGACGGTTCGGTGTTGTCGCCGAGGGGATCGGCATCTGCTACACGCGCACCGGGCGCCGCTTCTTCGACGATCCCGCGGTCGAGCGGGAACTGCTGGGCGTCGTGCGCGGAGCCTTAGACCAGACCGGGTTCTGGGAAAAGCTCGAGACGGACTGGGTTTGCCTGGACTGCGAGCTGATGCCGTGGTCCGCCAAAGCGCAGGAGCTTATACGGCAGCAATACGCCACTGTTGGGGCGGCCGCTGGCGGCGCCTTACCCGAGGTTGTGGAGGCACTCGAGTCAGCTGCCCGTCGCGATATCGACGTCGCCGCGCTCCTTGAGCGACACCAGCAACGCCGCGACCTCGTCACGCGCTTCGTCGAGTCGTATCGGCACTATTGCTGGCCGGTCGAATCGGTTAAGGACTTGAAGCTTGCGCCGTTCCATGTCCTTGCGACGGAGGGAACAGTCCACGCAGACGAGGACCACGTCTGGCACATGCAAACGCTGTCTGAGTTGGCCGCCGCCGATCGCGGCATTCTTATCGCCACGCCACACCGTGTGGTTGACTTGACAGATCCGGCCAGCGAGGAGGAAGCGGTGACGTGGTGGGAGCAGCTGACGGAGCGTGGCGGGGAAGGGATGGTCGTCAAGCCATTGACGTTCGTAGCGAAAGGCCGTCGCGGACTCGTTCAGCCTGCTGTGAAGGTGCGGGGGCGCGAGTACCTGCGAATCATCTATGGTCCTGAGTACACACAGCCAGAGAACCTTGACCGGCTACGGCAACGTGGCCTTTCGGTCAAGCGTTCGCTGGCGCTGCGAGAGTTTGCATTGGGAATCGAAGGACTGGAACGGTTCGTTCGCGGCGAGCCGCTGCGGCGGGTGCATGAGTGTGTGTTTGGCGTGTTGGCGTTGGAAAGCGAACCAGTGGATCCGAGGTTGTAAGAAAATGCGTGAGTGGAACAAACCTCTTCGACTTATAACCGGGCTCCACGTGCTTAGAACGATTGTGACGGAGCCACTCCCAAGTTCACGTGAATAGCCGCCGGTCGGACAAGCCTCCCAGTCCCATTGCGACCGGCGGCGGCGGTGAGCGATTTGAGCAACGCGTGGGAGCGTATGCGCTTGCGCTCCTTCTCGTGCGATCAGACGCACCGGTGCTACGCGACTCGGTCGTTTCCGAGGTGCACTTTCAGACAAGGCGGTTGGGGTGGCGCACAGACGACCTCCTGATTGTTGCTGAACCACGTCCGGGAGTAACTCGAAAGCTCGCAATTCAATCAAAGCGCTCCTTCAAGATCTCCGAGAAGGACGAAGAGTGTGTGAGGACGATCTGCGCCGCGTGGGACGACTTCGTCTCGGCAGAACGTTTTGACCCATCTCAGGATTGGCTGGCGATTGTCACTCTTCAAGGCACGACCACGTTACTCACGCACTTCAGATCATTGTTGGATGCAGCACGAGCGGCGCACTCCGCTGAAGACTTTCGTAGTCGACTTGGTCCGTCGGGTTATCTGTCACAGACCGCGAAGGCTCAGAACGGCGCACTCACGTCTATCCTGCACGCTCATCTCGGTGGGCTTGACGAAGAACGCTACTGGCAGTTCCTGCGCAGGCTCACTGTCCTAAGTCTTGATCTTGGAACACCGACGTCGCAGAAGGACGCGGAGGTCCTATCGCTCCTGGCGTACGTCGCTAGTGAGGAGGGCGACCCAAGGGAAACCGCCCGAGCCACGTGGACAAAGCTCCTCGACTTGGCAAGTGAGGCGAGTCAAGCAGGTGCGTCCTACCGTCGAGATGACCTGCCGAAAGAGTTACGAGACAGGCACTCCCCCGTCCCAACGGCGAGTGAGCGAGCCCGTTCTGACCTAATCGCTCACGGGGCAACGGTTCGGAACAACATCCGCACGACGATCGCGCACGACTACACTATCGACCGCGCTGGACTCTCGAATGAAGCGCTAACTGCACTCTTGGACCACAGGATCGTACTGGTCTCGGGAACGGCGGGGTCTGGTAAATCCGCAGTTGCGAAACTGCTGCTCGATCGTATCGAGCCTGAGCGTCCCGTGCTTGCCTTCCAGGCCGTGGAGTTCGCGACGGCACACATCAACGACACGTTGAGCAAAACGCAGACCACGCTCAACGCGTCCACGCTTCTCGCGTTGCTGGTGGCCCACGACAGAACGACAATTCTTATCGATGGCTTAGAGCGTCTACTCGAACATTCAGTTCGTGATGCGTTCATTCATCTTCTGGAGATGGTCGGCAGGACCTCATCACTTCAGTTGCTCGTGACCTGCCGCGACTATTCGCTGGATGTGGCGAGAAGTGCTTTTCTAGAGCCATTACATCTTTCTCATCGCGTGGTCGAAGTCGGTCAGCTTTCAGATGTGGAGATCGATGCCGTAGCTGCCCAGGTTACTATGCTGGCGCCACCGCTGAGCGACGTCCGGATGAGATCGCTTCTGCGCACTCCTTACCTCCTCGACATGGCGTCGAGGCTTGAGTGGACGGGCACGTCAATGCCTGAGAACGTGCGAGCGTTTCGAGAAAGGTGCTGGCGTGACCTGATTCGGAATGAATCGCACTCGGCTGAAGGAATGCCTGGCCGTCGCGAACGGACCTTCGTTGCAATCGCTAGACGGCGTGCAGAGCAGCTCAGGCCATACGTTAGTGGGGACGATCAGGACTCGCGGGCTGTAGACGTCTTGCTGCAAGCGTCACTGCTTGAGCGCTCCCCGGAGTCTAAAAACCTCTACGCACCGTCGCATGACGTGCTCGAGGACTGGGCCATCTTGCAATGGTTGGACGATGTGGCATCCGGGTCAGACGACGCACCAGCCGCACTGGCAGCAGCGGTGGACGGTTACCCAGCGATTCGTCGTGGACTCCGGCGCTGGATTGGAGAGCGGCTTGAGGTAGATCCCGTCAACGCGCGAGAACTCGTTATGGAGGTCAGTGCGCGCGTCGAGTTAGCTCAACACTTCCGCGACGATTGCATCGTTGCCGCACTTCGCTCTCCAGCAGCAGTGGCGTTCGTTGACGGATGCCGTCAGCGAATTGATTTAGGGGATATCACGCTATTGCGGCAGGTCGTGCATTTACTCCGAGTAGCCTGTAAGACCGTCCCTGAGTGGCTTCCTGTCGGATCGGTGTCGTCGATCCTGCTCATTCCGACCGGTCCTGCGTGGCCCGCGGTGCTAGATCTTATGGCGATGCATATGCCTGCGAAGCCAGATGAGGACGCAATGCTGGCTCTCAGTTTGGCCGAAGACTGGGCACGGCAACTGAGGATCGGAGCTTCAGTACCTTCCGGAGCGGAGTCGGCCGGCGCGATCGCGTCGGCTTCCGTCGGGTTGTTTCATCGGTTCGGGAGGGATGAAACCCTCAAGAGAGCACTGAAGCTCGTCCTAATGGTTCCTCGACACGCGCCCAACTTCGACGATCTAACACGTCGCGCCTTGATAAAAGATCGCAGTGATCATTTGGCGGACGAATTTGCCGATCTTGCCATGTCGACACTTTCGAGCGCCTTCGTCAGTCAAGAGTATCCTGACTTCGTAACGGCTCTCCTGCGGTCGAGGCTGATGCTGACGGACGAGGATTTACAGCGATACGGCCACCGCCTGTCTCCAATGCGCGTGGATGAGTTCTTCGGCATGCACGAGCACGGAGTAAGCGACTTTTTTCCGGCGAGCGCCCTCCAAGGTCCCTTCCGAGCCCTCTTCCGGCATCACCCACGAAAGGCGCTCGACTTCGTCCTCGAACTGTCGAATCACGCAGCAACGTGGTACGGCGAACGCAAGTGGCCGGGCAACGACTTGGAGGAGGCCGAGCCCATTACAATCGAAGTGCCAGGCCACGGACCGGCTCAACAGTGGTTTCTCGGGCGGCTCTATGGCCTGTACCGCGGGATGACGGTCGGCCCTTACGCCTTGCAGTCGGCATTGATGGCATTGGAAGAATGGCTCCTCGCGATTGCCAAGTTCGAGAGCGTGAACCTTGAGGGTTGGTTGCTGGATATCCTTGCTCGCGGTAACAGCGCTTTGACGACG
>JACXTT010010900.1_pt1 | contig 12203 bp, 11 predicted proteins | sample 9270951 | NCBI WGS metagenome assembly JACXTT01 (sample SAMN15532306, study PRJNA645909) | rock metagenome | isolation source: weathered quartz diorite | place: Puerto Rico | collected 2017-06-21 | reverse complement strand
AAGAGGGAAAAATCGTTCTGCATCGCCTCGGTCGCGATGATCCTCCCGGCCTCCTCCGGAGTCCTCGGGGGGAGATCGTAGCCTCGCTCACGCACCCTCCAGTGCGTGAGGTCGTGGGTCACCGCGCGTCCCGTGAGGAGATCCTCCCAGGAGCGGAAACGTGCGCCCGACGCGAGGGTGGCCAGCGACGTGGCGGAGAGCCGGCGCTGCGCGTGCGCCATCTCGAAGTACTCCGGCCGGAAGGCGTTCAGGAAGGTGGCGCTCCGCCCGCGCTCGCGGATCTCCTTCATCACCGACCGCTCGAAGAGAATGCGGCGCAGGGTCGGTCCCGGAAATCCGGATACGTGATGCCCCACCGCTGCCGGGGCGTTCACGCCGGTCAGGATGGCGGTCTGGCCGGTCGCGCTCTGCGGCAGCCCCGGCACGCCCAGGGCCGCGTCGATTCCACGCGCGTCGCGCGAGGGCCCTGCCCGCGCGCGGGGGGAGCGGGTTTCGGTGAGGGCGAGCGTCGGGAACGCGTCGGTCGCGAGAGGGTTTCGCGCGGGGTCGTCGGAGCCCACCCCGATTCCATCGATGAAGAAAAGAAGGACACGGGTCATTGAGGAGTTCGGGGAGTATAGCTTCGGTGCCGGGGCGGAGTTTCGAGGGGAAAAGAAAACGGGAGCCGCGAAATTAGCGCAAGGTAGTGGCAGGCCGGCGACGCAGGATCAAGAACCTTCGCTAGGCGACTCCCGGAATCTTCGTCGTGAGAGGAAGAGTCGCAATCGACGTGCCACGAAGGCCCCTTGGGGCGAGTTCCAGTACGGCTTTAAGCTATTGGACAACAATCGCTTCTATCCGTGCATCGTGCAGCCGGGCGTGCGCTCTGCGAACCCGCGCTCCGGGCTCGCAGCTTGCACCCCGCAAGGGTGCGGAATCGAGCATTGTGCCGGAAGTATCAGCGGGAAAAAGCCTTGACAGCTTTTCGCAGCGGCATATATTCGCAGGTCGCAGGACCGGGATGCGCTTATGTTCAATGCCAACTCCGCCTTAGGCGCCCCGCGGCGCTCCCTTTCGATCCGCGCGACTGGGTTTCGTGCAAGGCCCGGCTTAGCCGAGGAGACTTTCTTCAGGAGGCGCTGAATGACCAAGGCAGAAATCGTCGACGAAATCGCGGAGCGTACGGGCCTTACCAAGAAGGACGTGGCGGATACGGTCGATCAGTTCCTGGAAGCCGTGTCCCGGGCCCTCGCGGCGGGCAAGCACATCGAGATTCGCGGGTTCGGCACCTTCAAGGTGAAGGACCGCAAGTCGCGTCTGGCCCGGAATCCGAGGACGGGAGAATCAGTACCGGTTCCACCCAGGCGCGTCCCAGTCTTCAAGGTCTCGAAGGAGCTGAAGGACATCGTCGCCCAGGTCTAGGGAGCGTTCGGATCCACGGCGAAATGGGGCGCCTCACGCGAGGCGCCCCATTCATTTTCCGGAGAATCAGCGCCGGTCGCGGATGATCAGGAGCCGGATGAGCTGGAGCACCGCGGCCGCGGCCGCGGCCACGTACGTGAGCGCTGCCGCGTCCAGCACCTTCTTGGCCTCCGCCTGCTCCTGCGGAGCCACCAATCCCAGGCGGTTCAGCTGGACGATCGCCCTCTTGCTCGCGTCGAACTCGACCGGAAGCGTGATGAGCTGGAAGAGCACGGCGAAGGTGAAGAGGAAGATGCCGATGTCCAGAAGCCCGACCCCGAAAATCGCGAGCCGGTTCGCGAAGATGAACCCGGCGATGATGAAGATCCAGGCGAGGCCGGACCCCAGATTGGCAAGCGGGAAGATCGCCGTCCGCAACTGGAGCGCCGCGTACCCTTGCGCGTGCTGGATGGCGTGCCCGCACTCGTGCGCGGCGACGCTCACCGCCGCGATCGAGGAATCCTCGTAGTTGTTCGGCGAGAGCTGGATGGTCTTCTTGATCGGATCGTAGTGGTCGGAGAGATATCCCTCTCCGGGCTCCACCGTCACGTCCGGGATGCCGTTCGCGGAGAGGATTGCCATCGCGATCTCACGCCCGGTCCGTCCGCTCGCGGAGGGCACCTGGCTGTACTTGGCGTACGTTGACTGGACCTTGGCCTGCGCGTAGGCGGCCAGGATGAGCGCCGGGATCAGGAGCACCATCGTCGGATCCCAGAACGGCAGGAACATCGGACTCTCCTTTGTGGTTGTCTCGGTTTGAGGCGGGTCCCCGCTCCCCTATACTGCTTCGGTCGGTGAAAGTTTCGGGTCCACCACCTGAGTTGAGACTATCACCCGCACCCCACCGATTCAAGAATCCGGAGACGATCTGACAACGACTTACGTCGATTTGAGAAGCGACACGGTCACGCGTCCCACGCCCGAGATGCGCCGAGCGATGGCGGAGGCGGAAGTCGGGGACGACCACTTCGGTGAGGATCCGACGGTGCGCCGGCTCGAGGAGGAGACCGCCGCTCTGCTCGGGAAGGAAGCGGCGCTCTTCGTGCCGAGCGGCTGCATGGGAAACGAGATCGCGATCGCGGTGCATACGAATCCCGGGGACGCGATTCTCCTCGACCGGTTCAGTCACGTCGCTCAGGTCGAGGCCAAAGCAGTGACGGAGCTCCTGGGATGCCGTTTCGTGACTTGCGATACCCATCGAGGGCTCCTCGACGGAGGCCACCTCGAGGAGGGGTTCTCGAGAGGTACCGGGGAGAACATTCGGCTCGTCGAGGTGGAGAACACGCACAACTGGTGCTCGGGAGCGATCTACCCGTTGGGGTTCCTCGCTCGGGTGGCCCGTGATGCCGCATCGCATGGGGTGCCCGTCCACATGGATGGAGCGAGGCTCTGGAACGCTTCCGCCGCGATCGAGAAGCCCATGGAGGAGCTCGCGCGCCACGCGCAGAGCGTGATGGTGTGCTACTCGAAAGGGCTTGGCGCGCCGGTGGGATCCGCCCTCGCGGGCCCGCGCGCGTTCATCGACGAGGCGCGCTCCGTGCGAAAGATGTTCGGTGGCGGGATGCGCCAGTCCGGAGTCCTCGCCGCGGCGGCGCTCCATGGGGTGCGGCATCATCGAGATCGTTTGGTGGAGGATCATCGGCGAGCGCGGAGACTCGCGGAGGCCCTGGCCGATACTCCCGGCGTCCGCCTGGAGCTCGAGAACATTCGAACGAACATCCTCATCGCCGACACGGGAGGCGATCCGGAGCGGCTGACGGCGTTCGTTGGCGCCGTCGAGGAGGAGGGGGTACGCCTGTATCCCTTCGGAGGACCGGGACGATTCCGGGCCGTGACCCACCTGGACGTGGACGACGACGGGATCGAGCGGGCGATCTCCGCGGTGCGCTCCGCCGCCCGCACGGTCCTGGTCTCGTGAGCGAACGTCGGGAGCCGAGCCCGGGAACGCTCTACCTCGTGGGGACGCCGATCGGCAACGTGGAGGATTTTTCGCCGCGCGCGCGGCGGATCCTGGCCGAGGTGGATCTCATCGCCGCCGAGGACACGCGCCACACCCAGGGGCTCCTCACGCGATTCTCCATCCGGCGTCCGCTGGTTTCCTACCACGACCACAACAAGGAGCGGCGAACCCCCGATCTCGTGGAGAAGCTCCGTACGGGAACCTCCGTCGCGGTCGTGTCCGACGCGGGCTCCCCCGGCATTTCGGATCCCGCGTTCACGCTCGTGCGCGCCGCGGTTGAGGCCCGGATCCCGGTGGTGCCGATCCCCGGCGCCTCGAGCGCGCTCTGCGCGCTGGAAGTCTCGGGGCTTCCCACGGACCGCTTCGTCTTCGAGGGATTCCTCCCGCGCCGCGCGGCGCGCCGCCGCGCCCGCATCGAGGAGTTGCGCCGCGACCCGCGCACCCTCATCTTCTTTGAGTCGCCGCACCGCCTTCGCGAGAGCCTGCGCGACCTCGCCGAAGCCTGGGGAGAGCGGCCGGCCTCGATCTCGCGCGAGCTGACCAAGAAATTCGAAGAGACGCGCCGGGGCACGTTGCGGTCGCTGCTGGAATGGGTGGAATCCACGCCTCCGCGCGGAGAGTTCGTGCTCGTGATCGGGGGCGCGCCGCGCGACGGGGAGGACGCGGACGACGCGCGCGGCTCCGAATACGAGACCGAACAGGAAGAGGAGGATGATTGAACGGAAACTGGAAGGACCAGAGCCGCGAGATTTTCCGGCCCCTCGGTCGCTATCTGGCGGCGCGCGGCGTGATGCCGGACCACCTCACCATCCTCGGAGTCGCCCTCTCCTTTCTCGCGGCGCTCTTCCTGGGCCGCGGCTCCTTTCTCTGGGCCGGGCTCGTGCTGCCGCTGGCCGGCCTCTGCGACATCCTGGACGGGGACGTGGCGCGCGAGCGCGGCATCGTGAGCCCGTTCGGCGCCTTTCTCGATTCCACGCTGGACCGCGTCAGCGAGGGCGCGCTCTACGTGGGGCTCGCCTACTACTACTTCACCCGAAGCCAGAGCGCGACCGTCTGGATGCGCGGCACCTTCGAGGGCAGCGCGGAATGGGGAGACGCCGACGGAGCCACGCTGGGCATCCTGGCGCTCGCGATCCTCATCCTCTCCTTTCTGGTCTCCTACACGCGCGCGCGCGCCGAGGGGCTGGGCATGGAATGCAAGGTGGGGATCATGGAGCGCCCGGAGCGGCTGCTCACGCTGGGCGTTGGCGCGCTCCTGGGTCACCGGTTCATGCCCGGTGTGCTGGGTGTGCTCTTCATTTTGACGCTCGTCACGGTTCTGCAGCGCGTGTATCATGTCCGGAAGTTGACACAGACGAACTCCGCGTAGCGTTGGCCGGGACGCGCACCCATCGTGAATCGCGTCCGGCTCCTCGAAGTGCGTGACCGTACATCGGAGGATGGAACCTCATGGGGAAGATTCGCGTCGGCATCATCGGCGTGGGGAACTGCGCGTCGTCGTTCGTTCAGGGCGTCCACTACTACCGGAATGCCAAGGACTCGGACTTCATCCCGGGTCTCATGCACGTGAACCTGGGCGGATACCACGTGCGCGACATCGAGTTCAGCGCGGCGATCGACATTGATCGGAACAAGGTGGGCAAGGATCTCTCCGAGGCCATCTTCACGTGGCCCAATAACACCTACAAGTTCAGCGACGTGCCCCGGCTTGGCGTCCCGGTCGCGCGCGGCATGACGCACGACGGGCTGGGGCAGTACCTCTCCAAGATCATCCAGAAGGCCCCCGGCTCGACCGCCGACATCGTGCGGCTCCTGAAAGACACGAAGACCGACGTCGTCATCAACTACCTCCCGGTGGGGAGCGAAGAAGCGACGAAGTGGTACGTCGAGCAGATCCTGGAAGCAGGATGCGCCTTCGTGAACGCGATTCCCGTGTTCATCGCGCGCGAGAAATACTGGCAGCGCCGGTTCGAGCAGAAGAAGCTTCCGGTGATCGGCGACGACATCAAGTCGCAGGTCGGTGCAACCATCGTGCACCGCGTCCTGGCGCGCCTCTTCCGCGAGCGCGGCGTGCGCCTGGAGCGTACGAGCCAGCTCAACGTCGGAGGGAATACCGACTTCCTGAACATGCTCGAGCGCTCGCGGCTCGAGTCGAAGAAGATCTCCAAGACGAACGCCGTGACCTCGATGCTGGATTACGACCTCGGGGAGAAGAACGTTCATATCGGCCCGAGCGATTACGTCGAGTGGCTGGACGATCGCAAGTGGGCCTACATCCGCCTCGAGGGGCGGACCTTCGGCGACGTGCCGCTGAACGTCGAGCTGAAGCTCGAGGTCTGGGACTCTCCCAACTCCGCGGGCGTGATCATCGACGCGGTCCGCTGCGCGAAGCTCGCGCTGGACAACGGGCTCTCCGGGGCGCTCATCGAGCCCTCCGCCTACTTCAAGAAATCACCTCCCATTCAATATCCGGACGATGTCGCCCGAAGAATGGTGGAGGAGTACATCGAGAAGTACGGCCAGAAGAGGAAGGCCGCGCCGAAGCCCGTGTCCCTGAAGCGGCCCCGGGCGAAAGCGGTCCGCGGCGGCATGAAGAAGGCCGCACGGAAGAGCGTCTAGCGGCCCCAGGCCGCCCATGACGGATCTCCTGATCACCCTGGAGGGGATCGAGGGGTCCGGCAAGACGACCCAGGCTTCCCTCCTTTACAACGCTCTCAAAGCTCGGCAAATCCCGGTATACTTAACCCGTGAGCCGGGGGGTTCCCCCATCGCGGAGCGTATCCGCGAGCTGATCCTTCATTCCGGGGACGAGCCCTTGGCTCCCGAGGCGGAACTGCTCCTGTTTCTGGCCGCGCGGGCTCAGCACGTCGCGCAGACCATCCGTCCCGCCCTCGGTCGCGGCGAAGTCGTTGTTTGCGACCGGTACACGGATGCCACCCTTGCCTATCAGGGAGGCGGACGGACGATCCCGGAGACGTTCCTGTCCTCGCTCAATGACTGGGCGACGGGAGGATTGAAGCCCGCGCGAACCTACTTGCTCGATCTCCCGGTCGAGGTGGGGCTCGAGCGTGCGAAACGTCGGCCTGGAGCGAGCCCCGACCGGTTCGATCATGAGAGCCGGGCTTTTTTCGAAGCCGTGCGAAAGAGATACCTCGAGATCGCGCGGCGGGAGCAGGAACGAATTGTGGTGCTGCGGGGTACGGATCCGGAGGAGACCCTCGCGCATCAAATCAGGGCGGACGTGCAGCGGATGCTGAGTGGCTGGACACCCAAGGTACAGAGGGAACCATCCCCATGAATCGAAGACAGATTGTCGCGGTACTCGTCCTCGTGGTCGCCCTGATCGCGGGCACCTGGGCGGTGGCTCGAGTACAGGAATCGAACGACAACACCTACTCCAACATCGAGCGCTTCATCCAGGTCCTGACGAAGGTCCGCGACAACTACGTCGAGCCTGTCAGCAGCGACAAGCTGATGGACGCGGCGATCCGCGGCATGCTTCGCACGCTGGACCCCTACTCCCAGTATCTCGACAAGGATGAGGCGGAACGCCTCGAGACCACGACGCACGGCGCCTTCGGCGGCATCGGCATCTCGATCGGGATGCGGGACCGCTGGGTCACCGTGATCGCCCCGATCGAAGGCACGCCCGCCTGGAAGGCGGGCATCCTCGGAGGCGACCGGATCATCAAGATCGACGACGCCTCCACGGAAGGGCTCTCCCTCGACGACGCCATGAAGAAGATGCGCGGCGAGCGCGGCACGAAGGTCAAGCTGACCATCTTCCGCGAGGGGCGTGAGAAGCCCCTGGAGTTCGAGATCACGCGCGACATCATCCAGATCAAGAGCGTTCCCTACGCCGGCATGCTGGCGAACGGCGTCGGCTACGTGCGCCTCTCGAATTTCTCGGAGCGCAGCCGTCAGGAGATGGACCAGGCCTTCGACAAGCTCGAGAAGCTGAACCCGCACGGAGTGATCATCGACCTCCGCTTCAACCCGGGCGGGCTCCTCTCGCAGGCCGTCGAGGTGGCCGAGGAGTTCACTCCACGCGGAAAGAAGATCGTGTACACACGCGGACGCGACCCCTCGCAGAACCGCGACTTCTTTTCGACCGCGGAACACACGCACGACACCTACCCGATCGTGATTCTGGTGAACCAGTGGACCGCGTCGGCCTCCGAGATCGTCTCGGGAGCGCTGCAGGACCTGGACCTCGGTCTCGTGGTGGGCAAGACGACGTTCGGGAAGGGGCTGGTTCAGACCGTGATCCCGCTCACGCGCAGCGTGAAGGGCCCGAAGCTCAAGCTCACGACCGCGAAGTACTACACGCCGAGCGGGCGCTGTATCCAGAAGGACGAGCAGCTGAAGGAGGGCGCCCTGGCCGAGGAGGATTCCGACGAGTCCGCCGACAGCAACAAGGACCAGAATGCGGACTCCAGGAAGCCAAAGCCCGAGTATCGCACCGAGATGGGGCGGCTGGTCTACGGCGGCGGCGGCATCGCGCCCGACATCGAGCTCGTGGAAGTGAAGCTTCCACGCGTGATCGAGGACCTCGAGCAGAAGCAGGTCTTCTTCAAGTACGCGGTCAAATACGCCGCCAAACACCACGAGGCGCCGGCCAATTACGCGCTCACGCCCGCGATTCGCGACGAGTTCATGCAGCTCCTGCGTGACGAGAAGGTGGAGTTCAATCCCGACTCGCTCGCGGACGCCCGGAAGTGGGTGGACAGCGGGCTCCGGCGGGAGCTGGGCCGCCGCTATGGGGGGGAGGAAGAGGCCTATCGCATCGCTCTCGAGGACGACGATCAGGTGAAGTCGGCCGCGGCGCTCTTCGACAAGGCCCCGACGCTTCCCAAGCTTCTCGCGCTCGCCAGCGAGATCAGCAAGGGCAAGCAGCAGTCCTCGCTCATCGGCAAGCCGGTGCGCTAGGAGCGATGATTGCTGGAACGGTCGAGCTTCCGGGTAACGTTCTCCTTTCGCCGCTCTGTGGTGTGACTGATTCGCCGTTCCGCCGCATCGCGCGGCGGAACGGCGCCGCCATGGTCTTCTGCGAGATGACCTCGTCGGACGGCCTGGCGCGCAAGAACCCCAAGACCTTCGAGCTTCTGGAATACCGTCCCGAGGAGCGCCCGATCGGCGCCCAGCTCTGCGGCGCCGACCCGGCCGTGATGGCGGAGGCGGCGCGCATGTGCGAAGGGATGGGCTTCGACACGCTCGACCTCAATTACGGATGCCCCGTGCGCAGGGTCATCGCGCGTGAAGCCGGCGCGGCCATGCTCACCGATCTCGACCGCCTCGAGCGCGTCACCACCGCCGTCGTGAACGCCGTGAAGCTTCCCGTCACGGCAAAGATCCGGATCGGCTGGGACAAGAGCTCCACGAACGCTCCGGAGGTCGCGAAGGTGCTCGAGCGCTCGGGCGTGAAGTGGGTCACCGTGCACGCGCGCGCCCGCTCCGAGAAGTTCACCGGCCAGGCGCACTGGGAAGTGATCGCGGAAGTGAAGCGCAACACCTCGCTCCCCGTGATCGGGAACGGCGACGTGAAGACGCCGGTGGATGCCCTCCGCATGATCCAGGAGACCGGCTGCGACGGCGTGATGGTGGGGCGAGGCTCCTTCGGGAACCCCTGGCTCTTCTCCCGCGCCCAGCGCCTCTTGAACGGCGAGGATCCCGGCCCCGAGCCCACGCCTCGCGAGCGCATCGCGACCGCGATCGGCCACCTCCACGACCTTTCGGAGAAGAAAGGGGACTATGCCGCCGTGCTCATGCGGAAGCACGTCGCCTGGTACGTCCGCGGCCTCTACGACAACTCCACGCTCTGCCGTCAGGTAAACCACGCTTCGACTCCGGCCGAGGTGGAATCCCTCTTGTTGAGTTATCTGGAACGACTCGAGAGCGCTCCCGAGCCCCAGATCCCGGAACCCACGGCGCAGGAACCGGGGTGGGACGGCGAGGGCGTGGACGCTCATGGATCCTGCACGGCTTCGTAAGCTCCTCGCTGGAGTGCGCCGTGGTCGCATTACCACGAGCCAGGCGCTCGAGGCGATCGCCCACCTTCCCTTCGAATCGATCGGCGCGGGCACCGTGGACCACCACCGCGGCATCCGCCAGGCGCTCCCCGAAGTGATCCTCTGCGAGGGCAAGACCAAGGCCCAGTGCGTCTCGATTGCGCGCTCGATCGTGGAGCGGAGCGGCAGGCTCCTGGCGACCCGCGCCAGTGCGACGCAGGCGCGGGCGCTCGTGGACGAGTTCGGGGACCGGGCCCGCTGGAACGAGGCTGCGCGCACGGTGACGGTGGAGCGCGGGACCACGAGGCGGAACGGCTCCGGCCGCGCCGTGCGGAGAAGCGCCGGGAAGGTGCTCGTCGTGAGCGCGGGGACTTCGGACCTTCGGGTCGCCGAGGAGGCCGCGGTGACGCTCGAATTCATGGGCGTCCCTGTGAGCCGGGTGTACGATGCGGGCGTGGCCGGGATCCACCGACTCTTGAGCCATGTGCCGGCGCTCCGGAGTGCCACCGCGATCGTCGTGGTGGCCGGCATGGAGGGGGCGCTCGCGAGCGTGGTCGGCGGGATCACCGATCGCCCCGTGATCGCGGTTCCCACGAGCGGGGGCTACGGTGCGTCCTTCGGGGGTCTGGCGGCGCTCCTCGCGATGCTCAATTCCTGCGCCGCGGGGGTCACCGTCGTGAACATCGACAACGGGTTCGGCGCGGGCTATGCGGCGGGGGTGATCGCGCTCCGCTCCCGGCCCGGGAGAAGCTCATGAGCATCGTGTACTTCGATTGCGTCGGCGGAGCGAGCGGGGACATGATCCTGGGCTCGCTCGTGGCGCTCGGGGCACCCCTCCCCGAGATCGAGCGAAACCTCCGTTCGCTGCCCCTTCCCGGAATCTCGCTCGGCTCGGCGTTCGTGAAGCGGCACGGCTTCGACGCGCTGCAGCTCCAGGTTCGTGCCGAAGAGACCAAGGCGCACCGCCACTACGCCGACATCCGCCGCATGCTCGAAGGGGGGGCCCTTCCGCCGCGCGTGCTGCGGCGCTCGCTCGCCGCGTTCGAGCTTCTGGGCCGCTCCGAAGCCGAGGTGCACGGCGTCCCGCTCGAGAAGGTTCATTTTCACGAGGTCGGAGCGCTGGATTCGATCGTGGACATCGTCGGCACGGCGTGGGCGCTCGAGATCCTGAACGTGGAGCGCTGTCATGCTTCGGTGATCCCGCAGGGTCGGGGCTTCGTGAAGGCGGCCCATGGCACGCTGCCGGTACCCGCCCCCGCGACCGTGCGGATCCTGGAAGGGGTTCCCGTCCGCATCACGGAGATCGAGGCCGAGCTGACCACTCCGACCGGCGCCGTGCTCCTCCGAACGCTGTGCGACACGATCGGGGAGCCGGTCAGCATCCGGCCGCGCCGCACGGGGATCGCGACCGGCACCATGGACCTCGCGGAGCGTCCGAACATCGTTCGAGCCTTTCTGGGGGAGCCCCTGGGCGTGCCGGAGCGCGGATCGGTGGAAGTCTTCGAGACGACCATCGACGACATGAACCCCCAGCTCTACGGGCACCTGACGGAGAGCCTCTTCGCAAGCGGCGCGCGCGAGGTGTACCTCACGCCGGTGCAGATGAAGAAGGGACGCCCGGGGGTGCTCCTCACCGCGATCTGCGACTCCGGCAAGGCGCACGCGGTGCTGGAGCGACTCTTCAAGGAGTCGACCACGATCGGCGTGCGCGTGCGCCACGAAGGTCGCGTGGAGCTGATGCGCTCCGTGGCGGAAGCCATGACCCCGCTCGGGATGGTTCGCGTGAAGACCGCGGTCCTGCCCACCGGCGAGGAACGCCGCGTGCCCGAATACGAGGACGTGAAGCGCATCGCGCAATCGATCGGACGTCCGCTGGTCGAAGTCATGGACGAGGTCCGCTCCTTCCTCCAGGAGAGCGCGCGGACGACGGTGTAGTGATCCGTCTCGAGGGGGTCTCGTACGCGACGCCACCCCTTCCCGGAAGCGGCGAGCGGAACACCCTCCTCGGTCCCGTCGAGTTCGCCGCCTCGCCCGGATCGAGCCATCTCCTTCTCGGGCCGAACGGCTCCGGCAAGACCACCCTGATTCGCATCCTCTCGGGCTTGCGCCCGCCCTCGGGCGGTCGCTACCTCCTCGACCACGAGGAAGTGCGTTCGGGGGAGGAGGGAACCTCCCTGTGGCCCACGGTCGCGGCGCTCTTCGAAGAGCCGGAACCCCAGTTCCTTGCGGACACGGTCGAGTCGGAGATCGCATTCGGGCTCGAGTCGCTCGCGATCTCCCCCGGCGAGACACGCCAGCGCATGGAAGAGGCGCTCGGCGCGTTCTCCCTCGTTTCGCTGCGGGACCGCCCACCGCACAGCCTGAGCGCCGGAGAGAAAGCGCGCGTCCTCCTCGCGGCAGCGCTCGCGGGCCGGCCAAGGTGCCTTCTCCTCGACCAGTCGCTGGCGCACCTCGATCCGGCCTCGCGCCGGGCGCTCGAGGGAACGGTCGTTCGCGATGCGATCGCCGAAAGCCGCGTGGTCATCCGCACGCACCAGGAGGCCGACCCCCCGTTTTCCGGCGAGACCCTGCACGTGATCGAGGGGGGCGCGCTTCGCTCCCTGTCGCAGCTCACGCCCAAGGCGGTGATCGACGGCACGCGCGTTCCCTATCCTCTGCCCCTCCGCGTCTCCGCGGTCCTCGCCTCCGCGGGACGTTGGTCCGGGCCCCTCGCGGCGGACGTGGGGCAGCTGGAGCGCGCGCTCGAACACGCCGGTCCCGAGGAGGAGCCGCGAGGGGGCGCGATTCGCCCGGAC
>JACXTT010010898.1_pt1 | contig 12204 bp, 6 predicted proteins | sample 9270951 | NCBI WGS metagenome assembly JACXTT01 (sample SAMN15532306, study PRJNA645909) | rock metagenome | isolation source: weathered quartz diorite | place: Puerto Rico | collected 2017-06-21 | reverse complement strand
CGATGAGCGGCCTCGTCGACCTCACGATCGCCGAAACCGGCGCCGTCCGCGGCGTCGCTCTGGCGCAGCAGGTCGGTGCCGTGCCGCTTCGGCTCGAGAAGTACGCCGAGCTCGCCGCCCGGAGTCCCGAGCGCGAATTCCCGCCGCGCGACGTCGCCGGCTCGGTGCAGAAGGGCGTCGCCGTGCGCGAGCCGATCGGCGTCGTCGCGTGCATCACACCGTCGAACTTCCCGATGACGAACTGCGCCGGCAAGATCGGGCCGGCGCTCGCGTGCGGCAACACCGTCGTCGTGAAGCCCGCGCCCGTCGATCCGCTCGGCGTGGCCGAGCTCTGCCGCATCGTCGCCGACGTCCTGCCGCCCGGCGTGCTCAACTTCGTCAACGGCTCCGGCCCGGAGATCGGCGAGGCGCTCGTCGATTCGCCCGACGTCGGCATGATCTCGTTCACCGGCAGCACGGGCGTCGGGCTCCGCATCCAGGAGACGGCGGCCAGGCGGCTCAAGCGCACGCTCCTCGAGCTCGGCGGGAAGTCGCCGCAGATCGTGTTCGCGGACGCGCCGCGCGAGGCGGCGCTCAAGGGCGCGACGCAGGTGTGGACGTTCCACTCGGGCCAGATCTGCATCGCCGGTACGCGCCTGCTCGTCGAGCGCTCGATCTACGACGACTTCACCCGCGCAATGGTCGAGACCGCGGGCCGCATCGCGATCGGCGACCCGCGCGCGCCGGGCACGGTCATGGGTCCGCTCGTCTCGGCGGCGCAGCGCGCGCGCGTCGAGCGGTTCATCCAGACCGGCGTGGACGAAGGCGCGACGCTCGCGTGCGGCGGCACGCGGCCCGCGCACCTGCCGAAGGGCTTCTACGTCGAGCCGACGCTCTTCACGCGGGCGCGGAACGACATGACGATCGCGCGCGAGGAGATCTTCGGTCCGGTCGTGACCGCGATCCCCTTCGACGACGAGGCGCACGCGATCGCGCTCGCGAACGACAGCGAGTACGGCCTCTACGGGTACGTGTGGACGGGCGACCTCGAGCGCGGGAAGCGCGTCGCGGCCGCGCTCCGCACCGGCACGGTCCAGGTGAACGGCGCGGCGGGCATGAATCCCGACGCGCCGTTCGGCGGCTACAAGCTCTCCGGCATCGGCCGGGACGGCGGGCTCTATGCGCTCGACGCCTACAGCGAGCAGAAATACATCGGGTGGACGGCATGAGCTTCGACACGATCATCAAGAACGGCACGGTGGTGGACGGCTCGGGGTTGCCCAAGCGCGTCGCCGACGTCGGCATCAAGGACGGCACGATCACCGACATCGGCCGGCTCTCCGGCGCGAAGAAGACGATCGACGCCGACGGGCTCGTCGTCATGCCGGGCATCGTCGACGCGCACACGCACTACGATCCGCAGGTGACGTTCGAAGGGCACGCGACGACGTCGTGCTACCACGGCGTCACGTCGGTGATCGCCGGCAACTGCGGCTACTCGATCGCACCGTGCAAGCCCGGCGATCGCGAGTGGGTGATGAAGCTCTTCGCGCAGGTCGAGGGCATGACGCCGTCGGTGCTGGAGCAGGGCTTGCCGTGGGACTGGGAGAGCTTCCCGCAGCTGCTCGACGTGCTGGACAGGCGCCTCGGCATCAACGTCGGCATCTACGTCGGCCACTCGGCGATCCGCCGCTTCGTCATGGGCGACGCGGCGTCCGAGCGCGAGGCGACCGACGCCGAGATCCAGCAGATGGCGGCGCTCGTGCGCGAGGCGATGCGTGCGGGCGCGGCGGGCTTCACGTCGTCGAAGTCGCCGACGCACGTCGATCATTTGAAGCGGCCCGTGCCGTCGCGGAAGGCATCGTTCCAGGAGATCAAGACGCTCGCCGCGGTGGCGGGCGAAGGCGGCGCAGGCTCGATCGGCTATCTCGCCGAGACGGCGGTGCAGGGCTACACGGCCGAGGACCGCCAGCGCATCGTCGAGCTGGCGCTCGCCTCGGGATTGCCCGTCGTCGTCCAGGGCATGGGCTACCGGCCGGGCGCGAAGGAGCGCTGGGACGACCAGGTGGGCTTCCTCGCCGCCGCGCGCGGCAAGGGCGCCGCCGTCTACTCGATGCTCCGCACGCAGCCGTTCATGCGGCCGTTCAACTGGCGGCGCGGGACGTCGCTCTTCGAGGGCTGCTTCGCGTGGCGCGAGCTCTCGGACATGACGCCCGAGCAGCGCATCGCCGCGTTCAGGGACGAGAGCTTCCGGAAGAAGCTCGCCGCCGACTGGGACGCGCCCAACACCGACGCGAAGCGCGGCTCGACGCTGCCGCCGCCGCGCCAGACGCAGGTCTTCGTCGACAAGTCGACGTCGACGCCGGCGGCGGAAGGAAAGTCGCTCGCCGAGCTCGGCAAGGTGAAGGGCGTCCACCCGGCGACGATCATGTGCGAGCTCGTCGTCGCCGACGGCGGCGAGACGCAGCTCGTCTACAACTCCGAAGGGCCGGAGTGGATCGCGGCCAACGGCGAATCGCAGCAGAACCCGCACATGATCGTCGGAACCGGCGACGGCGGCGCGCACGCCGATCGCGACGACGGCGCGGAGTGGTCGACGTACTTCCTGCGCTCGTGGGTGCTCGACCGCGGCCACTACTCGATCGAGGAAGGCGTGCGCCGCATCACGCATCTCCCCGCGATGATCTGCGGCATCCCGCTGCGCGGGCTCCTCGCGCGCGGCTACCACGCCGACGTCATGATCTTCGATCCGGCGCGTCTGCGTCTCGGGAAGAAGGGCCTCGTGCACGACATGCCGGGCGGCGAGGCCCGCTGGTGCGTCAAGCCCGAGGGCGTCGTACGCGTCATGGTGAACGGCGAGACGATCGTCGAGAACGGCGAGCTCCGCGACGCCAAGGCCGGCCGCGTGCTCCGGATCGGGAACGCCGCGTGAAGGCCGCCGTCTACCACGGCGGCGGCGCGCCCGTCGCCATCGAGGACGTGCGGGTGAAGGAGCCCGGCACGGGCGAGGTGCGCGTCGCGCTCAAGGCGGCGGGTCTCTGCCACTCCGACGTGAGCGTGCTCGACGGGACGATCCCGTACCCGGTGCCGGTCGTGTTGGGGCACGAGGGCGCGGGCATCGTCGAATCCGTCGGACCCGGCGTGACGAGCGTCAAGCCGGGCGACACGGTCATCCTCTCGACGCTCGCGCACTGCGGGCGTTGCGTCGCGTGCGAGGCGGCGCGGCCGACGCAGTGCCGGAATGCGCCGTCGCCGAAGGACTCGGTGCCGTTCTTCGTCGGCGGGAAGCCGGCGTTCCAGTTCGCGAACACGTCCGCGTTCACGGCACTGACGCTCGTCCGCGAGCAGTCGGCGATCCCGTTCGATCCGCGCGTACCGTTCGATCGGGCGTGTCTCATCGGCTGCGGCATCATGACGGGCGTGGGTGCCGTGCTGAACCGTGCGCACGTCGAGCCCGGGGCAACGATGGCCGTGTTCGGCGTCGGCGGCATCGGGCTCAACTGCGTGCAGGGCGGCGTGCTCGCCGGCGCGTCGCGCATCGTCGCCGTCGACGTGAACCCGCAGAAGCTCGCGCTCGCAAAGACGTTCGGCGCGACCAACGTCATCGATTCGTCGAAGACGAACGCGCTCGAGCAGATCCGCGACCTCACGCACGGCGGCGCCGACTACACGTTCGAGTGCGTGGGCTCGCTCGCCGTCATCCAGACGGCGCTCGACGCGCTCGCGCCGGGCGGGACGCTCGTCATCGTCGGCGTGCCGAAGCTCGGCTCGAAGTTCGAGTTCCCGGTCCACACGATCTACAACAACAAGTCGATCCTCGGCTGTCGCTACGGCGCGGCGCGGCCGCGCAAAGACTTCGCGATGCTGGCCGACCTGTATCTGGCCGGCCGCCTGAAGATCGACGAGCTCATCACCGAGCACTACGCGCTCGACGACTTCCAGCGCGCGCTCGACGACCTGCATTCGGGAAAGCTCGCGCGCGGCGTCTTCGAACTCTAGGAGAGCATCATGGGCAAGTACGGCTATCACGTGATCGACGCCGACGGACACGGCGGGGACCTGCCGGATTGGCAGGCGCGGCTGCCGAAGGAGTACGCGGGCCACTGGGAGGCGCGGAAGGCGAAGATCGCCAAGCAGTTCGCGAACCTCGTCGGCGTCGGCGTGAAGGAGACGAAGGGCAAGGCGCGCCTCGACGCCGGCGCGCGCCCCGGCATGACCGATCCGAAGGCGCGGCTCGAGGACATGGACCTCGAGGGCATCGACCAGACGGTGATGTTCCCGGGCGGCGCCGGCGAGGAGTGGGCCGGGCTCGACCGCGGCTTCGCGGTCGCGCTCTGCCGCACGCTGAACGACGCACGCGCCGAGTTCCTGCGCTACGACCCGAAGCGACTGAAATCCGTCGCCAAGCTGCCGATGATCGATCCCGAGGCGGCGGCCGCCGAGCTCCGCCGGTGCGTCACCGAGCACGGCATGGTCGGCATGGTGACGCCGCAGCACGTCCGCGAGAGGAACCTCGACCACCCGAGCTTCGACGTCGTGTGGAAGACCGCGCAGGACCTCGACGTCGCGGTGTGCGTGCACGGCGGCGGCCAGGCGATCGACCAGGTCCCGCTCGGCGTCGATCGCTGGAGTACGCGCCTCGAGGTCCACGCCTTCACGCACCCCGTCGGCCAGATGGCGGCGACGATGGCGTTCACCGTCGGCGGCGTCCTGCACCGGTTCTCTTCGCTGCGCGTGGCCTTTCTCGAGGCGAACACCGGCTGGCTGCCGTTCTGGCTCGAGCGCATCGACGAGCACTGGGAGCTCACGCCCGAGCAGGCGCCGATCATCGATCGGAAGCCGTCGGAGTACTTCCTGTCGGGGCGCTGCTTCGTCGGGATGGACCCGGAGGAGCCGGACGTGCCGTGGGTGGTGAAGCGGCTCGGCGAGGACGTCGTCGTGTACGCGTCGGACTACTACCACTGGGACTGCGCGTTCCCGGACACGGTGAAGATCGTCGCGGAGCGCGACGATCTGTCGTCGTCGGCGAAGAAGAAGATTCTGGAGACGAACCCGCAGCGGCTGTACAAGCTGTAGCGAGGAAACGCGCTTCGCGCGCGGACGCGTCGCCGAATCAGCGCCGCGGTCCCTCACGCGAGCGGCGTGCACCGACCGAGGCCACGACCAACGCGTCGTGCACGTCAAAGATGCGATCGCGTATGGTCCTGCCGCCAGGCATCGCGGACTGCGACTGGATCCGACTCCCCGAAACACCCGGCAGCCGACGAGCCAGCGTGCCAGCGACCGATCTATCCTCCACTTCACGGGCACGCGCGAGTAGGCATAGAATGTTTTTCTCATGCAGTGCCCGCGGTGCCAGCACGACACCGACGCCGCTTCGCGGTTTTGCGAGCGGTGCGGGGGATCGTTGGCCCGCTCGTGCACCAGCTGCGGGGCCGCGCTCTCGGCACACGCGCGATTCTGCTCGCAGTGTGGCGCCGGCGTCGCGCCGGTGGCGGCGGCTCCGCCGCGCGTCAGCGGGGAACGCCGCCAGCTCACCGTCATGTTCTGCGATCTGGTGGGTTACACCGAGCTCTCCCATCGCCTGGACCCGGAGGAGCTGCGCGAGGTGGTCGCGAGCTACCAGACCGCCTGCGTGCGCCCGGTCGCGCAGTTCGGCGGGCACGTCGCGCAGTACCTGGGGGACGGCGTGCTCGTCTACTTCGGCTTTCCGCGCGCGCTCGAGGACGCGGCCGAGCGGGCGCTGCGCGCCGCCCTCGCGATCCGCGTCGCGCTCGGCGAGCTGAACCGACGGCGGGCCGCCGCCGGCGCCGAAGCGATCGTCGCCCGGATCGGCATCCACACGGGTGCCGTCGTGGTGACCGAGCTCGGCGACGACTTGCACCAGGAGATGCTCGGCGCCGCGATCAACGTCGCCGCCCGCCTCCAGGCGGTGGCCGACCCGGGCGGCATCAACGTCAGCGAAGCGACGCTGCGGCTCGTGCCGGGCTTGTTCCGCACGCGCGACCTCGGCACGCCGTCGCTGAAAGGGGTCACGGAGCCGATCCGCGTCCACGCGCTCGAAGGGGCGCTCGGCACGGCGCCACGCGTGCGGGGACGCGCGTCGCGGACGCCGCTGCGCGGGCGCGACGGCGAGCTCGCCCACCTGCTCGGCTGCTGGAGCCGGGCCGTCGAGGGATGCGGACAGGTCGTGCTCGTCTCCGGCGAAGCGGGAATCGGGAAATCCCGGCTGGTCCACAGCGTCCGCGAGCGCATCGCGGACTCGCCGCACTCGACGCTCGAGCTCGGCTGCTCGCCGCACACCGAGGGCAGCGCCTTCCACCCCCTGCTCGAGCTGCTCGAGCGGCAGCTCGGCTTTCTCGACGACGATCCACCGGAGCTGAGGCTCGAGAAGCTCGAGGCGTGGCTGACCGGATTGCCCGGCCTCGAAGCGGCGCGGGTCGTCCCGTATCTCGCGACGCTGCTCGGTCTGCCCGAATCCGCACGCTTCCCCGTCGAGCCCGTCGGCCCGGAGCTCCAGCGCGAGCGGACGCTGCAGGCGCTGGCCGCGCCGATCCGCGCGCTCGCGGTGCAGCAGCCGCTCCTCATGCTGTGTGAGGACCTCCACTGGAGCGACCCGTCGACGCTCGAGGTGCTCGGCCGCCTCATTGCCGAAGCGGAAGCGCGGCGCGTGCTGTTGCTCGTGACCTTCCGCAAGGAGTTCGTGCCGCCGTGGGATCGGCATCCCGGCATGACCGCGCTTGCGCTCGAGCGACTCAGCCGGGAGAGCACGCTCGAGGTCGTGCGGGGCGCCGTCGAGAGCGCGACCGGCCTCTCGAGCGAGGTGATCGAGCTGCTCGTCGCGCGGGCGGACGGCGTGCCGCTCTTCGCCGAGGAGCTCACGCGCTCTGTCGTCGAAGCCGGCACGCTCGCGCGGCCCGACGCGGTCCGCGACGCCCAGTGGCAGGTGCCGTCGACGCTCCAGGATTCGTTGATGGCGCGCCTGGACCGACTCGGCTCGGGAAAGCAGGTGGCGCAGCTCGCAGCGGTGCTCGGACGGACCTTCGGCTTCGCGCTCATCGAGGCCGTCAGCGATCTCGAGCTGGGTGCGCTGCGCGAAGGGCTCTCCCGACTCGTCGACGCGGAAATCCTGTTTCAGACCGACGACCCGCCGCGCTCGAGCTACAGCTTCAAGCACGCGCTGCTGCAGGACACGGCCTACGAGTCGTTGCTCCGGAGCCGCCGGCGCGAGCTCCACACACGCATCGCCAGGACGCTCCGCGAGCGCTTCCCACAGCGCGCGGCCGCGGAGCCGGAGGTGGTCGCGCGCCACTTCGCGGCGGGCGGGCTCGCCGCCGAAGCCGTCGACGCCTATCGTCAGGCGGGCGAGCAGGCCGTCGCACGGTTCGCGTACCAGGAGGCGCAGAGCTACTTCGCGCAAGCGCTCGAGCTGCTCGCGACGCTTCCCGAGGACGACGCACGTCGCGCGGCGGAGATCGATCTGCGCCTGGCGCAGGCGGCGCCGCTCGGCGCGCTCCGCGGCTACGAAGATCGCGAGCTCGTGGCGTCGATCGCACGCGTGGAAGCGCTGCTCGCCGCCATCGGCACCGGCCCCCAGCAGATCCCCGGTCTGCTGCGGCTCGCGGTGCTGCACACCAATCGGCTGCCGCGCGCTCGCGCCTACGCCGATGCGCTGCTCGGCGTCGTTGAGCCACTCGGCTTGGCGCCGCTGCAGATGGCCGGCTACATCCTGCGAGGCACGGGCTCGATCGTCTGCGCGACCATCACCGAAGCGTGCGACGACCTCCGCCGGGCGCTCGAGATTGCGGAAACCGTCGACCTGCCCGCGCCCAAGACGGCGTTCGACATCGATCCGCTGACGATGGGATACGCGAACTACGCGATCGCGCTCGTCCATGCCGGAAAACCGGACAGCGCGGCCGCGTTCGTCGAGCGCGGCGTGCGACGCGCGCGGGAGCTCGGGCACGTCCGCACGCAGGCGTCGGCCTGCCAGGCCGGCGCGATCGCGTGCCACCTCGCGGACGACACGCGCCGCGCCGGCGAGCTCTCCTCGCAGTGCATCGAGCTGGTCGACGGCCGCGGCTTCCACCAGGTGGAGGTCATGGCCCGCGTGCTCGCCGCGTGGGCACGCGCTCACCACGGTGACCGCGGCGCGACGAACACGATGCACGAAGCGCTCCGCAGCGCCGAGACACACGGCGTCGTGGCGGGAATGCCGCTGCTCTACTTCTCGGTCGCGGAGGGACACCTGTTGGGACGCGAGCACGGACGCGCGCTGGAGCAGATCGCCCGCGCCGAGCAGTTTTTCGAGCATTCCGAGGAGCGGCTGCGATACGAGCCGTATGCCGCGTGGATGCGGGCGCGCGTCCTCCTGGACGCGGGCGGCGACGTGGACGAGGTCGAATCGCTGCTGCGCCGCGCGGGCGCGTTGTGGGAGCAGACGCAGTCGCCCTGGATGCTCCTCTCGACGGTGACGCTCCTCGGCCGCGTCGCGCTCGTGTCGGGCGGGCGACGTGACGAGGTGCGCGAGAGCCTCGCGCGGCTCTACGCGGGATTCGAAGAGGGCTTCGACACCGAGCGGCTCCGCGATGCGCGCGCCATGCTCGACCGGCTCGCGCGCACCTGAGCTACGTCTCGAGCGCCAGCGTCGGCACCGTGCTCGGTCGCGCGACCGCCGGGGACAGCGCCGGCCGCGAGGGACCCGACAGCTGGAAGACCTCGTCTTCGAAGAAGCGGTTCAGGAAGACGCGTCCCGGGTCCCACCGCTGCCGCACGGCGAGGAACTGGTCCATCATCTCGTAGCGGCCTCGCAGCTCCGCGCCCCGGAAGAACATCTTGCCCCAATGCGGCCGCGCGCCGGGAATGCCGTCGAACCATTCGTCTTCGATCTCGCGGAAGAAGCCTTCCCAATGCGGCGTTCCCATCGCCGTCGTCACGTCGATGTAGCACGTGGGGCGCGCGTAGTTCGGCGCGATCCACGCACCGCTCGCGCCGGTGAAGCGGCCGTGCAGCGCGAAGTTCACGGGGTAGAGCTTGCTCTTCGCATAGTGCTCGACGAGCGCGATGCCGTCGCGCCAGGTCTGCGCCGCGTCCTCGGCGGGCACGGCGTACTCCATCTCCCAGCACTTCGCGTAGGCGCGCTGGAAGTGAAACGCCTTCGATGCGGGCAGGACGGTGACGCCCTCGTGGAACCCCAGGCGCGTCGCGAGCGAGTTCAGCACGGGCGTCAATCGTGGCGCATGCCGGGCCATCCAGGGAATCAGACGCTGGGAGGCGACCTTCTGGATGGTGGTGTTGAAGTTTCGCTCGAGGCGCGTCCACCACGTGTTCGGGTCGCGCGGCGCCGTCGTGCGATCCATCATGTAGACGCACATGTTCTGCTGAAACGGGAACCAGAACATCTCGAGATAGGCGCAGGACGCCTGGAGGTCGTCGAACTCGGCGAGCACGCGCTCGACCGGAAGCAGGCGGATCTGGGTCACGACGTCGAATTGCCGCTCGAGCTCGAGCGTTACCGAGTAGATGACCCCGAGCGTGCCGAGCGCGACCTTCACCGCCGCCATGTCGGGATCCTGTTCGCGCACGGTGCGGACCTCGCCGTTCGCATCCACGATCTTCATCGCGACGAGCCGATCTTCCATGCCGCCGCGGCGGAAGTCGGTGCCGTGGGCGCCGACCGCGATCGCGCCACCGATCGTCGGCCTGGGGAAGAGCGTGGGCGTGGCCAACGTCAGCCCCTGCGCGGCCGCCTGGTGCGTGAGCTCCTTGATGCGGACGCCGCACTCCACTTCGACCGTCTTCGCCTCCAGGTCGAAGCCGAGCACGCGATCGAACCCGTCCATGCGGACGATGACGTCGTCGTTGGGCACGAGCGGGGACCACGAGAAGCTGCCGCCCGTCGCCCGCACGCGACGTCCGGAGTCGGCCGCGCGCTTCACGATCACGCAGAGCTCGTCGAGGGTGCGCGGCGCGACGACGTCGCACGAGCACTCGAGGTTCCCGGCCCAGTTCTTCCAGCGTTCCAGCGGCATGGTGCCCTCTCAGCTGCTCACGCTGTTCGGGACGCGCGACGGCAGCGCGAACTCGTACGCGAAGAGACGCGTCGCCTGACGCTGCGCGATCACGCCCTCCACCTCGGCGAGCGCCGCCTGCAGCCGTGCGATCGGCTCCCGCGCTCGAGGAAGGCTGCCGAGCGCATAGCGCTCGTAGCGGCCGAAGCGGTCGTAGTGGAAGTTCGTGTAGGTGTTGCTGCGGAACTGATCCGACGAGCGATCGATCGACGGCAGCATCTTGAGCCACGTCGGGAAGTCGAGCGCATCGGCCTTTCGCGGCGGCGGCTGGTAGGCGGCGGCGGGAAAGGCCGGCGTGTACCGATAGAACTGGGTGGCCGAGTAGTGCTGACAGGCGTGACTGGGCCCCGCGGTGAAGAGCACCTGGGCGAGCAGATCCATCAGCTTCCTGCGCGAGTCGAGCCGATCTCCGGGAACCAGCTGCCGCACGGCCCCGCGCGCCGGATCGGTCAGCTCGTCCTTCCAGGACTGGAGCGCGGCATCGGTCTGCACGGCCGCGTCGTCGGCGTAGCACGCGTCCACGTAGGCGCGGACGAAGTCGCGGATGGGCTCGAGCCAGAGGCGGAGATCGTCGCGGTACGGGTAGCAGGCCGGTGCGTCCTGCACGCCGCGCCGTGCGAGGTCGGCCTCGAGCGCGAGGTCCATGAAGCCGCGCTGGAGGTAGCCCTGGATCGCGACCTCGCGCAGCTGCTCGAGCGTGGCCGTGTAGATCTCGTTGTAGAGCTCGCTGCGATCGATGAGGTACTTGTAGGCCGCCTGGTTGGTGGTGAGCGTGTAGCGCGTGTGGGGCTCGAGCAGCACGCGAACCGGGTGCTGCGGAGGCAGCTGCCGCGGCGTCCCCAGGGAGAAGGGCTCCATCACGAGGTGCGTGGTGAAGAGGTGCCCGAACCCCGACTGGAAGGTCACGTCCGCCGCCTCGAAGTACGACTTCGCGATGACCCAGCCCCAGCCGTCGTCGGGGGTGTAGACCGGGTTGTACTCGGGAGCCACCTCGGGCTGATCGACCTGGATGGCGAGCTGCAGCAGCCCGCTCGCCGCGTCGGACCACGCGAGGAAGCCGCCGATCGGCGCGGGCATGTACTTCTGGCCCCAGCGCGAATCGCGCGGAACGCCCGGCCGTACGGCCTGGACCGCTCGCAGCAGCAGCTCGAAGTCCACCACGAAGAGCCGGCTGGCCGCGGCCTCCTCCGCGAGGGACACGGGCCGACCGAGGATGCCGAGCAAGCGGGCCTCGGTCCGCTTTACGTCGAGCGCGATGCGGCCGCAGAGCGCGCCGAGATCCGGTGCGCGACGGAGCAGCAACGGGTTCGCGCCCGCGATCCGCCACCATCCGAAGGCGAGATCGTACTCGTCGGCCGTCATGTGCTTCCACCGCTGCACGAAGCGCGGCGACGAGCCGTCGAAGAGCTGGTCGTACGAATTCAGCTTGTCGAAGCGGAAGGTGAGCTTCTGGAGTCTGCACCGAACTCGTTGCAGCAGGTGCCGCGCCTGCGCCACGAGGAACGTCGGCAGGAAGGGCAGGATGTACGACGGCCCGTACTGCTCCGACAGCCAGGGCCACGACTGCGCCATGCAGATGGGCGCGATCTGGTTCTGGCCCTCGGGCATGTACCGGTAGCTGGCGCGCGCCGCGACGAGCGCGGGGTCGGACGATGATGATGGTTCCGGGGACGGTACGCTGCTCGCCATGTTGTCGGGTCCTTGCAGACGCCGCGGGCGCAAAAGCTGCGGCGATCCCTCGATCTTGCGAGTCCGCATACTAGGGTTCAAACGGGGGTGACAAGACGCAGCGCGGCGGTCCGCCGGCAGCGTGCGCCACTGCCGTCGCACCCTCGTGGACCCGATCGGGCCGGCGCCGGTGGCTCCGCGACGGGACGCCGACGCCACGGGTCGTCAGCCGCGACTCTCCGTCAGCGGATGCGGCTTCGACGTCGTCGTGCCGCCCGTGCCGTACGAGCGGGTGATGATCCTGGACCAGGTGAGCGGAGAGCTGAAACGGGACGAGGCCGTGAATGCGGCGAAGGCGGCTCGAGCGAAAGCCGCGGGCCGCATGCGACTCGGCGAGGGGAGAGTCACCACGTCGAAGGCGGACGGCGAACGGGAAGCGTTCGCGAGCTGCGTGAGCGAGCGCCTCGGCGAGCACGTCGGGCGCGTT
>JACXTT010010897.1_pt1 | contig 12204 bp, 6 predicted proteins | sample 9270951 | NCBI WGS metagenome assembly JACXTT01 (sample SAMN15532306, study PRJNA645909) | rock metagenome | isolation source: weathered quartz diorite | place: Puerto Rico | collected 2017-06-21 | reverse complement strand
GCGCACGACTCCTTCCTCCCGGAAGGTTCCGTCGTGGTTGTTCATGAAAAGCAGACTGGGAGTGGAATCGCACGCCACGTATATGTCTGGCCAACCGTCTTCATCCAGATCGGCGGCGATCACCGTCATGCCATAGCTCTCGGTAGCCCCGGCAATGCCGGCCTGCTGGCTCACGTCGGTAAAGGTGCCATCGCCGTTGTTGCGGTAGAGGGAGTGTCTTCCCGTTGGCAAACCGCGTGGTCCACACTCCACCGGAATACCCTTCCAGTTGCAATTGATGTTTTCGCCCGGCACCGGAGCATGTTCAAAAGAGAAGCGAACATAGTTGGAAACGAACAGGTCAAGATGGCCATCGCGGTTGTAGTCGAGGAAACTGCATCCCGCCCCCCATCGCGGCTGCGGGTTCGACAGGCCAGCGGTTTTGGTTACGTCGGTGAATGTGCCATCTCCATTGTTGCGGTAAAGACGATTTTGCCCAAAGCAGGTACAGAAAATGTCTTCAAAACCGTCGTTGTTGTAATCGCCGATGCTGACCGCGGAGGCCCAGTCCACCGCCCGCAGTCCGGCCTTCTCCGTAACATCCGTGAAAGTGCCATCGCGATTGTTCTTGTATAAGCGGTTGCTCGCGTCGGCGGGGGCGCCATCGAGACGAGTGCCAGAGAGCAGGAAGATGTCCACCCAGCCGTCGTTGTCGTAGTCCAAGAAGGCACAGCCGCAACCCGTGGCTTCCAGAATGTACTTCTTGCTTGCCACTCCTCCGTAGATGGTCGTTGCGGTCAATCCAGCGGCCGCAGCAACATCCACGAAATGGGCGTTGAATGGGCGTCCCGAAGGGGCCGGCTTGGCGATGGGTTTGGCGGTATGGGTCGCGACTCCTTGCGCCAGCAGTCGTTCCCCGGCGGCGGTGAGCACCGAGCCGAGCGAAAGTTGAACAAAGGCGCGCCGGGTGAAGGTCATTACCGAATCGATCCCTGAGCCTGGTGCCCGCTCAAAGGGCTTTTCCATTATCGTCAGGACAGCTGGTGGAGTAAAGGTTTACCGGCGGGCATCACCCTGCCCGAGTGAAATCGCTCCCCCCACCATCTCAGGGCAGAGATGGCGGGCCAGGCTGCGGGCTGCCTTCGATCAGCTTGTAGCGGTTGCGTTGTTCTTCCTGTCGGGTGGCGTCCTGGCGGAGTTGAGCCAGGCGCTTGAGCAGATCGGGGAGCTCGATTCGATCTCCGGTTTTTCGGAGTGCCTGGATCAGGTGGTATACCGCCGTCTGATCCTTGGGATCGATGGTCAAAGCTTTCTTGCTCGCTGCGATGGCTTCGCGGTTCTGCCCCGCCTGCAGATAGAACTTGGCCAGCAGGTTGTGTGCTGCTCCAAGGCCAGGTTGCAGTGCAACCGCTTTCTGCGCCGACTGCAGCGCCATTTGAAATTGCGGACTACCTGCGTCCGGTCCCATCTGATTCAAAATGTCAGCCTGGAGATACAGCAGATACGCATCGTTAGGTTTTTTCGCCAGCTTCGACCGCACCGTGGCTAACGCTTCATCCGGCGTCCTGTTCTGAACTGCCTCCAATCCTAGCGCCGCCGAAGCAATCGACTGCCGTGGGTTGAGTGCCTCGGCCTTCTCAAAGTCGACTTCGGCTTGTTCGTACTGTGCCAGTTGTACGTAGAGCACACCACGCGCCACATAGAGCGGCGCCGCATCTGGTTGCAACCCGAGCCCGCTATTGATCATGGCAATGCCAACCTGAAAGGAGTGGTGGTCCATCGAAATGTTCGCAAAATCAAGGTAGAGGTCGATGTTGCGTGGATCGGACACAATGGCCTGGCGGAGCAAACCTACGGCTTGCGGCGTGTCGCCGCTGGCCTCATAGGCCGAGGCTGCCAGTTGCAGCGTCCTCGCGTTCGACTCGCCGGCTTGCAGCAGGGGCGCCAGGGTTGCGATGGCATCCCGGGGACGTTCGGCCATCAGTTGGACAGTCGCCAGATAGTAGCGCGCTTCGCTGCCGGCAGAGTCCAGCGATACCAGACGGCCGAACACGGGAATGGCTTTGTCCAATTGCTTCAGTCGTACCAGGCAGACACCGTACTGCTGCAGCGCGCTGGGTTGCGAATCCAGCAGGGAAGCGCTTTGTTCGAAGTGCGGGACCGCGGCTGCGCAATCTCCATTCTTACAGAATAAAACCGCCAGCATGGCATGGCTGGTTGGATCGTCAGGACGCAACTGCAGCACGTGCCGCAGAAGTGGAATGGCGGTGGCCTTGCCCGCTTTATATTCAAGCTGGGCCGCGCCTTCGAGCGCGGGGAGATATTCCGGCGCAATCTTGAGCGCATTGCGAAACGCGGCGAGCGCTGCTTTTTCGCGTTGTTCACCCGATAGCGCGATGCCCTGCAAGGTCCACAACTGGGCGCTCTGGGGGGACTGCTGTAGCGCCGGCTGAAGCAACTGAATGGCTTTTTCGAAATCCCGGGCCCGCAGGGCTGAGGTGATTGCACCAATTCGATCGCCGCCGGTCTGCGCAAAGGTCCAGGGAATCAAAAACACCAGGGTGGCCAGAACCTCGAGCCTCGTGGGCGAATTCATGCCCTTCATTATCCCTCGATCAGGAAAATCTCGGAGCAAACCTGTTCGGAACGAGAATAGGGGTTTGCCTCCTTCACCCCAGAGGGATGGCACGAACGAGGTGGTCGGGCGCCTCCCCAACCTGCACCGGATTTCGCAAGGGACGGCCGAAACCGCCGAATCCGACCTGGATCACGTCGCCACTTTTTATTTGTATGCCCTCGACAAAGCTGAGACAGTCGGTTCCGAAGAAATGAACATGCACGTCTCCCGGCCGCCGATGAGCGTCAAACTTGAAGTGATGATGCTCGATGTTTTCCAGGCTGTGGCACATCTCGGCAACCCCGGTGCGGAAGGTCTTCGACCAGTGCACACTCCCTGTCCGTTCGATCGTTACTTCAACCGGTAAAGACTCGAAGGTGGGATCAAGCGCGAGCTCAGGACCGAGCGCGCAGGTACGCAGCTTGGAGGCGGCCAGATTGAGATAATTCATTTTTTCGAACCGGTGATCGGAAAATTCGTTGCCGCCGGCCATTCCTATGCGGCGTGGCTGACCGTCGGGAGCAATCAAGTAAATCCCTGCGATCTCGGCTTCCTCACCGCCATCGTCGGAATAGCAGGGAATTTCAAGGGGCTCGCCGTGTGCCCGCAGCATTGTTCCCGTACCCTTGTAAAACCATTCGGGAGGTGTCCCGATACATCCGGCCGTCGGGCGGCCTCCTTCAATTCCCCAGCGGAACATTCTCATGCTGTCGGTCAGGTGCTCGTCCGGCGTGGCATGCATACTCTGGCGATTGAGAGCACTGCCCAGATGGGTGAGTCCGGTTCCGGAGACCAGGCAGCGAGCCGGCTCGCCAGGATGGTCGATCGGCGGCAAGATGCTCCATTCCGATCGTCCACCATAGACGGGATCATACTCGATCACCTCGCTGGTCGTCCGCTGTCGTGCCGCATCGCTCAGCTTCGAGCCGGCGGCCACGGCCGAATCGGCCAATTCGTAAACCGAGCGGCAATTGTCGAGCAACCTCAGGTGCGGTTCTTCCACAATGGCCACCCGGCGCGTATCACCTCGTTTCAGCTGAACCAATCGAGTCATTGAGTAGGATATTCCCGTTTTGTCCCGTTGCATGCGGTTGTTCGATAAAAGCCCGGCGCTCAGGCGGTGACCACCGGAGTCCATACCTGCATGGCAGTCTCCTGACGATTGGACCAGGCGTAATAAGGGATGAACGTGAGTGGAACCCGTCGGCTGGGTGCCGGCTGGCCACTGTAACGTGAGTAAAGGGCGCTGCGCGAGGCTGCTTTGTCGTACGCGACCCCAGTGTGACGAAGCACAACCACTCCTCCAAGTAGGTCGCGCTTCAGCTCACTTTGGAATTGTGTTTGCGCTTTCAGACCAAGGTTCACGGCCAGGTCGCTCATTGCGACTCCCGCCGGTTGGTCGAGTTCTTCCATGCAATAAATCAGCGGACCGCGCTGCACTGCGACACGTCCCACGTCGTCGGCTACCTGGGGGTTGGCTTGCAACACCTGCACCGGCATCTCCATCTGCAGGCGAATAACGTCGCCCGGCGACCATTGGCGTTGCATGGGCAAATATTCTCCTGGCCTTGCCCCTGCCATCGCCTTGCCATTCACGGTGACCTGGGCTCGATCCGCCCATCCGGGGATGCGAAGGTAAAAAGTGAAATTCGAAGGCTGCGCCGGTGTGACCGAGACTTCCATCGTCCCGTCCCATGGATAATTCGTCTTTTGCGTGATCTTCAGGGCGACACCATTCTCCAGGTGCCAGTTGAGTTCCGAATTGTCGTAGAGGTGCAGGTAGATGCCGTCGCTGCTGGTGCTGTAGAAATACCCCGGCAAAGATGCGAACGTACGCTCCAGATTCGGAGGGCAGCAGGTTACGTCGTACCATGGGTTGCGAATTTTCTCTCCCGTGGAGGGATCAAACGCCAACGGGTTGCGATAGCAGTAGAGAGTGCCGTCCAGCGACATTCCGGAATTGATGCCGTTATAGAGCGCGCGTTCGATCACGTCGGTGAATTTGCCATCTCCCGTCGCTGCCAACATGCGCCAGTTCCACATCATGTTGCCGATGGCGGCGCAGCTCTCTCCATACGCGCGGTCGTTCGGCAGTTCGTAGGCGTTGCCGAAAGCCTCACCGTCCGAGCGCGAGCCGACACCGCCGGTCACGTACATTTTGGTTGTGGTCATGTCATTCCACAACGCATTCAGCGTCTTCCAATACGCGGGCTCTCCCGTTTCCATGTAGTAGTCGGTAGCACCGCAGCAGGCATACATCGCGCGCACCGCATGGCCTTCAAGCTTGGTTCTTGCCGTGAACGGAGTTCCGCTGTACATGTAGATGGTCCGCCGTTCCGGCAGTTGCAAGCGTTCATCTCCACCCAGGATGTATCCGGCAAGATCGAGTTGCCGCTTGTCACCAGTAATGCGGTACAGCTCGATCAGGGCCAATTCGATTTCGGGGTGTCCCGACACGATCGGCTGTTTCGGCGCCGGACCGTAGTTGGGCATGAGGAAATTGTCGACGAAGCGGATTCCGGCGTCGAGCAGGACGGGGTCGCCAGTCGCGCGGTAATAGGCAATCGCACCTTGCAGCATATGCCCAATGTTGTAGAGCTCGTGCCCGGTCGTCTGGGTTTGGGTAAGCATTCGAAGCGACTTACGATCGTCCTGGTAATACGTATTCAGGTAACCGCTGGGTTCCTGGATGGCCACCACCTCGGCAATCATTTTCTCCGCCATGGTGCGAAGGTTCGGCAGATCGCCTGACTGAAGGGCGAAGCCCACTGCTTCAGTCCATTTATAAATGTCGGAGTCGGAGAATACGGGCCCGCTTTGGGCCACCTGGCTTTTTCCGGTCAAGCGGCGGAAATTGTTCATGCGGCCATTCGCTTCAAGCAGGTCATGCATGGTGGGAATGCTCTTGGTGACGTTGATCTCACGTCGCTGCGCCCAGAAGCCGCTCTGGATCGTCACCGCATGCACGGGAATATTCCGCAGCTTGGCGTGCGGTGACTTGGTAAGATTTTCGACTCCTTGATTTTTCCAATCGACATCTTTCCACTCTGCGGCCTCGGCGGACACGCTCTTCGTCGCTGCTCCGTCGGCAACGCCGGCCAAGAGTCGATTGACGGGTAGGGATGCGATGGCCGCTGTGGAGACAGCCGAGGCAACGAATTGTCTTCGGGAGATTTCCTTTGCCTTCGCCATAGATTCCTCTTTCATCGATGTAGCGACGACGAGCGTTTTGCGACATGATAACCCTATGTTCGCTCATGACCCGTCGAGAACGGCTGGATGCGTTCACCAAAATATCGTGAAATCGATTACCTACAAAGCCTAAAATATAAACCACTCCGGCGGGCGAGTCGGAGCCGCAAGCTGTCGGTCCCTGGCCTCTGCTTTACACCGACGGGTCTCGTTTGGAGATTGCCTTGTTCCAGGCCCGCGCTTTTTGGCCAGCGGAATCGCTCGCGCTGGTGACCTCTTACCACCCGTCTGCCGGCCATCACGAATGGACAAAAGGGCCTTATTCCGCAAGAAAGATCTTGCCAGTCCGCTTCCAAGCCGGCCGATAAGGTGATCCATTAGCTGAGAAACCGTTTGCTCTAGATTGGATTGCTGAGGGGGAGAAAGGCCGGAGTGGCTAGGTCGTGTTTGTCCTTTGCTGCGTGGCAGTCATGCATTTTGATCTTCAGAGTACGCGAACCAGAGCGACTTTAATCGACGTGTTCCCCTTCTTCCATGAATCCGATTTCGGGCGGGGGTAGCCTGTCATCTTTTCTTGCCCAAAAGACGTAAAGCGTGGGCAGCAGCATCACGCTGATGAGAAGTTCGACGATTAGCCCTCCGACAATCACGATGGCAAAGGGCCGTTGCGAATCAGAGCCGATGTCGTGCGACATGGCAGCGGGCAGCAAGCCCAGGGTGGCGACGAGCATGGTCATCATAATGGGTCGAAGGCGCAGCGATGCTCCTTCTTTAGCGGCTTCGCGGGGATTCATGCCTCGCGTGCGGAGTTGGTTTATGTACTCGACCATGATGACTCCGATCTCGACTGACACTCCGATGAGAGCCAAGAATCCCAATCCGGACGAGACCGAAAAGTGGGTGCCTGTCAGGAGAAGGCTTAAGAATCCACCCAGGGGCGAGAGCCCGACCACGGCGAGAATCAGGCCGACCCATTTCCACGAATCGAAAGCCGAGTACAAGATAAAGGACATCAGCAGTAGCGTGATGGGCACAATCACAGCCAGGCGGCGGTTGGCCCGCTGCTGACTCTCGTATTCTCCGGTCCAATCGAGGTGATAGCCCTCCGCCAACTTTACCTTGTGCCCGACTTCCTCAATCGCTTGGCGGACGGTGCTGCCCAGGTCGCGTCCCCGCACGCTGTATTTGATGGCGATATAGCGGGAGTTGCCTTCGCGATAAATATTGGAAGCGCCATCCTCCAAACTGACCCGGCATAGTTGGCCCAGAGACACGCGTTCGCCAGAAGGCGCGAGCACGCGGATGTTGGCGATGTCCTCCACACTCTTGCGAAAGGGTGCCGCGTAACGTACGGTCAAGTCGTAGCGCTGTTCGCCGATCAGGATCTGACTGATGGCTTTGCCACCGACGGCGGTTTCCACGGCATCCTGAACGTCGCTGACGTTGATCCCAAAGCGGTCAGCCGCGGCACGATCCACAGCCAGATTCACATTGGGCTGACCACGTACTTGGAACGTTCCCAGATCGGCCACGCCCGGAATGTCGCCCATGACAGCCTGGATTTCATCGGCTTTGCTTTCGAGGACTTTCAAGTCGGTCCCAAAGAGCTTGACGGCCAACTCGCCCTTTACTCCGCTAACTGCTTCTTCAACATTGTCGGAAATTGGTTGCGAGAAATTCCAGTCGACTCCAGGGAATCGGTTCAGTTGCTTGTCCATGGCGGTGATGAGATCATCCTTCGTTTTGAACTCAGAGCGCCATTTGGAACGAGGCAGAAGATCGACAAAGAATTCTGTGTTGTAGAAGCCACTGGCGTCACTGCCGTCGTCGGGGCGCCCCACCTGGCTCACAACCTGTTTGACCTCGGGAAAGTTGGCTATCGCAGAGCGCGCATGTCCAGCGAGCGAAATCGCCGCCGAGGGACCCGTGCTGGGGGCGAGGGTGCCGCGCACCCAGATAGCACCTTCATCCAGGTGTGGCAAGAACTCTGAGCCAATCACGCCGCTGAAAGCGAGAAAAAGCATAGCGGCAAGCGCAGTGGCCCCCAGACCGAGCGTCACTTTCATGTGATCGAAGCACCAATCGAGCTGGCGGCTATAACGTTCCTGCAGCCAGCGGAAGGCGGGGTTGCGCCACTCCTTGATTTCACCTTTAAACAAGAAAGTGCAGAGTACCGGCGCAATCAAAAGAGCGAACAGCAAGGCCCCCAACAGGGCAAAGGCCACGGTCCAAGCCATCGGCCGGAACAGCCGTCCTTCCACCCGCTGGAGGGTGAAGATCGGCAAATAAGAAACGATGATGATGATACGGGCAAAGAAGACTGGACGCTGCACTTCGTGCGCCGCGGTGCTGATCATCTCCAGGAACGTCTTTTTGCCCCGTCCGTACTCGGCGTGGCGGAGAATATTCTCGATCATTACGACCGAACCATCCACTACCATGCCGAAATCCAGCGCACCCAGGGAAAGCAGGTTGGCAGGAATGTGACTCAGATCCAGTAGGATGGCGGCAAAAAGCAGGGCAAATGGAATCGTGATGGTAACAATCAGAGCACTGCGAACGTTGCCAAGAAAGAGAAAAAGAATCAGTGTGACCAGCAGAACTCCGTCGGTTAGGTTGCGGAGCACGGTATGCGTCGTGTAGTGAACCAGGTCGCTGCGGTCGAGGTGTGGAACAAGCTTGACGCCGGCGGGGAACTGATGGGCATTGAGCTGAGCGATCTTTTCGTGCAGGGCGTCGAGCGTGGCATCGGCTTCGGCACCCTTCCGCAGTAGGACGATACCCTCCACAACGTCGTCGTCATTGACTACGGTTCCGTCTTCGCGGTGAATGGTCTTGCCAAGCTGTCCGAGTCGCACCTTGGGAGCCTGCATGACCAGGGCGAGATCGCGTACCCGCACCGGCGTGCCATTCTGTACTTTCACGACGGTGGCGGCAATATCGTCGGTAGTCTGCATCAATCCCACGGCGCGCACATTCAATGCCTGTTCGCCGCGCTCGATGAACCCCCCGCCGGCATTCGTGTTGTTCGTCGCCAACGCCTGTTCGACCTGGCTGAGCGAGAGCCCGTAGGACACCAGCTTGCCCGGATCGATCTGCACCTGATATTCGCGGGTCGGACCGCCAAAGCGGTTTACGTCTACCACGTTGGGAACCGATTTCAGCTGGTTGACCACGTACCAGTCGTTAAGCGTCTTCAGTTCCATGACGTCATACTTCGGATTTGTGCTCTGAAGCGTGTAGAACATGATCTGGCCGGTCGGGCTATAGTCGGGTCCAAGACCAGAATTCACACCGGCAGGCAGGGAGACAAGCTGCAGGCGATCCAGGACTTCCTGGCGAGCGTTGAAAGTGGTGGTCTGGTCGTCGTAAATAATCGTAATCGCCGAAAGCCCCGCCATTGAGGTGGACCGCAGGTGCGTCATATGAGCGACGCCATTCAGGGTGACCTCGAGCGGGACGGTAATCTGTTGCTCGACTTCCTCGGCGGCATGGCCGGGCCACTGGGTAATTACCTGAGCATACGTATCGGCCACGTCGGGATAGGCCTCGATCGGCAGGTTGTGGAAAGAAATGATGCCCCAGACGAAGAGCACGACCGCCACGCTTAGCACCAGGATCCGGTTGCGCAGGGCGAAGTCGATCAGGTAACGAATCATCTACCCTGCTCCGCCATCGCCGAGGAGAACGCCAACGCATTGGCCGCAATTTCCTGTCCCGGCTTCAGACCCTCCTGGATCTGTTGCATGCCGTTCGCGTCATCCCCTCGGGCTTGTACCTGGATGCGGCGAAATTGATGCGCGCCCTCCTTCCGAAACACCCAATCGCGGTCTTGCAGACGTATGACTGCGGTAGAGGGAACCACAATCTGGGAATGCGACTTGCGCGAATGGAACCTGGCCACCGCAAACATCCCGGGACGCAACCATCCATCCTGATTTGGCAACACGATGCGCACCTTGGCCGAGCGGGTGGAGGGATCGAGGACGCGAGAAATATCGGCAACCGCACCGTGGTAGGTGCGGTCCGGATATGCGTTCAGCCGGATCTCCGCAGCGTCACCCAGGCGTACCTCTCCGAGGTCGTTCTCATAAACGTCACAGAGAAGCCACACTTGGCTAAGGTCAGCCAGGGTGAAAAGGTTGGGACTATTGTCGAGGCTTTTGATTCCTTCGAAAGCCGCAACATTTTGTTCGACAATCGTTCCCGAAACCGGAGCCCGGAGTTCAATCAACGACACTGGATGGGCCGGATCGCCGCCCAGGATGCGCACGTGTTGCTCGGTGTTCCGTACGTCCGCCTGGGCTTTCTCTTCTGTGTCCTCGGATTGCTGCAAGTCTTTTTCGGCCAAGGCCCCACGCGAGAAGAGCAACTGCGCCCGGTCGAGGCCTTTTTTCGCCAACCGCTCATCCGCCGAGGCTTTTTGATAGTCGGAATAGGCTCCTGCCAGATCGGAACTGCGAATCGAGAGCAACATCTGACCCTTCTTGACGTAGTCCCCCAGCCGTACTCTCAGTTCGACAACCCTTCCGGCGGCCTGGGAAGTCACGTGAATTGTACGGTTGACGTCGGGGGAGACACTGCCATTGGCAATCAGCGTGGTCGGCAGGTCGCGAGTTCCGACGGTGACGACCTTGAAGAGATCGGGGTGCTCCACGTTGTAGAGGGTGGGATCAAGCGTGACCTCAGACTTCGTCGGAGCGCCCTTCGAATCGTCAGAGCAGGACACACCCATGACTGCGATAAACAGTGCGCCCAACATCGCGGCGGTGCGCAGTCGTTGCCCTCTCATGGCAGCACCTCGCGCCCTACAGCGAGATTGAGCTGATTCGCCGCACTCAAATAGGACCCGATGAGATTTACGTAGCCGAGCTGCACGGCACGGTACTCGCTCTGTGCGTTTAGAAAATCCAGCAGGGAAGCCCCGCCATGCTGGTAGGCAAACGCGACCGTGTCACGCACTCGCACCGCCTGTTGCAGATACTTCTGTTTGTAAGGTTGCAGCAGCGCCAGATTGCTGCGTAGCGCCAGGTAGGCTGAGTCCACATCGCCGAACACTTGTGCCTGTGCCGCTTCCAGTAGCCGTTGGTTCCGGTCAATATCCAATTGCGTGCGCCGTTTCTCGCCCTGGTTGCGGTCGAAGATACGAAGCGGGATGTTGACGCTAACCCCGAAGTATTCATCAATCGGCGGATTGCGCCCGATATCGAACCCGAACGTCGGGTCGGTCGAACCGTTCGCGATGGCGAGCCGATGATCGGTCGTAGCCTTGTCCACCGACTGGGCTGCAGCCTTCAGGTCGGGCCGGGTCTCCCGTGCAATCTGGCGGAAATCGTCGAGTGGTGCAAGTTGGGGGTTGGAATCGAAGGTGCCGGTAACCTCGAATCCGTCGACCGGACTGCGGTCGTTTAGCAGCATCAGCAGCTCGATCTTTGCAGTGCGCAAGTTGACTTCCGCAGTTTGCAGATCCGTCTCATACTGCACGCGTTGCAACTCCAGCCGGTCAAGATCAATTTGTGCAATATCTCCAGCCTTAAGGCGGTCTCGGCTCACATCGAGCAAGTGGTCGTAGTACGACAGATTTTCCTTGGCCACGTCGAGGACTGCCTTGGCTTGCAGAGTGTCCACGAAGGCACCGCGCAAATTGAAGAGCAGATTTCTCTCCAGGTCGGCCTGCGCGGAAACCGTGATGGCCGTGGCCTGCTGTGTGCTTTCCAGCCTCAACTCGCGCTTGCGGTTTCTTTCGTGTAAATAGTTGACCGAAGCCGCTGGCAGGAAGAACGAAAATGGTCCGTGCGGTGGGCCGCCTGCAAACGGAGCGATCTGGTCTCCCAGGAGTGTCAGGTTTGGATTTGGCCTCAGGTAGGCGGTGATTTCCTGTGCCTTCGATTCGTCCACATTGACCCTCCCGGCTTGCAGAGTGGGATTGATCAACTCAAATCGCGCGCGCACTTTCTCCCATGTCCACGGCTCTTGCGCCTGCGTGCCGACGCAAAACGTCAGCGGAAGTAGCAACGCCGCAAGCCGTCCAAGGTTGTTTAGGGGGAAATCTCGCAGCCAACGCAGGTAGCGTGGTTGCAGACGCGGAAGGGAGATATTCTGTAATCGAAATGAAACTGTCATAGAAGGTGATTCTTCGGGTGGCCTCTCTTCCCGGTGACGCAGAAGGTCCGAAGATAAAATTGTGCAGAATCGCCGCCTGACGAGAAATCCAATCTCTTGAGTCGATGGCTACACGGCTCGATCTTATAGCCATAGTCTTGCAGATGCGTTCAGTGTGACCTCATCTCCCGAGCACCGCTCTTTTCACCGAAGAGCGCCTGAATAAAAAAGAAGAAAAGCTCCAAAACGGGGGCACAACCCAGCAAGCCGCACAACCGTTCCGGGAGCGCCTGGGCCACCTCGGGCCATAACAC
>JACXTT010010896.1_pt1 | contig 12205 bp, 9 predicted proteins | sample 9270951 | NCBI WGS metagenome assembly JACXTT01 (sample SAMN15532306, study PRJNA645909) | rock metagenome | isolation source: weathered quartz diorite | place: Puerto Rico | collected 2017-06-21 | reverse complement strand
CGGGTAAGGCTGCCGTCGGCCAGCATTCTTTCTAACACGTTATTGATCGCGTCCACCAGGGCCTGGTCGGATTTGCGCAATCCCACCGAAACTTCCCAGTTGAGCTGAGGCTCGCTGTCGAACGCATTCACCAGCCGCAGCCCGGATTCCGGATGCTGGAGAATGTAGTAGCTCATGGTCGCCGTTGATACCGCAGCCCCGTACAGCTCGCCTTTCACCAGATCTTCCACCAGGTCGGACTGGAAGGCATAGGGCGAAATGCTCTTGCCGGCCTTGCCGAGCACCATGCCAGCATACGAACTGACCATCACGCCGATCTTCCGGCCCTTTTCCAGTTCCTTGAAGTCGCGGATGGCTTCGGCATCCCGGCCGAGACCGAGCGCAACCCCCGACTTCTGGTAAGGATGCGACAGGCGCAACCTGCCCTCGTGAACTTCCGGGTCATTGACGCTGTCGAGCATCATGTCGCAATTGACGACGTTGGCGCGCCGGCGCGGCAGAATCCATTCTATGTTGAGCGGCACCCCGAGGCCTTCGGCGATGGCGCGTCCGATTTCGATCTGGAATCCCGGCGCGTCCGGTTTGTTGCTCGAGTAGGGGAGCGCGTCCCGGTTGGCACACATGGAAATGGCGCCCAGCGATTTCACTTCGGCGAGCGTGCGTGCATCGGCGTTTTGGGCGGGCAACGACAACGCGGCACACGTGCACGCCAACACAAACCCGGCGCGCATCCGGGGTACGATCATCGATCGGTTCATGGGTTCTGGGGATCTTCGCCGGGTTTGAGATTGCGGATGAATTTCACGATCTGGCGGATCTGATCATCGTTGAAGGCAAAGCCAAAAGCCGCCATGCGGCCCGGCATGCCGTTTTTGATCCGGTTGAACAGGAACTCGTCGGTACGCTCGGAGTTCATCAGCTGCGGCCCCTTGGCGGCCTTGCGCCCGTAGTTTTCATGGCAGAAGCCACAGATGTTTCGAAACGTGCTCTTCACGTCAAAGGGTTTGGGCGGAGTCTTGATCTCTTCGGCCATCGCCGCGCCGGCCACGCTGACGGCCAGGGCGGCGCCCGCCAGCAGACCCTTGATCGGGAAATGAGCTGTTCTCAAAGCAGTCATCCTTTTACCAAATTTGCGTCTGGGCGCCCGATGCCAAATTAATTCCAGGACGGCGCGCGGTTATAACGCGCTTGCGCAGTTTTCGACGACGATAAAAAAGGGCGGGGACGAAACTCCCCGCCCTAGTTGATTCAGGCAATTATTGCCGGTTGTAGTTCCGGTTATTGCAGCGCAAACACCTTGAGCACTCCGGAGTCCTTCGGCATGCTCTTCCACGGCTCGCCAAACCAGTCGCCGTAGCCGTCGCCGACCAGCGAACCCCAGCCGGTCATCACCGCGACGTACTGCTTGCCCTTGGCCGAATAGCTGATGATGCCGCCGTTGTGGCCCTGGCCGTCGTTGTGCGTCCACAGCTTCTTGCCATTGGTTGCGTCATACGCAGCCAACGTGCCGTCCGCCTCGGGCACGAAGAGCACGTTGCCGCCGGTGCTCAGCAGGCTGGCGTGGGGCGTTGCACCGGGGTAGTTTATTTCGAACTTGACCTTGCCGGTTATCGGATCGCGCGCACGGATGTGGCCGCCCATCGATTTTTTGCCCTTGGGCGGAACGAACGTGAAGTCCGCGCCGATGTTCAACTGTACCACCGGTTCCGTGATCGGCTCGGTCTTTACAACCGTCAGGTCGATACACCACTCGTAGCCGACCCGGTAGAACAGGCCGGTCTTCGGATTGTAGGTCCCCGCGTTCCAGCTATACCCTCCCGCAATTGCCGGGCACAGGTTCTCGTGCTTGCCTTCCTTGTAGTCGACGCGCCCGACCAATGTGCCGTCGGGTTTGATGTCCTTGACGAAATTGATGGCATCGACGCCCTTGTACACATTGACGGGCTTGCCGGAACGGTCATAGACGAAAATGAAACCGCCTTTGTTGGGGTGCACGACATACTTCTTACCGTCGCGCTCCAGGAACACGAACTCGCCCATGGAAGAGTCGAAGTCCCAGGCGTCGTGCGGCAGTTCCTGGTGATATGCCTTCAGGTTGCCGGTATCCGGATCCAGCAGGATGACCGACGTGATGTACAGGTTAATGCCGGGACGTGCACCTTCGGTCATCCAATTATCGCCCGACCAGTCGTACAGAGGAGCCGGGTTAGCGGTACCCCACCACACCGAATTGGTTTCGGGATCGTAGGCACCGGCCATCCAGCCGCCGCCGCCGCCGACCTTCCAGGAATCATTGCCCCAGGTGTCGCGCCGGTCGCTCTTGGTTCCATCGTTACCACCGACGGTGAAGAATTCCCATACCTTCTCGCCGGTCTTGGCGTTGACGCCGAAGATCGGGCCGCGGTAGGGCCACTCGCCGCCTTGCGAACCGATGATCACCTTGTCCTTGACCAGCAACGGGGCGCCGGTGAATCCGACCGTCAGCTTCTCGGAGTCGATCAGCTTGGTTTCCCAGCTGAGCTTGCCGGTCTTCATGTCGATCGCGGCCAGCTTGCCGTCCAGGGTGCCGATGAAGATATTGCCGTAGCCGGCGGCGATACCGCGGTTATAGGGCGAGTGGGTTTGCCGCGCCACCAGGTCTTCGTTCAGCTTCTGCTTGTAGGTCCACAGGATCTGACCCGTGGCGCCGTCCAGTGCATAAACCTGGTTGTACGTGCTGGAGTAATAGAGCACGCCGTCGATGGCCAGCGGGAAGCTTTGCAGGCCGCGATTGGCGCGGGAAGCCGTGTGCGACCAGGCTTCCGTAAGCTTGCTGACGTTTTTGGTGTTGATCTGGTCGAGCGGGCTGTAGTGCCAGGACCTGTAAGAGCCGTGATACGTAAGCCAGTTGCCTTTTTCGAGCTCCTTGTCTGCATTGAGCAGGCGATTGCCGTCCACATCTGCGGCAACTGAGCTGCCCGCAACAAACAGGGCCGCCACGAGCGCAGCGCGCGCGAAGCGAGTCTTGTTGCTGTTCATAATGATTTTCCTCTCAAAGTTTTTGCTCTTCCCCAAGAAACTGCAATGTCGCCGTTGGGTCGTTCTTTGAATCAACAGCGGCCGGCGGGCGACTTACCGTACCTGATCCACTCCTAGTGCCAAACTGCTGGAGGCCCGACAACAGCCTCGAACCCGGGTTTGTGGGGCCGGTTTCGCACTTCGGTACCGCGCGATTCTCGGGATGTTTACCTGGCTAGTCAAGGGAAAGTGAGCCATTGCTAACGAACACCAGTTGAATCAATGGGCAGTGGATGGGGTTAGCGCTGGCACTGCGGGCAATAAAAGGTCGCGCGCTGACCCTGACGCAGCGGCCGGATAGGCTTTCCGCACACGCGGCAGGGCTCGCCGCTTCTGCCATAAGCGTAATAATTTTGCTGAAAATAACCGGGTTTGCCATCGGATCCGACGAAGTCGCGCAGCGTGCTGCCGCCGGCGTCGATGGCCGCGCTGAGCGTCTCCCGTATTGCCTGCACCAGACGATCGCAGCGTTCACGAGAAATTTTGCCCGCTGCCGTTGTCGGATGGATGCCAGCGCGGAACAGCGACTCGCTGGCGTAGATGTTGCCCACGCCCACCACGGTATGGCTGTCCATGAGTACCGTCTTTATTGCGGCGCTGCGGCCGCGGGTGCGGGCGTGCAGCCAGCCAGCATCGAACTCGGCACTGAGCGGTTCCGGCGCGAGATCGGCGAGCAAGGGGTGGGCAAGCGGATCCTGCGCCTTCCACAATACCGCACCGAAGCGTCGCGGATCGGTAAGCCTGGCGCTCATTCCGGAGTCGAGCACCAGGTCGAAGTGATCGTGCTTCCCGGCCGGCGTAGCGTGTGGCAACACTCGCAAGCTGCCCGACATTCCCAGGTGCACGATCAGCCAGCCGCTGCCGCAGCCGATCAGCAAATACTTGGCGCGGCGCTCCACCGTGCGCACGGTGCTGCCGATGATGCGCGCGCCGAGATCGCGCGCAATCGGCCAGCGCAGATTGCGGTTACGCACCACCACCGTCTCCACGCGCCGGCCGACCAGGTGGGGGACCAGTCCCCGACGGGTGATCTCTACCTCGGGCAGTTCAGGCACGTGTCGCGGTTACTTCTCTGCGACCACGTGAGGGTCGAGCAAGCGTCTGCCGACTGCAGCGCCGAAACGATACTGCATGTTTTCGTCGCTGCGCACCAGCAGGAACTCCGGTTGCTTCTGCACGATTTCCATGGTGACTTTCTTCCCATCCCTGAAGTGCACCACCAGGTGCTCCCTGCCGCGCGCGCCGCGCCGTGGCTCGGCGCCGAGACTGGAGGTGAAGCGCCACTCGTCGACCCAGCGGTTGAAATCGTCCTGCGATAGCGTTTTGCCATGGTGCTGCGGAGACGCGCCTTCTATGGTCCACGTGCCCCGTTCATCCCTGGCGATGCGATAGCGTCCGAAGTCGAAGGCGACCGGTACTTCCGCGTCGTCGAGCAGTTTGCGGCTCACCAGCTTGCCCACCTCGGTGGGAATTCCATAGCCAAAAAAGGGCGCGACCAGATAGATCGCTCCCGCGGTCGCGACATACTGTTCGTTGGTGACGTCGTTGATGCGGCCGAAGGCGAAGGCCTGGTCATTGAGCGTGAGCCTGACTTGCGGCGGGTCAAGCTGGTAGCGGCCGGGATCGCCGGGCGGCAATTTGTGCTTGGCGCTGGCCGTGGTGATGTCGGCCAGCCGCTCCACCTGGATCGGATCGGCGCGGGTTTGCAGCGGAGCACTGATGCGCCAGCCGCCGTCGCGCTTCTCCAGCTGGATGGTCGGGCTGCCGCGGCGTTCCACGGCGATGCGGATGATGTCGTCGCGCTTCATCTGTGTCAGTCTTATTCCCCGATCGGGTTGTTCCTTGGGACGGAGCAAGGCGTACAGCACCAGCCCCGTCAGCAACAGGACCAGCACCAGATTCACGAGGACTTTGGACTTCATGCCTGGCGGCGGCGCCACCAGATCACCCCGCCGGCGACCAGGAAAACTAGCGGCAATACCATCAGGAAACCGATGCCGATCAACGCCAGGCCGGCGCGTGACAATTCCAGCGAAAGATCTGAACGGGCGCGCGGCTGAACCGTAATCAGAGCTTCGTCCCCCGCCAGCCAGTTGACCATGTTTACGCCCAGATCGAGGTTGCCGAGCAACCCGACATACTGGTTCGACAGGAACTGGCCGGTGCCGGCAATCACGACTCTTTGCTTGCGGCTGCCAAGGTCGCGCTCCAGCGCCGCTGCGACCACGATCGGGCCACGGATGTCGCGATTGGCGTCGAAGGCGACTTTGTCGTTGATGCCACCGGTCTCCAGCCAGCCGTTCTGCGCTGCTTCCACCAGCGACTGGAAATGCCACTTCGTTCCCGCCTTGGCCGCGATACGGCGTGCGTAAGGAAACACGCTGGTGATCGAGGAATTCTCGGTGATGCGATGCCGGCCGTAGCCCGAGGCGAGGGCGAAAGTCGCCGGCAGGTTTAGGCCGCCGGCGCGCGGGTCCACTACTGTGCCGGAAATCAGGTCCAGACCCAGTTCGTCGGCGAGCGTCTGCAGTCCACGCAGCGAGCCGCTGTCGATCAGCCACAGCAAATTGCCGCCCTTTTCCACCCAGCGCCTGATCCTTCCCACTTCGCCGGGAAGCAGGTCCACGCCCGGTCCGGCGATGATCAGCACGCTCAGGTTGTCGGGAATATCCTGCGCCTGCGCCAGGTTCAACGCCGCGGTCTTGAATCCCTTGGCGGCAAGCTGATTGCCGAACTCGCCCAGATCGTGATTACCACGACCGTCGAGTTTGCGCTCGCCGTGACCGTCCAGGGACATCACCTGGCGCTCCGAGGAGCGCGCCAGCCTGACCAGCAGGTTGGTGAGTTCCTGCTCGGTGAGGTTGGTTAGATGTTCGTTTCTGCCGTGGTACTCGATCACCAACTCGCCATTCATCCGCACCCCCGCCGCCTGCGCTTTTTGCGGCTGCTCGCGCGGATCGACGAATACCAGGATGAAGTCCTTCTTGGCGCGCTGAAACGGGCCGAGGAAGGTCTGCACGGTTTTGCGGACGTCGCCCTCGGCATCCTGAGCCGTGGCGTAGGCGGTCACCGCAATCGGTCCGGTCAACTGTTTGAGTACCTCGGCGGAAGCCTGCGACAGAGTGTTGCGTTGACTTTGCGTCAGGTCCCACTGGACCTTTATGTCCCGGGTAACCCAGGCGATGGCGGAGGCCAGTCCGAGCAGCAGTACCACGAACAAGCCGTTCTGGAGCAGCAGTTGCACTCTGAGTTTGCGATTCAGTTTCATGCGCGCAGACGATCGGCATCAAGACGCCGGATCGAAAGGATGAGAAAGGTTGCAGTCAGCAGTGCGAAGTAGATCAAATCCGTGACCGCGATCGATCCGTTCATGAAGGTTTCGAAATGCCTCAACAGCGACAGCAGGTGTAGCGGGCTGTCCGGGTCGGAGGCGGCGATGTTCGCCAACCACAACACCAGAAAGGCCGCCAGCGTGCCGATCGCCGCCACCACCGGGTGGGTGGTCAGGCAGGATACGAACAGGCCGATGGCGGCGAAGCTTCCGGTCAGCAGCAGCAGGCCGAGCAGGTTGGCGGCGATCAGTCCCAGGTCGAGCTTGCCGCCCAGCAGCAGCGACAGTCCCATCAGCGCAATCAGGCCACCGACGATGGCGAGGAAAGCCAGCGTGGCGAGGAACTTGCCGAGCACGATTTGCGTCATCGATATCGGCGCAGACATGAGCATGGGCATGGTCTGGTTGCGCCGCTCTTCGGCCACCAGCCGCATGGTCAGCAGCGGCACCGACATCAGCAGCACGATCGAGGCGATCCCGAACATCGGCACCACCACGATTTCAGTGAGCCCGGGTGCATTGGGCACGCGCGAGAGCTGCGCCTGAATGGTCAGGAAGTAGTCCACCCGGGTGAGAAAGATCCACCCCAGGATGATCTGCAGAAATGCCAGCACTACCCACGCCAGCGGCGAAGCGAACAACGTTCGCAGCTCCTTGGTAACGATGGTCCAGATCATGCGGAAGGCCTTTCGCTTTGATCATCTTCGCGCTGGGTCAGATGGACGAACACCTCTTCCAGGCTCGCCAGCGCCGGCTGCAGCAGATACAGCCCCCAGTTGCGCTCGACCGCGGCCCGCACCAGAGTGTCGGTAGGATCAACTCCGGCGCGCGGACGGACCCGGAACAGGTTGGCGTTGATGGCATCGACTTCGGCATCGGCCGCCGCGCCCAGGAGCTCTGCAACCGGCGGTGGATTGCGCAGGCCGATCTGCAGAGACTGGCCGCCGCGGAACTGTTTGAGTCCGGCGATGCTGTCGTAGAACACCACTTCGCCGCGATGAAGGATCTGCACCCGATCGCACACCGCTTCCACTTCGGGCAGGATGTGGGTGGACAGGACGACGCTGTGATCGCGACCAAGGTCGCGTATCAGCGCGCGGATCTCGCGAATCTGGTTCGGGTCCAGGCCGATGGTAGGCTCGTCGAGAATGATCACGTCGGGATCGTGGATGATCGCCTGGGCGATGCCGACGCGTTGCTGGTAGCCCTTCGACAGCGAGCCGATCAGCCGCTTGCCCATGTCCGCCAGCCCGCAGCGAATCCTGGCGCGCTCCACTGCCAGTTTCAGCGCGCTTTTCTTGAGTTTGTGCAGGCGCCCTGCCAGGCGCAGGTACTCATCCACCTTCAGTTCCCGGTACAGCGGCGGCACTTCCGGCAGATAGCCGATGCGCGCTTTGGCCTGGGTAGGCCGATCGATCAGGTCGATGCCGCAGATATGGACTTCTCCGCTGGTCGGCGCGAGATTGCCGGTGAGCATCTTCATGGTGGTGGTCTTGCCGGCGCCGTTGGGTCCGAGCAGGCCCAGCACCTCGCCGCGCCTGAGTTCCAGCGACACTTCGCGCACTGCGCGATTGGCGCCGTAGGTGCGCGTCAGTGCCTGCGCGGAAACGGTGAGTTCAGAGCTTGCCGTGCTGGTCATGCCCTCGCCCCGTCTGAAAATTGTGGAGAATATGTGCCGTTGCAACCCGTCCCGCTTTCAGCGACTTCTGGATCCGGGCGGCGGCGCCGCAACGGCTGTCGGCGGATGGGTCGGGGTTACTTGTGACGGCCGCCAAATATACCTAAACTGTGTTCCGGGTTGAAGAACTTCGCGCGTGGCCGTGTCCTCTAAGGTTCAGTTACGCGCATTTGCTCCATCTCACGGCCCCAACCACTCCATGCTGTCATTGCCCTCCTGTCTCAGATCGTTGTTGACCGTGTCCTGTCTGGTGCTGAGCGCCTGCGCCCAGCCCGGAGCACGCGCTGGCTCGCCCGCGCATACCGTGGACAGCGTGGTGGCTTCCGGGGTGTCCATGAACTGGTCGGCTCAGGCCACAGAGCCTAGTGAAGGATCGGGTCCGGAGGACAGCTTTGAAGAACGCGCCCGGCGCGTCTTCGGCACGCAATCGCTGTTTCCTGGCGACCTGCCCGGTCGCGATTTGGATTCGGATCTGCTCTACAAGTTTCTCCTGGCCGAGATTGCCGGCCAGCGCGGCAGCTACCAGGTTGCGGCGCAAGCCTATCTCGACTTGGCCAGGTCCACGCGAGACCCGCGCGTTGCCCGGCGCGCCACCGAGTTGGCGCTGTACGGGCGACAGACAGAGATGGCGCTGGAAGCTGCCAAGATCTGGCTGGCCGCGGAGAAGGGTTCGACCGCGGCACGGCAGACGCTGGTGGCCCTGTTCGTCACCACCAACAACCTGCAGGCGGCCAAGCCGCTGCTGCAGGAAATTCTTTCTTCCGAGAGCACCAACGTCGGGCCGTCGCTGATGCAGTTGCACGCATTGCTGACAAAGCACCCAGACAAGAACGCCGTCCTGACGCTCGTGAGGGATCTGGTCAAGCCGTATCGACAGTTGCCCGAAGCACACTTTGCGCTGGCGCAGGCGGCGCTGGCGGCCAATAAATATGATGCGTCACTGGGGGAAATCCGCGAAGCGTTGCGCATCAGGCCGGACTGGGAGGCGGCGGCGCTATTCCAGGCGCAGACTCTGACCAGTGAGTCGCGCGCCAAGTCACTCGACTACATGAAGGGTTTCTTGGCTGCCAACCCGAAGGCGCAGGAAGTGCGCCTGAATTATGCCCGCCAGCTGATCGGCGAGAAGAAGTATCCCGAGGCGCGCGCCCAGTTCCAGCGGCTGCTCGACGACAATCCGAAGAATCCCGACATCGCGGTGACGGTAGCGCTGCTGTCGGTGCAGATCAACGACCTGGACGCGGCGGAAACGCAGTTGGAACGGGTGCTCGAGTTGAATTATAAAGACCCGGACAGCGTACGCTTCCACCTCGGGCAGATCAACGAGGAGCGTAAGCGCTTCGACGAGGCAGCCCGCTGGTATCTCGCGGTCGAAGGCGGAGAGCAATTCGTGATGGCGCATGCGCGCTATGCGTTCATGCTGGCACGGCAGAACCGGGTGGCCGAGGCACGCGCCCATCTGCAGACCCTGCAAGTGCAGAATGAAGCGCAGCGAGTGCAGATCGCACAGGCCGAAGCGCAACTGATGCGCGAAGCGAAAGCCTACAAGGAATCATTCGACATCCTCAGGACCGCGCTCGACGCCAATGCAGACAATCCGGATCTGCTGTACGACATCGCCCTGGCGGCGGAGAAGCTCGATCGTATCGACGTGGTGGAGACCAGTCTGCGGCGGCTGATCGCGCTCAAGCCAGACCACGCGCAGGCCTACAATGCGCTCGGCTATACGCTCGCGGACCGCACCGATCGCCTCGCGGAGGCGCGCGGCTACATCGAAAAGGCGCTCAAACTTTCTCCCGAGGATCCGTTCATTCTCGACAGCATGGGCTGGGTGGAATACCGCCTGGGCAATCACGCCGAAGGACTGCAATACCTGCAACGCGCATTCGACCAGCGTCCCGACCCCGAGATCGCCGCGCACCTGGGCGAAGTATTGTGGGTGAGGGGCAAGAAGGGCGAGGCCGAAAAGCTCTGGCGCGACTCGCTGCGCGACAACCCTGCTAACGAAGAGCTGCAGAAGGTCATCAAGAAATTCCTGCCTTGAGGGGCATTGGTGCCTCTTTCCTTTCGTCTTTTCGCGACCGGGATCGTTCTCGCCGCGGTGGCAGGCTGCGCAACCCCGCGCGCGCCGCAGGCACTGCCGGCCTCCAACACCGGCATCGACACGTTCTCCCTCACCGGCCGGGTCGCGGTCAAGCTGGAACAACGCGGCTACTCGGCCAAGCTGAACTGGCAGCATGCGGTTGCCGGCGATCGGCTGCGTCTGTTGTCCCCGGTCGGCTCGGTAATCGCCGAGCTTGAAACTGATGCGGCCGGTGTCACGCTGACAACCGGGGACAAGAAGGTGTTCCGCTCCGGCAATGTGCAGGTTCTGACCCGTCAAGTATTGGGCTGGGATCTGCCGCTCGAAGGCCTGCAGCACTGGGTCGTCGGACGCGCCGATCCGGAAATTCCGGTGCAGGCCGAGGAGCGCGACGGGCGCGGCCGGCTGACCAGGCTCACGCAGAATGATTGGCGCATCAGCTTTCTTGCCTACGCTGGGGACAGCGCGCTGCCGGCGCGCATGGCGCTCGCGTACGGTAGTCTCAGCCTGCGGCTCATCATCGATCGCTGGGACCTGACCGAATGAGCCTCGCGGTAAGGTCTGGTGCGGCGGGTACCGCTGCGGCGCGGTTTGCTTCGCCGGCCAAGCTCAACTTATTTCTGCACGTGGTCGGGCAGCGTGAGGACGGCTATCACTTGCTGCAGACGGTGTTTCGCTTCATCGACTACGGCGACGAACTGGGATTCGCGGTGCGAGAGGACGGCGCGGTGCGCAGAGTCACCGAGCTTGCTGGCGTGCCCGCCGAGGCCGATCTGTGCGTACGTGCGGCACGGCTGCTCAAGGAACGCGCCGGCTCCCGCCTCGGCGTGGACATTGAGCTGGTCAAGAGGCTGCCGATGGGAGGCGGCCTGGGCGGCGGCAGTTCCGATGCCGCGACCACGCTCATGGTGTTGAACCGGTTGTGGCAAACCGGGCTCGCGCGCGCGCAACTTCAGGAGCTGGCGCTGGAACTGGGCGCCGACGTTCCGGTGTTCGTATTCGGTCGCAGCGCCTTTGCCGAAGGGGCCGGCGAGCGCCTCGCCGCGCTCCAACTGCCGCCCGCATGGTATCTGGTTCTGGTGCCGGAAACGTCTGTTTCCACTGCGGAAATCTTCTCCGCACCCGAATTGACACGTAGTACGAATGCAATCACAATAGCCGCCTTTTCGGTCGGCCAGGGTCGCAATGATCTCGAGCCGGTGGTGTGCCGGCGCTATCCGCGGGTGGCCCGTCATCTCGAGTGGCTGCGCAAGTACGGCGATGCCCGCATGACCGGATCCGGGGCCTGCGTATTCTGCGGGTTCGAAACCGAGGTGCAAGCTCAGCGGGTCCTGTCGGAGCTGCCGGCAGACATGCGGGGTTTCGTGGCGCGCGGACTGGACCGGCACCCTCTGTGGTCGGAGGGCAACTAGGATTCTTGGGGAGTCGCCAAGTGGTAAGGCACCGGATTTTGATTCCGGCATTCGTAGGTTCGATCCCTACCTCCCCAGCCAGTCTAGAGACTAGCCACTTGAGATTAGAGACCAGAAAGGGCCAACCGCTAGGGTATTTGCGGTGGATGTTGTTTTGCCGCGGTGAGGGTTTGTTTTTTTCCAGTCTCCAGTCTCCAGCTTCCAGTTTCTAGAATGGCCTACGACAGCTTGATGGTGTTTACCGGCACAGCGAATGCCAAGCTTGCCGAAGACGTCGTCAAACACCTCAACATTCCGCTTGGGCGGGGCACCGTAGGCCGCTTCAGCGACGGCGAGGTCATGGTGGAGCTGCTGGAAAACGTGCGCGGCAAGGACGTATTCGTGCTGCAGTCGACCTGCACACCGACCAACGACAGCCTTATGGAGGTCATGCTGATGGTGGATGCGCTGAAGCGCTCCTCGGCGGGACGCATCACCAAGGCGATTCCCTACTTGGGCTACTCGCGTCAGGACCGGCGTCCGCGTTCGGCGCGGGTGGCGATCAGCGCCAAGGGGGTGGCCAACTTGCGCGCGGGTGCGGGGGTGGAGCGGCTGTTTGCTATGGCTCACGACCGGGACCAAAGCCGCGGGTTTGTTGCCTCCCCGGG
>JACXTT010010895.1_pt1 | contig 12205 bp, 10 predicted proteins | sample 9270951 | NCBI WGS metagenome assembly JACXTT01 (sample SAMN15532306, study PRJNA645909) | rock metagenome | isolation source: weathered quartz diorite | place: Puerto Rico | collected 2017-06-21 | reverse complement strand
GGCGCCGGCCGGGCCCGCGCTGGAGGGCGCGCAGATCCGGCACGGCATGCGCGCGGCTATCGGAGCCATCGACCGCGTCGGCGGCGAGGGCGGCGAGCTACGCCTGCACACGATCGGCGACGGCCCCGCCCAGGGTCTCTGCGGCTCGGGCCTGGTCGACGCGGTCGCGACCCTGCTCGATCTCGGCGTGCTGGACTGGACCGGCCTCATCGACGTCGACGGGCGCGGGCGGCTGCCCGAGCCCATCCGCGACCGCGTCGAGCTGCGCGGAGAGGAGCGCCTCGTCGTGCTCGCGCGTGCCGGCGAGCACGGCGCCGACCGGGAGATCGTCCTCACCCAGGACGACATCCGGCAGGTGCAGCTCTGCAAGGGCGCGATCGCGTCCGGGGTGGCCATGCTGCTACACGTGGCGGGCGTGCCGGTGGAGCGGATCGACGAGCTGATGCTGGCCGGCGGCTTCGGCAACTACCTCTCGGTCCAGAGCGCGCTCCGCATCGGCCTCATCCCGCCCGGGCTGCCCGCGTCCAAGATCCGCTACGTCGGCAATGCGGCCGCGCTCGGCGCCCAGCTCGCGCTGGTCTCCGAGGCGGAGCGGGCCCGCGCCGAGGCGATCGCCCGGCGCATCGAGCACGTCTCTCTCGCGGCGCACCCGGACTTCGAGACGATCTTCGTCGAGTGCATGAACTTCCCGCGGGGCTCCTCGCGAGAACGGGCCCGGTGAGGACCGGCGTCATGCGGATCCCCGCTTCCGTCGTCGGTATCGCGGTCGGCCCGCGCGAGCAGGAGATCGACGCGCGCTGGCTGATGGCCTACGCGGCCGCGCTGGGCGAGCACGCGCCCGAGTACCTCGACACCACCCGCCCGGACGGCGTGATCGCCCACCCGCTGTTCCCGGTCTGCTACGAGTGGCCGCTCGCGCTGGACGTGCGGGCCAAGGCCCTGCCCGACGAGATCGCGGTGCGGGGCGTGCACGCCTCGCATCATCTCAGCGTCCACCGCGCGCCGCGGCCGGGCGATCGGCTCAGCACCACCGCGACCGTGCGGGCGCTCGAGCCGCGGGCACCCGGCGCCTACATGGTGCTGCGCATGGAGACGGTGGACGGCGCGGGCCGCCCGGTGACCACGACCGACTACGGCTCGCTCTACCTCGGCGTGGATTGCGACGGCGACGCATCACCAACCGTGGAGCGAGCGCGCGATCGATCCCTCTCTCCTCAGGGGAGAGGGCAGGGTGAGGGGTGGTCAACCGAGCTTTCCGTCCCCGCCACCCTCGCCCACGTCTATACGGAATGCGCGCGCATCTGGAATCCCATCCATACCGATCGCGCCGTCGCCCTCACCGCCGGCCTGCCCGACATCATCCTCCACGGGACCGCCACGCTGGCCCTCGCGGTGTCGCAGGTGCTGCACCGGCAGGTATCCGGCGCCGCATGCACCGTCCGCGGTCTCTCGTGCCGCTTCGGGGCGATGGTGCGGCTGCCGTCTCGGATCGTGGTGCGCGGGCGCGACGACGAGTCTTCGGCCGATGGGCGCGTCACGACCTTCGAGGTCCTCACCGAGGACGGGCGCCCCGCGGTGCGGGACGGCCGGGTGCTCCTGGACGGCCACCGCAGCGGGAGCCGATGACCAAGTTCGAGCGGGTGCAGGCCGCGCTCAAGCGGCAGCCCACCGACCGGCCGCCCTACGCGTTCTGGCGGCACTTCCCGGACGTGGACCGCAACGCGGCGGCCCTCGCCCAGTCCACGCTGCGCTTCCACGACCGCTACCAGTCCGACTTCCTCAAGGTGACGCCGTCGGGCGGCTACGCGGTCGAGGACTGGGGGTGCGTGGAGAGCGACGAGGTCCGGCCCGACGGCCATCGGCCCTGCGCGCGCCACGCGGTGAGCTCGCCCGAGGACTGGAAGAAGATCCGGCCGGTGAAGATGGAATCGACCGGGTGGGCCTCCCACCTGGAGACGATCATCCGCTGCGTGGTCGACAAGCGCGCGGACTGCTCGACGATGCCCACCGTGTTCAGCCCGCTGTCGCTCGCGCGCAAGCTCTCCGGCGACCGCCTGAGCTACGACCTCAAGGAGAATCCGCGGGCGGTCTCGGACGCGCTCGAGGCCATCACCGAGACCATCCTGGCCTTCGCGGAGGCCTGCTTCCGCGAGGGCGCCGAGGGCTTCTTCTACTCGATCCAGGCGGCCAGCACCACGTTCCACACCGAGGACGAGTACCGGCGCTTCGGCGAGCCCCACGACCGCCGCATCCTCGAGGCGGTGCAGGCCAAGTCCAAGCTCACGATCGTCCACGCCCACGGCGAGCGGCTGATGTTCGACCGGCTCGCCGCCCTGCCCGCGCACGCCTGGAACTGGGACGACCGCCGGGCCGGCCCCTCGCTGCGGGAGGGCCAGTCGCGGGTGCGCGGCGCTGTCATCGGCGGCCTCGATCAGTGGACCACGCTGAAGGACGGCGGCGCGGAGGCGGCCCAGGGGCAAGCGCGGGACGCGCTCGATCAGGTCGACGGGGGCGGATTGATCCTGGGCGCGGGATGCGTGCTGCCGATAGGGGTGTCGGACGCCGCGCTGGTGAGCCTCATCAAGTCGCTGGGCGGGGCGCCGAAGCTCGGCTTCATCCGCCCGCAGTAGCGGCCGGACCGTGCAAACACGGTGACTTCTCTATGTATCCGTTCGCCTCGCCTTCGGCTGCGGCTCACCGACCAACGGCGAATCGGAAGTGGCAGATCTCCCCGTCCTGGACCTGGTAGTCCTTGCCCTCCAGACGTAGGCGGCCGCGCTCGCGCGCCGCGGCCATCGAGCCCTCGACGGCCGTGAGGTCGTCGTAGCTCACCACCTCCGCGCGGATGAATCCGCGCGCGATGTCGGAATGGATGGCGCCCGCCGCGTCCTGCGCGCGCGTGTCGCGCGGGATCGACCAGGCGCGCACCTCGTCCTCCCCCACCGTGAAGAAGGAGATCAGGCCGAGCAGCACGTAGCAATCCTCGAGCACGCGGCGGATGGCGGGCTCGGTCAGCCCGAGATCGGCGAGGAACGCGGCCTGCTCCGGCCCCTCGAGCTGCGCGACCTCCGCCTCGATCACCGCAGAGACCCAGCCGATCCGTGTGGCCGGGCGGCGGGCGATCTCCTCCAGGCCGAAGCTCTCGGCGAGGCTGCGGCCTCGCGAGATCTCCTTCTCGGCGAGGTTGAGGCAGTGGAGGATCGGCTTCTGGGAGAGGAAGGTGAAGCCCCGGATCGCCCGCGACTCCTCCTCCGCGAGCCCCATCGCCCGAATCGGCCGCTCCGATTCCAGCGCGGGCTTGATCTTGAGCAGCACCGCCTGCTCGTGCACGTCTGCGTCGGTGCGCTTCTTCTTGAGCTGGGCCTCGAGACGCTCCAGGCGCCGCTCCACGACCTCGAGATCGGCGAGGATCAGCTCGGTCTCGAGGTCGCCGATGTCGCCCGCGGAATCCGGCGCGGCGCCCGCGGCGTCGGGAAACGCGCGCACCACGTGGAGCAGCGCGTCCGCGTTGCGGAACTCCTTCGCCTCGAGCCCCTGCCGCTCGCCCTTCGCGATGCCCGCGAGATCCACCACCTCGAAGGTGGCGAACGTGGTCTTCTTCGGCTTGAACATCGCGCTCAGTCGATCCACGCGCGCGTCCGGCACGCGCGCCACCCCCGCGTGCATCTCGCCGCGAGCGGTGCCGAACGACGACGTGGCGACGCTCGAGCCGGTGAGCAGGTTGAACAGAGAGGTTTTTCCGCTCTTCGGGAGCCCGACGAGGCCGATCTTCATCGAACGCATGCTACCATAGCCGCCGCCATGGCCCGCTCCCGGCGCCGCGCGCGCGCCCGCTAGTGCCGCCCATTCGTCCGCTCGATTGGCCCGGCGCCGCGATCGCGATCGTCCTCGCGGCGCTGTGGGGCGGCAATCCCGTCGCGGTGAAGATCCGGCTGGTCGATGCCCCGCCGCTGCGGCTCGCCTGCATGCGCTTCGTCCTCGGCGGGCTCGTGATCCTGGCCTACGCGTGGTGGACGCGGCATCGCGGCATCTTCGACGTGCGCCCAGGCGAGTGGCGCGTCCTGATCTCGCTCGGGGTCCTGTTCTCGCTCCAGATCGGCACCATGAACGTGGGAATCGGCCTCACCACCGCCGCCCACTCCGCGGTCCTGCTCAACTCGTACGCGGTGCACACGGTGGTGCTGGCCCACTTCCTCATCTCGGGCGACCGCATGACGCCCGGCAAGCTGGGCGGCATCCTGGTGGCCTACGCGGGCATCGTGATGCTCTTCGCGCGCGACTTCTCGTTCCAGAGCGCGACGCTCCTCGGCGACCTGATCGTCGCGGGCAGCGCGGTGTTGCTGGGCGAGCGCACCGTCTACATGGCGCGGGCGGTGCAGCGGCTGGATCCGATCAAGCTGCTGGTCTTCCAGTCGGCCATCGGCAGCGCGTGCTTCCTGGTGGCGAGCCTCGCGCTCGAAGGCGGCGCGCCGACTCGCTACACTGCGGGGCTCGCCGGGTCCCTGCTCTACCAGGGCGCGGTGGTGGCCGGCTTCAACTTCGTGGTGAACTCCTACCTGCTCCAGGTCTACCGGGCGAGCGCCCTCGCCGCGTGCTCGCTCACCACCCCGCTCTTCGGCGTCCTGATCGCCGCCGCGGTCGTGGGCGATCGGCTGAGCCCGCGGCTGCTGCTGTCGAGCCTCATGGTCGCCGCGGGCATCGGGCTCACCACGCGGCGCTGAGCCTCACGTCCCCTTGACCACTCCGGATCGCGTGCGGTAGCGTCGGCTCATGCCGAGCCAGCCCTCGAAGCAGCTCGAGGTGGTGCCGAACCCGCATCCCGATCGCGACTACGAGGTGAGCCTCGAGATCGCCGAGTTCACCTGCATCTGCCCGCGCACCGGCCAGCCGGACTTCGCGACGATCCGCGTGCGCTACGTGCCGGATCAGCACCTCCTGGAGCTGAAGGCGATCAAGCTCTACATCTGGTCGTATCGCAACGAGGGCGCGTTCCACGAGGACGTGACCAACCGGATCCTGAACGACTTCGTGGCCGCGGCCGCCCCGCGCTGGATCGAGGTGATCGGCGACTTCACGGTGCGCGGCGGCATCAAGACGGTGGTGCGCGCCACCCACGGCAAGCGGCCGGAGCTCTAGCCGGACAGGCTCAACAGCACCACCCCGACCAGCATCACCAGCGCCCCCGGCGCGATGTCCCGCACCGTCTGCTTCTCGTCGAACAGCAGGGCGCCGATCGCCATCGCGAACAGGATCTCCACCTGCTTCACCGCCTCCACGTACGACGAGAGCGTCATGAGGTAGGCGGTCCCTTGAGTCACGGTGGTGACCGCGGCGAAGAGACCGAAGCTCACGAAGGCCTTCCAGTAGCGGGGCACCTCCCCGAAGTGGCGGCGGGACGTCACGAGCACGATCGGGGTCACCAAGAGGCTCGAGGCGAGATAGGCCCCGAGCGTGCCCATGTACTGGTCGGAGCACTGCATCGCCCACTTGATGGTCACCACCGACGGGGCGAAGAACAGCGCGGCGAGCAGCGTGTAGCGCATGCCCCGGTCGGTGAGGAGCACCGCGAGCGGCGCCCACCACGCGATGTGGGCCCGGTTCAGATTGAGCAGGTACACGCCGGCCATGCTCACCACGATGCCGGCGACGCCAAGGATGCTCGGGCGCTCCCGCAGCGTGAAGTAGCCGAGCACGACGAGCGCGAGCAGGCTCACCTTCCAGAGCGCGGTGACCATGGAGATCTCGGCGAGCTTGAGCGCCTTGGAGAGCGCCATGGTCGAGATGGTTTGGCACACCGCGAAGCAGCCACACGCGAGCCAGAAGCCCGGCTTGATCGCGGGCACTCCCTTCCACAGCACGAAGGCCGCCGCGAACGGGAGAAGGAAGGTGAAGCGCCCCCACACGTTGATGTACTCGTCGAGCGAGTGCCCGAGCCGCTTCATCAGGGTGTTGCGCAGCACCTGGCAGAGCGCGGCCACCAGCGCGAGGACGAGCCACACGGGCGCGCGCCTAGCGGGTGCAGGCGAGGAGCGTGCGCAGCGCCTCGACCACCGCGCCCGGCTGCTCGCGCGGCAGGAAGTGGCCGGCGTCCGGGACGACGTGGCGCTCGGTGCCCGCGGGGAAGCGGGCGGGATGGCGCTCGGAACTTCGCGGCGGGCTCACCCCGTCGTCCCGGCCGTGCAGGATCACGCTCGGGACCTCGATGCGTGGCGCCTCGGCCAGGCGGCGCTCGACGGCGTCGAAGCGCGGATCGCCCGGCGCGTTGCCGTGGCGATGCCGGTAGGAGTGGATCACCACCGGGACGAAGTCCGGGTTGTCGAAGGCGACCGCGGTCCGCTCGAACGTCGCGTCGTCGAAGCGCATGCCCGGCGACCAGTCCCGCCAGAGGAGCCGGCAGATCTCGCGGCGGTGTTGCTCGAGGCCGCGCCGCCCGCGCTCGGTGTTGAAGTACCACTGATACCAGTGGGCCCGCTCCTGCTCGGCGGGTGCGGGCGCCCCCGGCTCGATCGTGTTCTGGACGTTGTAGCCGCCGATGGTGACCAGCGCGCGCACCCGCGCGGGTGCCAGGATGGCCGCGATGCACGCCGCGCGGCCGCCCCAGTCGTAGCCGGCCAGGCTGACGCGGTCGAGATGGAGCGCGTCCATGAAGTCGAGCAGGTCCTGGCCGATGGCGGCCTGCTGGGCCATGCGAGGCTCCGCGGCGTCGAGGAACCGCGTGGGGCCGTAGCCGCGCAGATAGGGCACCAAGACCCGACAGCCGTGGGCGGCGAGCGGCCCGACCGCTCCGTCCCAGGCGCGCACGTCGTCGGGAAAGCCGTGGAGGAGGATCACCGCGGGGCCCGACGCGGGACCGTGCTCCTCGAAGGCGATCTCGAGCGTCGGCGTGGGGACGTTCGCTGGGCGTGGGGCCGGCGGCGTGGTGCTCATGGGCTGCGCCGGATCTCGCACAGGTAGGCGCGGTGCGGCACCGACCCGCTGATCGGATCGACCGCGCCGTTGCCGATGATCAGATTCAGGTTGGCGCCGTCCGGACCGAATGGGTCGTAGCCCGGCGCGCCGATCTCGGCGCAGGCCTGCCACCACCCGTGCTGGCCAGAGACGACGCCGGGCTCCAGGCTCTCGTTGAACCGGGCGCGCGCCCGCACGCCGCCTTCCGGCGTCTCGATGATCACCCAGTCGCCCGGCGCGATCCCGCGCACGCCGGCCGCGGCCGGATGCAGCTCGACCTCCGGATCGCGCGCGCGGCGCCGAAGGCTCGGCAGCGCGCGATGCTGGCTCTCGCAGAACTGGGTGGACTTGGCGCAGGTCAGGATCAGCGGATAGCGCGCGGCCAGGTCCGGCCGCGAGCGCGGACCGACGAGCGGCTCCTCGTGAACCGGCACCGGCGGATAGCCGTGAGCGCTGAAGGTGTCCGAGTAGAGCTCGACCCGTCCCGACGGCGTGGCGAACCCGGCGGGCACCCCATCGCGCCGCTCCGCGTACTTGCGGTGCCGCGTCGCGAGCGGCACCCGGATGCCGCGCGGCTCCGCCCGCAGCGCCTCCAGCGAGAGCCCCGACGGAGCGAGCTGATGACGGTAGGCGGCGTCGACGTCGCCGTTCCAGAAATGGCCGCCGAGCCCGAGCCTGGTGGCCAGGCCGAACACGATGTCGGTGTCGGAGCGGGCCTCGCCGAGCGGCTCGACGACCTTGCGACGGAGCTGGACCAGCGACTGCGCCTCCGCGCTGACGTCGAACCCGATCTTGAGCGCCTCGCGCTCGAACGGCGTGGCCACCGGCAGCACCACGTCGGCCAATTCGGCGGTGGGGTTCATGAACACGTCGGCGTGGACGTAGAAGTCGAGCGCGGCCAGCGCGCGCCGCCCACGCATCACGTCGGCGTGGGCGAGCAGCAGGTTGGCGCCGAACCCGACCATGCCGCGCACCGGGTACGGCCGCGCCTCGAGGATCGCTCGGTAGACCGCGTCGGTGGGCACCCATTCCCAGCGCGACGGCCCGAGCGGCCGCTCGGTGATCCCGAGTGAGCGGCCGCGCTGGGCCGCCGGGAGCAAGTCGTCGCCCGCCACGTTGGCGCTGGGCACGCTCGGGAACAGCACGTTGCCGCCCGGCGCGTCGAAGCTGCCGGTGAGCGCGTAGAGCTGGGCGATCGCGCGGAAGATCTGGGTCGCGTTGGTCTGCTGCTCGACGCCGCTCCACGCGTAGGAGGCGACGGGCCGCGCCTCCCACAGGAGGCGCGCCGCGCGCTCCACCTGCTCGAGGGGGACGCCGGTGGTCGCCTCGATCGCGGGGGCGGTGTGAGCGCGGCACGTCTCCGCGATCAGGTCGAAGGCGGGTCGGCACCGCACGACGCCGGCCGCCGTGGTGACCGCGTACCGTCCGAAGAGGGCGGGATCGGCCGCGGGGTCGTCGAGGCTCCGTCGCGCGGGGTCGTAGACCGCGGGGCGGCTCGCGGCGCGATTCCACACCACGGTCTTCGCCGGGTCACCGCCGGGCGCGAGATCACGCTCGGTGAGCAGGCGGCCGTCGTCCTCGCGCACCAGCATCGGCCCGTTGGTCCAGTCGCGAACGAAGGCCTCGTCGTACCAGCCGCGCTCGATCATCACGCCCGCGATGGCCAGGGCGAGCGCGGCGTCGGTGCCGGGGCGGACGCGGAGCCACAGGTCGGCCTTGCCGGCCAGCCCGACACGGCGCGGATCCACCACGATCAAGCGCGCGCCGCGGCGGAGCGCGGCCACCGTGCTGGTGGCGTGCGACAGGCGGGCCAAGCTCGGGTTGTAGCCCCAGAGCAGGATGCAGCCGGCGTTGTCCAGATCCGGCATCGTGGTGCCCGCGACGCCGTGGCCCACCCCGAAGGTGTAGCGCGTGGCGAACGTGCGGCCCCAGCCGCACAGCTCCATCGACGCGCAGAAGTTCGGGCTGCCGAAGGCCCGCATCAGCCGCTGGATCCAGGCCACCGAGTCCGCGATCGCCGAGGTCGACGGCGAGACCGAGGTGAAGACAACACTCGGCGACCCGTGCCGGTCCGCGATCCCCCGCAGCCGCTCGGCGCAGATGCCGAGCGCCTCGTCCCAGCCCATCCGCTGCCAGCCGGGATCCGCATCGCCTTTGGCGCGCGTGCGCTTCAGGGGATGGAGCAGTCGATCCGGATGGTAGACCAGCTCCGGGGCCGCGCGTCCCTTGGCGCAGAGCGCCTGGCCGGTGGGATGCGAGGGGTCGGGCTCGAGGGAGAGGAGGCGGCCATTCTCTACGGTGGCGACGGCGCCACAGCGCGAGACGCAGAGGCCGCAATAGCCCGGGATTCGCTCGATGACCTTCGACCCGTTAGAAGCCGCTCACGTACGGGAGGCTCTTGGCGGTCGTCTCGATCTGATCGCCGGCCTCGAGCAGCACGCCGGTAGCGTTCCAGGCTCCCGACACGAGCTGGTTGCGCGCGCCGTCGGGAATTCGCCCCTTGATCACCCGGTCGCCGGCGCGCACCTCCTGCTTCTCCACGTCCACGGTGACGCTCTGGCGGGGGTCGCGTCCGATCGTGCGCTGCAGCCACAACACGTCCTCGTTGTCGATGCTCAGGCATGGAATGCCGAGCATGGTGCAGTTGCCGAAGAAGATCTCGGCAAAGGAACCGGCCACGATGGCCTTGATCCCCCACTGTTTGAGCGATTCGGGGGCGTGCTCGCGCGAGGACCCGCAGCCGAAGTTGAGCCCGGCCACCAGGACCGCGGCGCCTTCATAGGCCTTCTGGTTGAACGGGTGCTCCGGGTCGTGCTTGCGCGCGTCCTCGAAGGCGTGGAGACCCAGCCCCTCGTTGGTCACGGTCTTGAGGAACCGGGCCGGGATGATCCGGTCGGTGTCGATGTCGTTGCCGGGCACCGGGATGCCGCGTCCCGCGACCTGCCGGCGTGCGCTCTCGCTCATCGTCCTATCTCCCGCTCGTGGCCGGCATCATCTGCCGGACGTCGCTGACCGCGCCGTTGACCGCGGCGGCCACCGCCATGGCCGGGCTCATCAGCAGCGTGCGCCCGGTGGGGCTCCCCTGCCGCCCGATGAAGTTGCGGTTGCTGGTGGAGGCGCTCATCTCGCGGCCGCGCAGCTTGTCGTCGTTCATGCCGAGGCACATCGAGCAGCCCGCGTTGCGCCACTCGAACCCAGCATCGCGGAAGATCTCGTGCAGCCCCTCGGCCTCCGCGACCTTGGCCACCTGCTGCGAGCCCGGCACCACGATGGCCCGCACGCCCTTCGCGACCCGGTTGCCCTTGGCTACCGTCGCGGCGACCCGCAGGTCCGAGATGCGCGAATTCGTGCACGAGCCGATGAACACCACGTCGATCTTGGCGCCCGCGATCGGCTGGCCGGCCTCGAAGCCCATATGGGCCAGCGCCTCGCGGTACGTCGCCCGGTCCTGCTCGGGCGCCGACTCCGGGGTCGGGATGCGCTCGCCGACTCCGACCGACTGGCCGGGATTGATGCCCCACGTGACCATCGGCGGGATCGCGGAGCCGTCGAGCCGCTTGACGTCGTCGTACGACGCGGTGGCGTCCGACGCCATGCTCTTCCACCACGTGACCGCCCGCTCGAATGCGGGGCCCTGCGGCGCGTACTGCCGGCCCCGCAGGTAGTCGAAGGTGGTCTGGTCCGGATTGACGTAGCCGAAGCGCGCCGCGCCCTCGATGGACATGTTGCAGAGGGTGAGCCGCTCCTCCATCGACATGCGCTCGATGACCGGGCCCGCGTACTCGTAGGCGTAACCCACGCCGCCGTTGACGCCCAGGTTCCGGATGATCGCGAGGATCACGTCCTTGGCGTAGACACCCTTGGCGAGCGCGCCGTCCACACGCACCTGGCGCAGCTTGGGCTTGGCCATGGCCAGGCACTGGGTGGCCAGCACGTCGCGCACCTGGCTGGTGCCGATCCCGAACGCGATCGCGCCGACCGCGCCGTGGGTGGCGGTGTGGCTGTCGCCACAGGCGATGGTCATGCCCGGCTGGGTCAGGCCGAGCTCCGGTCCGATCACGTGCACGATGCCCTGCTTGCCGCTGTCGAGCCCGAAGAAGGACAGCCCGCTCTGCTGCGCGTTGCGGGTCATGTGCACGGTCATCTCCTCCGCCACTAGGTCGGCGAACGGCCGCTGCTGGGCGGTGGTGGGGATGATGTGGTCGAGCGTCGCGAACGTGCGGGCGGGCACGCGAACCGGCAGCTTGAGCTCGCGCAGCGCCTGGAAGGCCTGCGGCGAGGTGACCTCGTGAACGAGATGGAGCCCGATCAGCAGCTGCGTCTGCCCCGAGGGCAGCGTCCGCACCGTGTGAGCGTCCCAGACTTTGTCGAGCAGCGATGACGCCATGGCATCCTCCGTGGCCGCCGAGTCTCTCCCGAATCGATCGTTAAGTATAGTGAAATCTTCTTTCGTGTCACGTAAGATGCGCTAATGGTCGACGCGACCCTGCTCCCGGCCCTGCTGAGCCTGCTCACCGTGGCCCGCAGCGGCTCGGTGGGCGCGGCGGCGCGCCTGCATCATCGCACCTCGTCCGCGATCAGCCAGCAGATCCGCAAGCTCGAGCGCCACCTGTCGGTCAAGCTGCTCGAACGCGCCGGCCGCGGCGTGCGCCTTACCGCCGCCGGCGAGGCGGCTCTGCCCTCGATCCTCCAGCTCGGCACCGAGACCGAGGCGCTCTTCCGCCACCTCGCCGAGCTGTCCGGGCGCCCGCCCGCCACCCTGCGCGTGGCCGCCAGCGACTATCTGGGCCGCGCGCTGTTGGTCCCGGTGCTGCGCGACCTGCTCGAGGACCGGACCCCGCTCCGCTTCGAGATCGCGACCACCCACTCGCGCGAGGGCGTGCGCCTGGTCGGGCTCGGCGAGGTGGACTGCGCGGTGGTGACCGGTCAGGAGGAGTCGCGCGGGATCGAGATGCATCGGCTTTTCGAGCAGCCGTTCGTGTGGGTCGGGCCGCGACGGGCCCACGCGCGGACGCCGCTCACCGAGCGCCTCACCCGCGAGCCACTCCTTCGACTCGGGGCGGGCAGCCAGGGCCGGCGCCTGCTGGAGGACTACCTGGAGCGCGCGCGGATCCAACCGGTCTCGACCATCGACGTGCCGAGCGTGTCGCTCCTGCTGGCCTACGTCTCGGACGGGCTCGGGATCGGGCTGGCCCCGGCGCTCGCCCTGGACGAGCTCGACCGCGGTCGAGTGAGGTGGGAGCCGGCCGCGGTGCCG
>JACXTT010010894.1_pt1 | contig 12206 bp, 10 predicted proteins | sample 9270951 | NCBI WGS metagenome assembly JACXTT01 (sample SAMN15532306, study PRJNA645909) | rock metagenome | isolation source: weathered quartz diorite | place: Puerto Rico | collected 2017-06-21 | reverse complement strand
CCGCGGAACGCGGGGTACAGGGGGGGGGATGGGCGAGCACGAAAACCCAGACGCAGAGAACCCTGTCCCAGCACCCAACCGACCGCAACGGAGACCCGTACCAAGCGCGCGGGTGGGACCTGTTCCAGCGCGTGTGCCATCGGAGCCGGCACGTTGGGCTGTGTGTACGGCACCATTCCGACCAGCACCCCCGACACGATGACGTAGAGGAGCGTGCAGATCACCAGCGAGCCGAGGATGCCGATTGGCAGGTCTTTCTGTGGATTACGCGCCTCTTGCGCTGCCGTGGAGACGGCATCGAAGCCGATATAAGCGAAAAACACAAGCCCGGCGCCTCGCAAAATGCCCGACCACCCGTAGGTGCCCCACTCACCAGTATTGAGGGCAACGAAGGGATGCCAATTGGCGGTGTTAATGTGGCTCAGACCGACACCGACGATCAAGAGAATGATCGTCAACTTGAGCGCCACAATGAAGTTATTAACGGTTGCCGATTCCTTAATGCCGATGACCAGGATCGTAGACATCAGCACCACGATCGCAACCGCCGGGAGATTAACGATGGCGCCCGTAAAACTCAGGCCGCGGTGGGTGCAACCTGCCACGCCACTGGCTACCTGTCCTGCGGTGCACCATTGCGTCGGCGCATTGGTAAACTGAGGCGGCAGTTGCACGCCAAACAAGCTGAGGAGGCTGACGAAGTGCCCCGACCAGCCAACCCCCACCGTGGCAGCGCCAGCCGCGTATTCCAGGACCAGGTCCCAGCCGATGATCCAGGCAACCAGTTCGCCCATCGTGGCGTACGAATAGGTGTAGGCGCTTCCCGCGACGGGGACTGTGCTCGCCATTTCGGCGTAGCAGAGGCCGGCAAACGCACAGGCAATACCCACCAGCACCATGGATATGGGCACAGCCGGGCCGGAGTGCAGCGCCGCCGCCTGGCCGGTCAGGACGAAGATGCCGGCGCCGATGATGGCACCGATACCGAGGGTAATCAGGTTGACAGGCCCGAGCGCGCGCTTCAGGCTGTGCTCGCCAACCTCCTGCGCCTCGGCGAGCAATTGGGTCACTGGCTTCGTTGCGAATAGGTTCGCCATCCAATCTCCTTAGCTGCGCGCCGCCGCACCCGAGCGCCGCGACCACAAGAAATACACCGGGATTCCCAGCAATACGATGATCAGCCCCGGCCACGTGAATTGCGGTTTGTAGCGTAATAGTACGACATCGATAAATAATGCCATCACAATATAAATCGCCGGAAGTACAGGGTAACCAATCGCCCGATAGGGCCGCTCCGCGTCCGCCTGCGTGCGGCGCAGCACGAACAAACCAAGAATGGTGAGGATGTAAAACACCAGCACGGCGAAGATGATGTAGTCGAGCAGCTGGCCGTAACTGCCGGAGACGCAAAGGATGCAGGTCCAGACCATCTGCACCATGAGCGAAACCGCGGGTGTTTTATAAGTGGGGTGCAGTTTTGCCACGCTCCTGAAAAACAGTCCATCTTTGGCCATGGCGTAGTAGACACGCGAACCGGCCAGGATCAAGCCATTGCAGCAACCGAAGGTGGAAAGCATGATGGCGATGGCCATCAGCGTTCCTCCGGTGGTTCCGAGCATCTGGGTCATGACCGCCGTGCCCACGCGGTCTTCGGTGGCGAACTTGATGCCGCGTTCCAGAATGGTGGCGCCGGCCGGGTTGCCATCCAGCGGCAGGATGTTCAGGTAAATAAAGTTGCAGGCGGTATAGAGCGCAATCACCACGCCCGTGCCCAACGCCAGCGACAGTGGCAAGTTGCGGCTGGGATTCTTCACTTCCCCGGCGGTAAAAGTCACGTTGTTCCAGGCGTCGGCGGAAAACAGCGAGCCGACCTGGGCGACCGCGAGGATGGTCAACGTGCCCACGAGCACCATGGGACCGCCCACCCCCACCTGAACCGCGTGCTGGGCGCCCAGGCCCGCGTTGTGCCAGAAGTGTCCGTGAAAGTTTTCCGCGATCGCCTGCGCGTTGCGCCCGATCAGCAGTCCCAGAACAACCAACCCCAACAAGGCGGAAACCTTGGCCGCGGTAAAAACATTCTGGATCAGCGCGCCGGTTTTCAGGCCGAAAATGTTGATCACCGAGAGCACTACCACCACCACGATGGCCACCAGATTCTGCGTGCTCAGCCCGGTTTCCATATTTCCCAGAACCATGGGGCCAATGTGTATGGGCGGCACTTTCCAGAAGTGCACGATCCAGTTCGAGGAAGATATCGAAGGAAAGAAAATGCCCAGGAACTTGCCGAATGCGACCCCGACGGCGGCAATGGTTCCGGTCTGAATCACCAGAAAGAGCGTCCAGCCGTAGAGAAACCCCCAAAGGGGCCCCAGTGCCTCTCTCAGGTAAACGTATTGGCCACCCGCCCGCGGCATCATGGCCGCCAATTCGCCGTAGGTCAGGGCGCCGACGACGGTAAGGAATCCGGTGACCAGCCAGGCTCCGATAAGGAGCGCCGGCGAATCGACTTCGCGGCTTATTTCTGCGGAAACGATAAAGATGCCGGAGCCGATCATGGAGCCCATCACCAGCATGGTGGCGCTGGTCAGGCCCAGACCCTTCACTAACTCTTTGTCCTGACGGCTATGAACATCCCAGTCGCTGACGGCGACCGGTTTGGGTGGCTTGGTCTCGGTACTCACAGCCCTCCTTAGGTTTTTGTGGCACGGACCTGTCCTGAGCGAAGTTGAAGCAGCCCTCGCCCGTGAAAGGGCGTTCCGACTTTACCCCAAGATGCGGAAAAATTCGTCTGCTGAATTGCGTGGCTCAGGTAACAAGTCGGATATCACCGCTACCGCGTCGGCTCCCGCCGCAATGACCTCGCGGCAGTTAGCCCTCGTGATGCCTCCGATCGCGACTAGCGGTTTTCGGGTTAACCCTCTAGCCTCGCGCACTCCCTCAAGGCCAATCACGGGGTCGAGATTCGCCTTGCTGCCGGTGGCGAATACCGGGCCGATGGCCAGGTAGTTTGCGGTTGTCCTGTCGGCTTCGGCCAGCTGCATGGGGTTGTGGGTAGAAACGCCCAGCCAGAGGGTGTTTCCAATGACCTTTCTGGCACCCTCAGGCGATAGATCCTCCTGTCCCACATGGACGCCGTCGAACTTCGCCGCCAGGCATAGGTCAGCGCGGTCGTTCATGATCAATTTGACGGAATTGCCGAGGCGGCGTTTTAGTTCGCGTGCCTGTTCGAGCATCTGACAGGCATTTCCGGATTTATTGCGATACTGCAGCAGGGTGACGCCACCGGCGGCCAGTTCGCTGGCTGACAGGCAGAGGGCTTCAGTGTCGGGAAAGCAGGAGGCGTCGAGGATGGCGTAGAGCCGGGGTAGGGTGATCATCGAGACCAGCGCGCGGCACGAGTGAACTCGCTCAACTGTGTGGCGGCGGACACTCTTGTCCGCCGCTTTTGACTTGAATCTTACGGTCAATTGACTTGCGACCTCTTTGACGGAACGATCAAAAACTAAAAGAAAACCAACTTCAAAAGTGGCGGACAAGAGCGTCCGCCCCACACCGTCACGATCGAATTCGAGCCTATGTTTTCGCCGCTACTTCCCGCTTCCCACTGTGACCTTCCGCCGGCGCTTCTGTCTTGCCGTCTTGCGCCAGAAATCTTTCGATGTAGGTGGTATCCACTTTTCCAGCGCGGAAGTCGGGATCGGCCAGGATTCTGCGGTGCAGCGGAATCGTGGTGTAAATGCCCTCAATGATGAACATCTCCAACGCGCGCGCCATGCGCGAAACCGCTTCTGCCCGGTCCTTGCCGCGCACGATCAGCTTGGCGATCAGGGAGTCATAGTAGGGCGGGATCACTCCCTCGGCATAGGCTGCGGTGTCGATCCGGACTCCGGTGCCGCCCGGGGGATTGAACGTGGTAATCCTCCCCGCCGAGGGCGTGAACTTTTCCGGATGCTCGGCGTTGATGCGGCATTCGATGGCGTGGCCGCGATGCAGGACCGGCCCGTGCAGGACATCTTCCATGCGCTCGCCGGCGGCCAGCAGAATCTGGCTCTTCACCAGATCCACGTCGGTGACCATTTCAGTGACGGGATGTTCCACCTGTATGCGGGTGTTCATCTCGATGAAATACAGCTTGCGGTCTTCGTCCATGAGGAACTCAATGGTGCCCGCGTTCACATAGCCAATCTCGGAAAGGGTTCTGCACAGGACCTGGCCGATCTGGACACGCAGTTCGGCCGACATTTGCGTGGACGGCGACTCCTCCAGCAGCTTCTGATGCCTGCGCTGGATGGAACACTCGCGCTCACCCAGGCTGACCACGTTGCCATACTGATCAGCCAGGATCTGGAACTCGATGTGCCGCGGGTGTTCCACGAATTTTTCCATGTAGAGATCGCCATTGCCGAAGGCTGCCGCCGCTTCCGACGACGCTGCCTTGAACAGCGCGGGCAGTTCTTCTTCGCTGCGCACGATGCGCATGCCGCGCCCCCCGCCGCCGGCCGACGCCTTGATAATTACCGGGAAGCCGACCTGCTTCGCCCATTCCATGGCCTCGCCATCGCTGGCGAGAATGCCTTCCGACCCGGGCAGGATGGGCACGCCGGCCTTCTTCATGGCGGCGCGAGCTTTTTCCTTCTCACCCATCAGCCGGGTTATCTCCGGCGGCGGCCCGATGAACTTTATGTTGCAGGTTTCGGCGACCTCAGCGAAGTTGGCATTCTCCGCCAGCAGGCCGTAGCCGGGATGGATTGCATCCACGTTGGCGATTTCCGCCGCGCTGATCACCGAAGGGATGTTGAGATAACTCTGCCCGAGTTGCGGAGGGCCAATGCAGATAGCTTCGTCGGCAAAACGGACATGAAGCGAATTGCGGTCCGCTTCGCTGTAAATCGCCACGGTGCGGATGCCTAGCTCTTTGCAGGCGCAAATCACCCGCAGGGCTATCTCTCCGCGATTCGCAATGAGAATTTTCTTGAACATCGCAGATCGGATCGGCTTAGACAACGTGGGGACAGCCGCCCTCGGCTGTCCGGCGGAGCGACGCTCCGCTATTTGATTCCCGGCTACGCCGTCGAGCGTTGCTCGACGGGACAGCCGAGGGCGGCTGTCCCCACGCGAATCCTCAGCTCCGCGGGCGAATGGCAAACAGTTCCTGCCCGTACTCGATCGGGGCATTGTTCGCGACCAGTTTCTTCACGATCTCGCCGGCCACGTCGGACTCAATTTCATTCATCAATTTCATGGCTTCCACGATGCAGAGGATCTGCCCCACTTCCACGATGTCACCGGGCTTCACAAACGGCGGAGATCCGGGGGAAGGCGACTCGTAAAACGTGCCGACTATGGGAGAGTGCACAATGTGGAACCCTTCCTCGGGAACGGCAGGCGGGGGCGATACAGCAGCGGCTGGAGAGGCGGATGGCGGGCTTCCGGCCGCTAGCACCGAACCGGCTTCCTGGCGTTGTGCCGGCGCCGGGTGGACGGTAAAAAAGCGGGCGTCCGGCGAGGGCGAGGCGACCGGCTCACTGGCACGCTTGATCCTGACTTTGACGTCGCCGCGCTCCAGTTCGAACTCGGCGATATCCTTCTCGATTAAGAACTCGATGAGTTCCTTTAATTCTTTCTGATTCATCGTGTGGGGTGGGACTTCTGCCTTCTTGTCCGCCGCCTGAAAGGCGCAACAAACTGCCGGATCACCATCCAGTGTCCGGCGATGACAGCCGTATCAAATCTCGATAAGCTCTTTGCTGGTGGGTGTTAAGACCTCGCACCCTCGTTCCGTGACCACGACCATGTCTTCAATCCGCACACCCCAGCGGCCGGGAATGTAAACGCCAGGCTCGATCGTAATCACCATACCCGGCTGCAGAATTTCAGTCTGCCCGGCCCCCAGGCGCGGCGCCTCGTGAATTTCCAAGCCTACGCCGTGACCCGTCGAGTGTGTGAAATACTTTGCTAAACCACCGTTTTGCAAAGACTTGCGGGCTGCTCGATCAATCTCACTGACACTGACCCCGGGCTTCACGGCCTCTACCGCCGCCTGCTGCGCTTCCTTCACCGCCTGGTAAGCTCTGCGCTCCCGGAAAGAAGGATGACCCACATACACTGTGCGGGTCATGTCGGAACAATAATCGGTGAGTATAACACCGAAGTCGCAGACCACGAATCCCCTGGCGGGAATGGCCGATTGGGACGCCCGGCCATGGGGCAGCGCGGAACGCTTTCCGGAAGCGACAATGGTCGGAAACGACATGGCTTCCGCTCCGGCCTGGTGGGCCGCGCACTCTATTTCCGCCGCCACTGCAGTTTCCCTGACTCCGGGGCGAATTTTTGCCAGCGCCCGCTCGAAGATGCCGGCACCCATCAGGACTGCCGCTCGAACGCGTTGAATCTCTTGCGCATCCTTCACCATGCGGGCACGCTCCACCAGACCAGGCGCTTCGGGCAAGCGGAAAGGCGACGGCAGGTGGGCGGCGAGCCGATTTCGCGCCGCCACTGGCAGATGCTCACCTTCGACGCCCAACCGGAAAGGGTATGCGCGGCTGGCCCTTTTGGGTCCGTGCGTGGCCAACCAATCTGCGGCTGCCGCCAGCGGCGTCTTGCGACCGATGACGATCTGCGCGCCTCGCACTTCCGACCGCGCCTGGGTGGTGTAACGTCCGTCAGTGAACAACACGCTCTTGGTTTCGGTCAGGACCAGCACGCCAGCGCTGCCGGTGAATCCACAGAGATAGAGGACATTGGGCAGGTGGGTGACCAGAAGCGCATCCAGACGATGGACCGGGAGAGCACTTTGCAGACGTTGCTGGCGGCCTTTGTGATCCATGACTCGATGATCCATGCTCGGATGCCCAATACTCTCAACTCTTACGACCCATGGCCGGAGTTTAGCAATTGACGGGACCTGAAACCATACACATGGACACAAAAACAAAACCGCCGGTCCTGAAGTCAGGAAGCCGGCGGCTGTTTTACTGCTACGTCGCGCTGTGTTTGCCGCTACGTCTGAATAATGCGCGGCGTAATGAAGAAGATCAGCTCCTGGTTGGAGGTGCTGACCGTGGTGCGCTTGAACAGGTTGCCCAGCAAGGGAATGTTGCCCAGCAACGGCACCTGCGCCACGTTCATCGAGTTCTGGGTCTGGATAACACCGCCGATCACCACCGTGCCACCATCGGTCACGAGGACCTGGGTGGTTGCCTGCTGGGTGATGAGGGTCGGGTTACCCTGAACCGTACGTCCGAAGTCAGGGGTTGTGTTTTCGACGTCCACATTGAGGAAGATGGTACCTTCCGACGTGATCTGCGGAACGACGGTGAGCCGCAGGAAGGCGTCCACGTAGGTCACCGTGGGCGGTCCGCCCAACTGTGCCTGAGTCACAATCGGTACACGCACGCCCTGGCGAACCAGAGCCTGAATGTTGTTCTGGGTCACGACCCGGGGACGGGAAAGTATTTTCAGCAAGCCGCGCGACTCCGCCATGGTCAGGATGGCATCGATGCGCACATTATTGCTGGCATTGACGAAGCTAAGTCCGCTGGTCGGGCTGGTGACCGGCAGGTTCGAGAACAGCGGAATCTGACTTCCAGCGGTCCCGGTCGTGATAAAAGTCGGCGTCAACCCACTCACCGTGATCGGAGAAGTACCCACGCTCGAGGCGCCGCCGACCGCGCTGGTGCCATTGCCCCAGCCGAAGCCAAGCTGAGTGCCGATATCGCGAGCGAAGCTGCGAGTGGCCGCTACCACCCGGGCTTCAATCTCTACTTCCTGGGTCTTGCGGTCGAGTTGAGTCAATAGACGGTCGATGGCCGGCATCACCGACGGAATATCCTGGATAATCAGAGCGTTGGTCCGATCGTCAGAGATCACGTCTCCGCGCTGGGTGAGGAAACTCTTGATGGTGGCTGCGACGTCCTTGGAATGCGCGTAGCTCAGGAAACGGGTAACCGTGACTTTGTCCACGGCCAGAGCCTCGGCTTCCACTTGGGCGCGCCGCGACTCAGCTTCCTTGCGCATGGTCTCGACGGTGGCGATACGCAGCACATTGCCCTCGAGTTGCCGGGACAGATCGTTGTTCTTCAAAACGATGTCCAGCGCCTGGTCCCATGGCACGTCGTCGAGCACGATGGTGAGCGTGCCTTTGACGTTGGGATCAAGTACCACGTTCAGGCCGCTGATCTCGTGGATCAAGCGGAAGAAGTCTTTCAGATCCACATCCTTCAAATTCACCGAGATCGGTTCGCCGGTGTATTTCGGGCCGGTGACAGCGGGCGCCTGCTGGGCCTGCACCTTCTGCTCGGCTGCCATGTTGACTGCCGGCTGGGCTGCGGTGGCCGACTGCATGGCCGCGCTGACGGTGGGCAGCGGATTGCCTTCCGGTCGGTCGGCAAACTTTCCTGCGGCCGCCGTGGCACGTGCGGAAGGTTCGATCACCACTGGTTTGGCATCGTCCGCGGCCGCGGAATCCTTGGGCCGATAGGAGGGTTCGATGAAGGCAAAATCGGTAGCCTGAGCCGAAGTCTGGACCGAAGAAGTCTGGGGCGAAGAAGTTTGGATCAGCTTGGCTTGCTTCTCCGGAGTGGCGACCGTTGGAGCCGGCGTCGCGCCAGCGACTTCAGTCTTGGCGGCGGGCTGAGTGGCCGAGGCCTTGGCGGCTTCCGGTTTTGTGTGCAGCTTCAGGACCAGCCGGTTGTCGCGGCCAGGCACCAGTTCATAACGGCATGCCTGCATCAGATCCACCACGATGCGGCTGTTCGGCGTGGTCTGGCCGTCCATGCCGAGGCGCACGGATTTCACTCCGTCGTTGTCCACGTCGATCAGGCGGTGCGAGGAGGCAATCTCCGTATTGGGCAAGTCCACTATCACCCGCGCTGGATGGTCCAGCGTGCTCAGGTGTGGCTTCACCGCTCCGCGGGCATTGATCTCCACGCTGACGCCGTCATCGGTGCGCACGACTTTAACGCTCTGCAGCGCGGCGTGCTTGGAAGTGTCCGTGCCCGCGCCCTGCGTCTGAGCCGCCGCGGTAATGAGCGCCACTACCAGCAACGACATTAAAAAGGCCAGAAATTGCTTTCGCATTTCACTCTCCCCACGGGCCTTGCGCTTGGCTCGCCCCGTGATCTTTCTCCCAAGATTCGCTTCTGCCGGGTTCCCGGCTAATTCCATTGACGCCTAGACTGCCGACGTCGTGATCTTTTTGGTCACTTCCCGGGTAAACGCCTTGCCCAGACGGTCCTGCACCGTCTCCTTGAAGATGATGGAATCGCCGGTGATCTTGACCACATAACCGTTGAAAACAGGATCGTTTTCGCGCAGGAAGTAAGCCTTGTTGACGGTGTTGACGACCACAGCGATCATGCCCGAGTCCGACTTCACCACACCTTTGAGGTTAATCTGGTCGATGGCCAGACAGCGCTTGCCCGAGCTGCAACCTGAACCCAGCATGCTGCGATTGACCACGGGGCTGACAAAAGGATCGCGTCGGCCAGCCATATTAATTTGTTTCGGCGCATCGGCTTTCGCTTCCGCCGGTTTCTTCTGGTTTTCCACCGCGATCTGCTGCTTGGGCTGCGATTTCTTGTGTCCAGCCGAGCTCTTGGCCTTAAGCGCTACGGGCTTGCTGCCCGCCCGCTTGCTAGCGGCCTGCTTGCTGCGCGCTGATTTGGCCGCTGCCGGCTGACTGCTGGCCGGCACGGTTGGATTAGCCGCGCTGGCCTGTGAAGCCGCCAAAGCTGCGTTGGAGTCCATCTTTTTCTTCTGTTGGACCGCCTTGAGCGTATTCTTCGTGTTTTCGATGATGTCGGGATTCTGCCCCCAAGCATTTCCCGCCACCATCCCCAAGAAAAGAATTCCTGTCGTCAGCTTCATAGGCTCCCCTGCTTCTTGACCGGCGCGGGCTGGCCGGATCTACCAGATGTCGCCGCTGGTTCCATGTCGTGACTGAAGAATGTGGTTGCCGTGCAGGTAGCCACGACGCTCTCGTTAGGCGCGTACTGATAGGTGTGCTTCGCCTTGGCGTCAGTGGGCTTCTTTGTGGTTGCCACCTGCAGCCCCGAGACGTTGACAATGCGCTCCAGCTTGCCCACGTTGTCAAAGAAATTCAGCATCGAGTAATAGGGGCCATCGAGTTCCACTTCGAAGGGCAATTCGGTATAGAAGTCCTTCGATTCCGATGGCTTGGCGGTATAGCGCCGCAGCTCGACTCCGGCCTTGGCGGCCTCGGCGTCCATCATCTTCATGAAGCCGGGCACTTCTTTTTCGTCCGGCACGATCTTGCGCTCGATTTCCAGCTGCTGCTTGAGGCTGGCCAGCTGCCGCTCGATCTCGGCCAACTTCGGCCGGTAAGATTCCAGTTCCGCGTTTTCGCGGAGCTTGGCGTCCAGGCTTGCCTGCGCCGCCGCATTGGCCTCCCGCTGGCTCTTGAACATCGTGAAATACAAAGCCGCGGAAATCACCAGCGCTACGCCCACCAGGGCTGCCCACTGCTTGATACCCGACATTTCGTCAAAGTTCGCCATTTTTCTCCGCCCTCCTAGGACTTCGCCTTTTCGCAGGTCAAGGTGAAGTTGAATGCCTGCATTTCTTTGAAGGTGTCGTCCTGGTAGGTCTCCTTAATTTCGATGTTCTTGAAGTATCCGGTCTTTTGCAGATTCGCAATCAGACTGGCCACCGCGTCGGTGCTCAGGGCCATGCCTTCGATATCAATGCTGGGACCCGTGTCCTTCATCGTGTTAAGCCAGACCGCTTCGGTGTTGTTCACCGTCTGGCCAATCGTATTCAGCAGCTTGACCGGGCCGGACTGAGCCGCGCGCAGCTGATCGATCACATCCACCCGGCGCTTGTAGCTCTCGGCCTCACGCTGGCGCTCAAGGTAGCGAGCTTTGACGTCCGCCAGTTCGGCGTTTTTGCGCACCGCGACTTCCATCTTGGCCGCGATGTCGCGATGCTGCCTGTCCAACTGGTACCAGTAGCCCAGATTGAACAGACCAGCCACGGCCAGCACTACCAGGATCTTCATCTTCGGCGAGCCAACGTCCCCCACTTCCATGACGGCGGCCGACGAAGCGGCGGAGCGCTTGTTCTTTCCCTTTTGTATTCCCAGCAGGTTGATTCGGATCATAAGTCTTCAAAACTCCTTAAGGCCAAACCCACCGCAACTGCCATCTGGCCGGCATTCTGCTCGATCAGCTGTACTCCCGGTCCTTCAGCCGGTAGACCGATCTTCTGGAACGGATTGAAGATCTCAACCGGCAGTGAGAACTCCTGGCGCAGCGCCTCGACCAGGCCCGGTACCTTTGAGGAACCGCCCGCCAGATAAATCTTCTCGATATGCTCTCCCGCCGAGCTGGCGCGGAAGAAGTCGAACGTCTTCTGAATTTCGAGCACGATAATCTCGGTCACCTGCTGCAGGATGGGCGTTTTGGCGTCTTCGCTTACCGTGCCCACCTTGTGGCCCAGCTTCAGCGACTCGGCGTCGTCGAAGCTCAGATCCAGTTCCTTCTGCAGCGAATCCGTGTACTGATGGCCGCCGACGCTGACGTCGCGCGGGAACAGGGGCGTGGTGCCTTTCACGATGTTGATGTTCATGACGCTCGCGCCCAAGTTCAACAGAGCCACCACCTGTCCCGGAGCGGGCTCGTAGTTGTACTCGTAGCAGTTCTGCAGCGCCAGGGCATCGATGTCCACAATAGCCGGAGTCTTGCCGGCCATCGAGAGTACGTTGGTGTAATTCAGGATCTTGTCTTTCTTGACTGCCACCAGCAGGACGTCCATCTGGGGGTCGCCGGCGTCTTCGGAGAGGATCTGGTAGTCGAGGTTCACGTCGGCCAGATCGAAGGGAATATGCTGCGCCGCTTCTTTCTCGATGGTTTCGGCCAGTTCCTGGTCGCTCATCGAAGGCAGCGAGATTTTCTTCACAATCACGGAGTGCCCGCTTACCGCCGTCGCCACCGCTTTGGCCTTGATCTGGTTGTCGGCAAACAGCTTCGAAATCGCCGTCGACACCGTTCCCGAATCCACGATCATGGAGTCCACGACAATATCCGGCGCCAGCGCTTCCAGGCCCAGGTGCGCCACTTCGATGCCGTTGCGCCCCTTCTTAAGCTCCACCGCCTTGATGCTGGAGGAGCCCACATCCAGACCAACAATCGTTTTCGATCCCAATCCAAACATGTGCCCGCCTTTTACGGTTGCCCGGCAGCCTTAGC
>JACXTT010010893.1_pt1 | contig 12206 bp, 7 predicted proteins | sample 9270951 | NCBI WGS metagenome assembly JACXTT01 (sample SAMN15532306, study PRJNA645909) | rock metagenome | isolation source: weathered quartz diorite | place: Puerto Rico | collected 2017-06-21 | reverse complement strand
GTCCGCGCCGCAGTGCTTCACCATCTCTGGGATAGTGGTTTCATCTGGGTCAAAGGAGATCCAACATTGACGACGAAAGTATTCACTGGGGTAGTGCTTCAGGCCAGTCTTCCAACTCAGCAATTTATGCTTGGCGTCCAAGCGTTCCAGGAAATGAGCGATCCAACCTCCGCCTGTTTCTAATAGCAACACTTTCAGTTGCGGGAAGCGATCGAACACCGCTCCCTGGCACAACGCGGCAAAGGCGGCCTGAACGTCGAACATTACCACACTGAAACGGTAACCATGTAGAGGACTTTGCACGGCGGTGACCGATTCGCTCATCTTCCACTGATGGCCGAGGAAATATTCATTCAAAGAGACATGAAATCCAATGGGCATATCCGCTTCTTGCAACGCCGCCCAGAAGGGATCATAGGCGCGATCCCAGTACGGGATCTGACTCGGAGGGGCCGCACGCATAAACGCGCCTTTGACGCCGAGTTTTGCGACGCGCTTGACCTCTTTGATCCCTTCATCAATATCAAGCAGCGAGATGTGGGCCGCAGGAACAAGCCGTTTGGGATTTGTGCTGCAAAAGTCAATGATCCAGTTATTGTACGCGCGTACATACGCCGCGGCTAACTGAGCGTCTTTGACTTCGACTTCCCACGCCAGACCGAGAGATGGAAAGAGCACCGCTGCGTCCAGTCCTTCCTCGTCCATCAGACGCAAGCGAGCCGTCGGCTCATAGGCCCCCTTCGGGCCGTCGAAATAACTGAACTTTCCCGACGTGGCGATTTCTTGATAAGGTTGACCAATACCCCCCACCGCGGGACCCATTCCTCGCAAGTTGACGGAAGGGCGGCCGTCAATCAGGAAGTATTCCACCCCATCCTGACCTTTTTCCATGCGGATCGCCCGATCTTTGTATTGATTTTCCAGGTAGCGGGACCACAGATCCGGCGCTTCAAGAATGTGACCGTCGGCATCAATGACTTTTCCCTGCATCATAACGCTCGCCTCCTTTTGTACATGGTGTACAGTTGCGTGTTATGTTCCGAGGAATGAGTCCAGGTCAACTGAAATACCGCCAGACTCCAGCAAGTATGATCATGATTGGCGCCAGGACTCACTCTTCGCGTTCAGTTTCCCCACAATTCTTGTAGCACTGTCGGCTATGGAGCGGAAGAAGAAGCAAAGGTATAGAATTGCTTGATCTCACACGCTAGCCGAAAGGGGGACTATCTTATGGCGACCGAGACATGGCGACATGGCTTTGTTACTACTAACGGGTTGATAAAGGGGAGCGTGCAGGATGAAGTTCTCTGAGATGGTAGATCAAGCCGTTGAGTTTCTGCGACGGAGAGCACGCGTCTCGTATCGGGCATTGAAACGCGAGTTCGACCTGGATGACGAGGCGCTTGAAGATCTGAAGGCGGAACTGATTGACGCCCAACGCATTGCCATCGATGAAGACGGGAAAGTGCTGGTGTGGGTCGACAAAGGCAGTCTCGCGTCTAGTGTCCAGAGTCTAGAGTCTAAAACTGTGAATCCTCCTGACGCTAGACGCCGGACCCTAGACTCTAGACCTATTAGTTACACCCCCGCACATTTAGCCGAGCGTATCCGGGCCGAGCAAAGATCCTTAGAAGCGCGCAGTAGTACGGATGGAGAGCGCAAGACAATCACCGCCTTGTTTGCTGACCTCAAAGGCTCTACCGCATTAATCGAAGGGCTTGACCCCGAAGAAGCGCGGGCGCTTATTGATCCTGCCTTGCAGCTCATGATGGACGCTGTTCATCGGTATGAAGGGTATGTCGCCCAGGCGTTGGGCGATGGGATCTTTGCCTTGTTCGGCGCGCCTATCGCTCATGAGGATCATCCTCAGCGCGCATTGTATACCGCCTTGCGCATGCAAGAGGAGATGCGCCGCTACGGGGATCAGGTGCGCTTGAAATATGGCGCGACCTTAACCATGCGGGTAGGCGTGAACACGGGCGAAGTCGTGGTGCGTTCCATTCGCAAAGACGACCTGCATACTGACTACGTGCCGGTAGGACACTCGACCAACTTGGCGGCCCGTATGGAGCAAATGGCGACCCCAGGCTCCATCTTGATTACTGAGCACACCAAGAGATTGACCGAAGGCTACTTTGCTCTCAAGGCGCTAGGCTCCGCCGAAATCAAAGGCGTGGCTGACCCGCTGCCGGTCTACGAAGTGCTCGGCGCTGGCCCACTCCGCACTCGCCTGCAAGTGGCAGTGCGTCGGGGCCTCACAAGGTTTGTCGGGAGACACGCTGAGCTGGAACAGCTGCGCGCCGCCCTGGAGCAGGCCAAAGCTGGACATGGCCAAATTGTGGGGACGATGGGAGAGCCAGGGCTGGGAAAGTCGCGTCTGTTGTACGAATTCAAACTCCTTTCTCACAGTGGCTGTCTTGCGCTAGACGCCTACTCCGTGTCGTATGGCAAAGCCTCACCGTATCTGCCTGTGATTGAACTGCTCAAAAGCTATTTTCAGATTCAACCGTCCGATGACGAACGCACGCGGCGGGAGCGGGTGCTCGGCAAGGTCCTGGGGCTCGACCGGAGTCTGGAAGAGACGCTGCCGTATCTGTTTGCCTTGCTGGGGATCGAGGAGTCGTCCGCCTCCTTGCAGCAGATGGACCCGCAGATTCGCCGCCGCCGTACGTTTGACGCTATCAAGAAGCTCTTGCTGCGTGAGAGTCTGAACCAGCCGCTCATCCTGATCTTTGAAGACCTGCATTGGATTGACAGTGAGACGCAAGGCTTTCTTGACACGTTGAGTGAAGATGTGGCCTCCGCGAAGATCTTGTTGCTTGTGAACTATCGTCCTGAGTATCGCTACGAATGGGGGCAGGAGACATATTACACTCAACTGCGGTTGGCTCCATTGGGTAGAGCGGAGGCCGAGGAGTTTCTGGACGCACTGCTCGGCGCACCCTCCTCACCCCAGCCCTCTCCTCAGAGAGGAGAGGGAGAATTCCCTCGCCCCACCGGGGAGAGGGCCAGGGTGAGGGGCATGGAGAACAATTTTCAAGTCCTCAAGCAGCTCATTTTGGAAAAGACCCAAGGCACACCATTTTTCATGGAAGAGATCGTCCAAGATCTGTTTGAACAAGGTGTCTTGGTTCGCGACGGTATAGGGGCCGACCTAAACATCGGCCCGCCGAAACCGGGCGCACACACAGGTGCGTCCCTACACATTCCGTCCACTGTGCAGAGCGTTTTAGCCGCACGCATTGATCGGCTCACCCCCGAAGAGAAAGCTCTGCTGCAACAACTCGCGGTCATCGGACGGGAGTTTCCCTTAAGCTTGGTGCGCCAGATGGTTGCCCAGCCAGAAGAGGCGCTCTACCATCTCCTCTCTTCCCTCCAGCGTAAAGAGTTCCTGTACGAACAGCCTGCTTTTCCCGAGGTGGAATACCTTTTCAAGCACGCTCTGACTCAGGAAGTAGCCTACAGCACGGTGCTGCACGAGCGGCGCAAAGCCATCCATGAGCGCACGGCGCAGGCAATGGAAGCCCTCTACCGCGCCAACCTGGAGGACCATTACAGCGAGCTGGCGCATCACTACACGCGCAGTGGCAAGACGGAGAAAGCTATCGAGTATCTTCAGCTGGCGGGGCAACAAGCGGTGCAGCGCTCGGCCAATGTGGAAGCGATCACGCATCTGACGACCGCCTTAGATCTCCTTAAAACGTTGCCAGACACTCGCGAGCGCGCTCAACAAGAACTTAGGCTGCACCTCACGCTGGGCGGGCCGTTACAGGCCGCCAGAAGTGTTTCCTCGCCGGAAGTGAAAGCGACCTATACCCGCGCCCGGGAGCTATGCCACCAGGTCGGGGAGACCCGCCAGCTCTTTCCGGCCCTCTTTGGGTTGCGGACGTTTCATCAGGTGCGGGGCGAGTTTCTCACGGCGCGCGAGCTGGCGGAGCAACTCTTGGATCTCGCCCAACGAGAGCAAGACCCGGCCTTGCTCATGGCAGCACATTGGACACTGGGCAGCACTTTCTTCCATCTTGGTGAGTTCGGCGCGGCCCGGGCGCACCTGGAGCAGAGCCTGACCCTGTATGATCCTCAGCGCCACCACTCCCAGGTGTTCCGCTACGGCGGCATAGAGCCGGGAGTCTTTGGCCTCTCCTATGCAGCCTTGGTCCTATGGCATTTGGGCTATCCGAACCAGGCACTCCAGAAGAGCAATGCAGCGCGTACCCTGACCCAAGAGCTGTTGCATCCATTCAGCTTAGCCGCCGCCCGGGTTCTTGCTGCCATGTTGCACCAGCGCCGTCGGGAAAGCCCATTGACCCAAGGGTGGGCAGCGGCAGGCCTCACCCTCGCGCGCGAGCAAGGATTTCCGCAGTGGTTTGGGCATGGGACTATCCTGCAGGGCTGGTCCCTCGCCGAACAAGGAAAGAGTGAAGAGGGGACTATCCAGATCCGCCAAGGACTGGCCACCTGCCAAGCCGTCGGGGCAGGGATATATCAATCCTATTATCTTGTCCTACTGGCCGAGGCTTATGGGAAAGCGGGGCAGGCAGAGGAAGGGCTGGCCGCACTCACCGAGGCGCTGACGGTGGTGGACAAAAGCGGAGAGCGTTTTTACGAGGCGGAGCTGTATCGGGTCAAAGGAACGCTAACGCTTGAGTCGAAAGTCACAAGTCACAAGTCACAAGTCGAAGAGGCTGAAGCGTATTTCCTGAAAGCTATTGAGATTGCTCAGCGACAGCAGGCGAAGTCGCTGGAGTTGCGGGCGGTGATGAGCGTGAGCCGCTTGTGGCAGCAGCAGGGCAAAAAGAAAGAAGCTCACGAGATATTATCCGAAATCTACAATTGGTTCACTGAGGAGTTTGACACGGTAGACCTCAAAGAAGCTAAAGCGCTCCTCGACGAGTTATCGTAGAAAGGTCGGGAGAACAAGCAAAACTATTGAAGAATTCTTACTGTCAATTAAGAAGGAGCAGTCTGCTGTGTGGATCAAAGACACAAGCAATGATGAACGCAAGACGCTGACCGCGGCGTTTGCTGGCTTTGGGACCAATGCCTTCACCTATCAGATCTACCCCCTGCTCATCCCGACATTGATCACGGCGTGGGGCATGACGAAGGCGCAGGCAGGCTACATCGCTACTGGCTCCATGGTCGCCTCGGCCATCGGTGGTTGGACGGCTGGCGTGCTGGCGGACAAATATGGGCGCGTCAGGATGCTGCAGCTCGCCATTTTGTGGTTCTCTCTCTTTACCTGTCTGAGCGGCTTCACTACCTCCTACGAGCAGCTCTTCTGCACCCGCGCGTTGCAGGGACTGGGCTTTGGCGGCGAGTGGTCGGTGGGCGCGGTGCTGGTCGCCGAGATGATCCAGGCGCGTCATCGCGGCAAAGCCGTGGGCCTCGTGCAAAGTAGCTGGGCAGTTGGCTGGGGGGGGGCAGTGATCGCGTTCTGGGTGGTGTATGCCCTGGTGGCGCCAGAGCTTGCGTGGCGGATCCTATTCTGGATCGGCTTGCTTCCGGCTTTCTTGATCTTCTACCTCCGCCGTAACCTCAAGGATCCGGAGTCCTATCACGCCAACCGGGCCAAAATGAAGCAGGACGGAGACGAAGGCAACTTCTTGGAGATTTTCTCTCCGCAGCTGCTCAGTACGACCTTGCGGGCAAGCCTGCTCGCGACCGGCATGCAGGGCGCGGTCTACGCAGTCACTACCTGGCTGCCGACGTATCTCAAGACCGAGCGCCAACTGTCGGTGTCGAACACCAGCGGCTATCTCCTCGTGTGGATTCTCGGGTCCATCCCCGGATACCTCACCAGTGCATATCTCTCTGACCGCATTGGTCGCCGCCCCTGCTTCATACTGTTTGCCTGCAGCGCCAGCGTGCTTATTATCGCCTACATGCAGATCCCCATCACCGACTCGTTGATGATGCTGCTTGGCTTTCCGCTCGGCTTCTTCCTCAACGGCATCTTTGCGGGGATAGGCGCATACCTGAGTGAGCTGTTCCCCAGTCGGGTGCGGGGTTCCGGTCAGGGCTTCTGCTATAACTTCGGTCGCGCCGTCGGCTCGATCGGTCCGGCGCTGGTCGGGCGTCTGAGCGAAACGATGCCTCTCGGGATCGCGATCGGCTACATAGCTGCTGGGGCCTACCTGCTAGTCATCCTGAGCGTCCTCACGCTACCTGAGACCAGGGGGCGCGAGCTGACGTCCACAATTGATCCTGTTCCGACCAGGTGAATTTTGTCCACTATGAATGGCGACAACGGAATGCGTTCTGCCTGGGAAAGTGAGCCTTGCTCTCTATCTTTTTTTTCCACCGTGCGCTAAGCAACTTCCTTGTGCCTTGGGGATGCGATGTGAGGGGACGTATAGGTCAGATCCCAAACCCCGCAGGACTATGCAACTGCAAAAGGAGAAGGAAACATGGCAGAACAAGAATCTACTTTGTATACTCGTCTTGGGGGATATGACGCGATTACGGCGGTGGCGAACGATTTGTTGCCGCGTCTTGTATCGGATGCTCAGCTCGGCCGTTTCTGGCAACACCGAGGGGAAGATGGGGTGCGTCGAGAAAAACAATTGCTGATTGATTATCTGTGTGCGAGTGCAGGAGGTCCGCTCTACTACCGAGGGCGGGATATGGCGACCTCGCATCGCGGCATGGGCATTAACGAAAGCGATTGGGCGAGATTTCTGACGCACGTGCAAGCGACGCTAGATAAATTCTCGGTGCCAGCACGGGAGCGTGGGGAAGCGTTAGCCTTTATCGAGAGTCTCAAAAAAGAGATTGTGGAGTGACCTCGCCACAGGATGGAGGACCGGGCCATGAAGTTCTACACCTTTGATGAGCTGACCTATCCAGCAGTGCCGCCGGAGTTCGGGCCGGAGATGCGTTTTACTAATCGCTTTTGTGACCCCTGGGCGGTGAACAAGACCTATCACGAACATCTTGATGAATGGGTTCTCTGCGAAGACTTGGGCTTTGATGGAGCCTTTGTCAACGAGCATCACTTCACGGCGATTAATATTCAGCCATCCTGTAACATCACCGCTACGGCCATTATGATGCGCACCAAACGGATGAAAGTCGGCGTGATTGGCAATATCCTGCCGCTGCGTCATCCGGTGCAAACGGCTGAGGAATTCGCCATGATGGACTGTCTTTCTGGTGGTCGCTTCATCGCTGGCATCGTCCGTGGCGTGCCCTTTGAGTATGTGTCCTATAACGTCGACCCCTTCACTAGTCGGGAGCGACTGAAGGAATCCTACGAGATTATTCAGAAGTGCCACACAGAAGAGGTCTTCGACTACGACGGTAAACATTGGAAACTAACGGGAGTTTCCATCTGGCCCAAGCCGATCCAACAGCCGCTGCCCTTCTGGATGCCGACGGGCTCTCTCGAAACTATCGAGTTCGCTGCTGAACGGCGCATCAGCGGCGCGCAAGTGTTTTATCCTTCGCTTGCATTTAAGGACTCGTTCGATCTCTATCGGAAAGTCGCCCGTGACCGTTTCGGTTGGGAGGCTGGATACGACAACTTTGTTGGGGCGCGCTTGCTGCATGTGGCGGAGACCAATGAGCAGGCAATTGAAGAAGCCAAAGAAGCGGTCGCGTATTTCTTTCGAGTGTTCTCACGCCCTGTGAATAATCCTGCGCCGGTGCCGGGGCTGCACACCGATCGTTCTTTTCAACATCGTCAGAACATCGAACAAGACTTTCCCGGGCCACATACGCCCTTTGAGCAAATGCGGAATGATGGGTTTATCGTGTGTGGCGATCCGGATTATGTCACTCGTTGGTTGGAAAACGACATGCGCATTGCGGGCTACGGTCACTTCATGGGGATGTTTCATGTGGGCAACCTACCGCACGAGAAAGTCATGAAGTCCAAACGCTTGTTTGCCGAACGCGTCATGCCGGTTCTGCGCCCACTTAATGTTGATCAGACGACGTTGCAGCAGCCTGCTGTTGCCTCGACTGCTGCCTATCGCGTCAGAGAAGCACAGAACACAGAGAACCTGCCTTTGTATAGCGATTTTAATTATGTCCTGACTCGCGACGCGCTTGAGACGTGCGGAACTTTCACTCGCAGTGAGAATGGAACTGTGCAGATCGGCTGGGAAATGCAAGTGCCGGAGCGCGAACCGGACGGCTTTCCCTACCAGGTTATTTTCGTCGGGCCTACCGCTGAATATCGCGGCAGCGCCATCCGCTTGCGCCTCGTTACCCAGGATGGTGGTGAGGTCGCGGATGAAACCGAGGTGCGCTTGGAGTCGGCTCATGAGAATGGAACAGACCGACAGGTGATCTTCCAAGGCAAATATCGACAGTTTAAGGAGATTGAAGATCAACATGCCCCCAATGCGGCGGTGGCGATGCAACGCCGTGTGGTTGCGCAGGATCGCTATTGCATTCGCTTGTTGGTGACTGCGCCGCAAGGAGCCCCGCAACCTGATCTTGACGCCGAGAACTCCTTCTTTGAATTAGAGTGCTTTAAGCACGTCCTGAATGTCACTGCCTGAGCGGAAAAGGAGAAGTTCGATGGGCGCTGGCGACGCATCGCAGTTTACGCGCAACACGGCGAAGGTTGGCGACCTCACCGTTTCTTATCTCAAGGGCGGTCGCGGTCAGCCGCTGCTTTATCTCCACGGCCTGACCGGATGGGGCCGTTGGGAGACCTATCACATGGCTCTTGGCGTCACCAATCTGGTCTATGCGCCGCAATTGCCCGGCTGGCCGGATGGACAGCTTCCCGCACGCCTCACCTCGGTACGGGATTATGCCCAAGTGATGGCGCAGTTTCTTGACTTCGTGAAGGAGGATCGCGTAGACCTTGTTGGGCATTCGTTTGGCGGCTGGATTGCATTGGCCATGGCTGAAGATTATCCCGAACGTGTGTCACACTTGGTGCTCGTCGATGCGATGGGGCTCGATGTTCCTGACGCGCCAGCGGCGGACCTGGGACGCATGGACGAAGAGGCGTTTTTACAAGCAGCATTTGCGCAGACCGGCGAAGTAGTGATTCGCGGGGACTTTGCCGGCGTACGGGAAAATGTACGCAAAGGCCAAGAGTTTGAGAAGCAGTGGAAAAGTCGCGAGATTGTGGAAACCCTGGTGCATGGAAGTTACGCGGACTCCCAACTGACGAAGCGCCTCTCGACAATTACCGCTGAGACCCTCGTCGTCTGGGGGCGTGAAGACCACATTGTCCCGTGGCGGCATGGCGAGGTGTTAGCGCAGTCGATTCCACGTGCTAAGTTTGCCGTGATCGCCGACGCTGGACACACACCCATGCGAGAGAAACGCGAGACCTTTCAGCGCATCGTCCGGGATTTTCTCATTGGTCAAGACGAAGAACTGGAGCGCGACTCGATGGTGAAGGGGTAGCGGATTTCAATTGGATTTACTTCAAACATTACCCTCACCCGCCCTCGCTTCGCTCATGCTGCCCTCTCCCTGGCAGGGAGAGGGATAGGGTGAGGGTCGAGAGTGGTAACACCGTAGGGCGCGTACCATGCGCCATAGAAACGGTGTGCTTTGCACGCCCTACAAAATGCTGAGCTAGAGTGTCGCCAAATGCGCCGCCAGCTCGTCAGGCGCCGAGAAGAAGGGCGAATGACTGGTGTCCATAGAGATTACCTTCTGACCGGGGAAGGTCTCGTAAACACTCCGCTGGAACGAAAGCGAGTGCGCTTGGTCGCGTAGACACTCAATGAACACTCGGGGGATCCTCCCAAAATTAGCGGCGCTGGTCTGCAACGGCGTCCTCAAGGGAGCTAGCGCCTGAGGCGTCAGCAGAAGTTTGGCTAACGCTACATCCTCAGCAGAACAATCTCCGTAAAAGAGGTTGCCAAGAACCCCCTCGCGCACCATCGAAGCGCTGCGGTCCGCCGTCTGCACGAAATCAGACGCTGAGGTAGATGCGGTGTTGTGTCGAAAAACTTGCCCCATGGACTCTCCATTGGCGGGCAACAGAGCCGTCAAGTAGACAAGAGTTTTGATTTTGTCCGGTCGGTATTCCGCTGTCTGTGTGATAATCCCCCCACCCATGCTATGTCCCACCAACACGACAGGTTCACGCTGAGCATCGAGAATGGCGCAAACGGCGTCTACATAGGATTGCAATGTCACGGACGACACGGGCGTCTTGTCTCTGCCATGACTCGGCAAGTCTGGGGCAATGACGGTGTGACCCTGCTTTTCCAGCAAAGGTACAACCTTGTACCAACACCACGCCCCGTGACAACCGCCGTGAATCAATACAAATGTACTCATGTTCGCTCTCCTTTTTCGCCTATGTATGCAGCAACCCCTTGCTACGGTTACTATTCGCCTTTACCACAGTAAAAACTCTTTGTGGACATTATGCCCGACCGCGCGACATTTCGCCATGGAGCCAACCCCAGCGACCTGAGGAGACAAGGTTGGAGAATTCCGTCGTGCTCTTCTCACCCTAGATTTACTTGCGTTTCGTCTCGCATTCTCTACAATCACTGCACCCGATGAGCAAACCGCAAGTTTGAAAGGGTCCGTTTATGAAATTTGGTCTTTTTTATCAGTTGCCCTGCTCGCCCGACCAGAACGAAATCACCCGCTACCATGAGACGATGGAGCAAATCGTCTATGCTGACGAACTGGGTTTCGATTCCGCCTGGCTGGCTGAGTTGCACTTCAACCGCCCGTTTTCTATCATGCCGTCGCCGCTTATTCTGACGACCGCACTGGCCCAACGTACGAAACGCATCCGTCTGGGGACCGCAGTCACGTTGTTGCCTCTGCAACATCCGCTGCGCATTGCCGAAGATGCGGCGACTGTAGATATTCTCAGCCAAGGGCGGTTGGACTTGGGTGTGGGGCGCGGCACTATCGCTATCCACTTCCAAGGGTATCAGGTGTCTCGTGATGAGAGTCGTGAGCGCTTTGAAGAAGCTCTTGACATTATTGAACGGGCGTGGACGCAGGAGAGTTTCTCCTTTACCGGGAAATATTTTCAGATTCCCGAGACGGCGGTCGTACCCAAGCCGTTCCAGAAACCCTATCCACCGTTGCGTATCGCCGCAAATAGTCCCGAGACGGCGGCGTTTGCCGGGGAACGGGGCTACTCGGTTTTTGTCGCGTCTCCTATTAATCCTTTTCCGAAGCTGCCCGAACATATCGATATTTATCGTCAAACCTTTCAACAAGCCGGTCACCAGAGCAGAACGCCGAATGTCGCGGTATTGTTTCCATTGTATATAGCAGACAGTGAAGAGGCTATTCGTCAAGAAGTCGAATCCAGCTTCATGCACTATTTTCGCACGGTGAGCCATCAAGCACGGCTGGGGCAGCGGGATCAGTCCACATCGTACGCGTATTTGAAAGAAGTGCGGAAACGGATGGACTCGATTACATGGGAGGCGGTTGATGCGACGATGGCGTTGTATGGGCCGCCTGAAGTCTGCGTACGCAAGATTCACGCAGCTTACGAGCGCTGCAAAATGGATCAACTGATCTGCTGGTTTAATCCCGGCGGATTAGTGCCGCATCGGCAAGTGCTGACCAGTATGCGTCGCTTCGCTGAAGAGGTGATTCCGCTAGTGCGCAGTCTATAATGATGAATAAGGAATGATGAATGAGGGAATAGGGGTGCGGAGAGGGGTCGTGTTCTCTTCTCCCTTGAGGGAAGAGAACACAGGAGAGGGTGAGTGCTGCAGGTATCTCCTCACCCTAGCCCTTTCCCCCAAGGGGCGAGGGAACCGGCAGCCGAGAAGGCTCACATTTGTGTCCCTCCGCCTCTTGCCGTAGCGTTGCTACAGTTCGTTGTTATTTCCTAGTCTGTGGATGTTAGCGCATCGTCGATCGCTTCCTGGAAGGCGCTGAATGGCTGAGCGCCGGAGAGGAAGCGGCCATTGATGAGAAAAGCTGGCGTGCCGCTCACGCCAATTTTTGTTCCGTCCGCCATATCTTTATTAATTGCCGCTGCATATTTCCCGCTATCCAGACAGGTGTTGAATTTCTCGGTGTCGAACTGTAAGTCCGCCGCAAACTTCTTTAAATTGTCCTGCGTGAGAGCGGTCCCGTTGGCGAAAAGCTTGTCGTGGTATTCCCAGTACTTCTCTTGATCCTGTTCGAGGATGCAGCGAGCTGCTTCCGCCGCTTTCTCAGCGTTGTTGTGGATGCTGAGAGGAAAATCTTTGTACACAATTTTGACTTTGTCTTTGTAAGTGTCGCGCACTTTG
>JACXTT010010892.1_pt1 | contig 12207 bp, 9 predicted proteins | sample 9270951 | NCBI WGS metagenome assembly JACXTT01 (sample SAMN15532306, study PRJNA645909) | rock metagenome | isolation source: weathered quartz diorite | place: Puerto Rico | collected 2017-06-21 | reverse complement strand
TGCTAAGCAGCAGGGGCAGGAAGTACAGGGCATTGATGGCGCCCCAGCACACAAAGGTCAGGTTGGCCCCATGCCAGAGCCCGCTGATCAAAAAAACAACAACCGTATTCCGTACGGTTTGCCATTTGCTGCCGGCGCTGCCGCCCATAGGTATGTACACATAATCACGAAACCAGCTGGTGAGCGAGCGGTGCCATCGCCTCCAGAATTCCGCAATATCTCTCGAAAAATAGGGGTAGGCAAAATTGCGCAGCAGGTCAAACCCCAGCAATCGCCCGGTACCGATAGCAATATCCGAATAGCCCGAAAAGTCGGCATAAACCTGGAACGAAAACAGCACCGTTCCAAGAGCATAAAGACTACCGGAATAATGGTGTACGCCGGTATCCGCAAAAACCATGTTTACATATTTGGCGCAGGCATCGGCAATGGCCATTTTTTTAAACAAACCCCATAAAATCTGCCGCAGGCCATCGGTAGCGCTTGCCCGGTCAAAATACCGGGGGCGCTGCACCTGTGGCAGCAGGTGGGTGGCCCGTTCAATAGGGCCGGCAATCAATAAAGGGAAGAAACCCACAAAAACGGCATAGTCGATAAACTGACGGGTAGGGCTTATTTTTTTACGATAGATATCAAATACGTACGAGAGCCCGTGAAACGTATAAAAAGAAATGCCGATGGGCAGGATAAGCTGAAGCGCCCACCGGCCGGGCGTATATCCGATAGCATGAAATAAGGTGGTAAAGCCTTCAATAAAAAAATTATAGTATTTAAAAAAGCCCAGCAGGCCCAGGTTAATAATTACACTGATCAGCAACCAGGCTTTCCGGGTGCTGCCTGCAGCCCTGTCAATTTGCAGGCCGGTAAAATAATCAAGGGCGGTAGAGAAAAGCAATAGGAGCAGGAAGCGGTAATCCCAGCAGCCATAAAAGAAATAGCTGGCCGCCAGCAGCAGTATATTCTGCCACCGGAGGCCTTTGCCGGCCGCCAGCCAGTAAAGAATAAACACCGTGGGCAGAAAAAGGGCAAACCCGATTGAGTTAAACAGCATGTGTAAACATATAAAATTATCCGGTGCCAGGCCCCGGCCATTCAACTACCAACTATCCACCATCATCTATTCCCCCAGCCGCACCAGCCCCGCCTCCGTAATCAGCAACTTTTTTTCTGCCTGCATAAACTCAATCACCTGCCAGGTTTTTTCTTTCGGCAGGCCAATATGCTGCAGCAGGTCTTTTGGGCTAAGTGGTTCGGCCAGCAGCCGCTGTTCTATACGCTGGCGGATAAGCGCAAACTCTTCGGCGCTCAGGGGTTGCTGCCTGGCCTGCGCCCGGCAATTATCGCAGACGCCGCAGGGCGTCATTTCATTATCGCCGAAATAAACGCCAATAAACCGGCTGCGGCAGTCTTTTTTATTTTCCGTGTAATCAATAAAGGTACTGAGGCGTTGTTCCGCCAGTTGTTTGCGTTTTTGATAACTGGCCTGGTTCACCTGTACGGCCTCGGCCGGCATGCGCGGCTGTACCAGGTACAGTTGCGGGTTGTCTTTCTGCGGTTCATAGCGGATAACCAGGTAACGGTGCAAAAATGCCAGCCCCTGTTCAATCTCCTGCAGGTCGCGCTTCAGCCAGCCGGCCAGTTGTTTTTCATAGATCGTTGTGGGCCGGTCAAATATACCCTCGTAGGAGCGCAGCAATACCGTTATCAGCGGCTCATAACCCGGGAAATCGTTTTCAAACCGGTACAGTCCCGCTTTATCGCAAACAAACTGCACCCGCGAAGGAAGAAATACCTGTTCGTTAAAACTCATATACCCTTCCTGCTCCAGTACATTCAACACATTCACCACTATGGATGTACTGAGCTGGAAGGTATGGCAAAATGCGCCCAGGTTAAAATCCACATAACTCCCTTCGCCGCTGCCCACCGGCAGTTGCAGGTAATTGGCCATGGCCTGGTATACCTGGCGCACGGTGTCGATACCCGGAAAGCGGAGCTGTAGTTGCTCCTGCAGCGTTTCCGGCTCATCGTGCTGGCAGAGCAACACAGCGTACGATTTTTTGCCGTCCCTGCCGGCACGCCCGGCTTCCTGGTAATAATTTTCAAGGCAATCGGGCATGTTCATGTGCACTACGGTACGCACATCGGGTTTGTCGATGCCCATGCCAAAAGCATTGGTGCACACAATTACCCGCACCTGGTTTTTTAACCAGGCTTCCTGTTTGCGGCTGCGCTCCTCCGTGGGCAGGCCCGCGTGATAAAAATCGGCGCTGATACCATACGGGATAAGCTGTTCTGCTATTTCTTTGGAACGCTGCCTGCTGCGGCAATACACAATGCTGCTGCCGGGCACATTGGCCAGTATTTCTACCAGCTTATTGATCTTTGCTTCGGGGGTAAAAACGCTGTAAGAGAGATTGGGCCGGGCATACGACTGGCGGAAAACCCTGTGCTGCTTCAGCTGCAGCTTATCGGCTATGTCTGCCTGCACTTCCGGCGTGGCCGATGCAGTTAGCGCCAGTACCGGCACGCCGGGCAGCTCTTCGCGCAGGCCGGCAATGCGGAGGTACGACGGCCTGAAATCGTAACCCCATTGAGAAACGCAATGCGCTTCATCTACCGCCACCAGCTGCACATTGAGCGCGGGCAGGTATTCTTTAAACAATTTTGTTTCCAGCCGCTCGGGCGATACATACAGGAACCGGCAATGGCTGTCGCAAGCCACCCGTAGCGTATTGATGACCTCGTTTCTTTTCATGCCCGAATAAATGGAAAAGGCGGTGATGCCTTTTTTGCGCAGGCTTTCCACCTGGTCTTTCATCAGGGCAATAAGAGGGCTGACAATTAAGCAAAGCCCCTCCTCCAGCGCCAGGGCAGGCACCTGGTAGCACAGCGATTTGCCGGCGCCGGTAGGCAGCAATGCCAGCGTGTCGGCGCCGGAAAGCACCGAGCGGATAATTGCTTCCTGCAGCGGCCGGAAGGAATCATACCCCCAGTAGCGTTTTATGATAGCCTGGATATCGTGCATGGATTATACCACCTTCTTCACAAACAAACGTACTGAATTAATAGCCAGCACTACGTCACTTAGCCCCATAATAAGGGCGGCAGCGGCGGGAATTAAAAAGCCGGCGGCGGCAAAGGGGATGGCAATGATATTGTAAATAAATGCCCAGAACAGGTTTTGCCGGATGGTTACCAGCGTATGCCGTCCCAGTCCCAGGGCTTCGGGCAGTTTTTTCAAGCCCTGGTTCATAAGCACTACATTGGCCGTTTGCAGGGCAATGTGCGATGAGTCGCTCATGGAAATGCCAATAGTGGCTTTTGCCAGGGCAGGAGCATCATTAATACCATCCCCCACCATGGCGGTAGGCGCGGTTTGGGTCAGCGCCGCTACTTTTTCCAGTTTCTGTACCGGGGTTTGTTCCGCAAACACTTCATCAATACCCAACTGTTTGCCCAATGCCTGCACGTTGGCGGCCCGGTCGCCGCTGAGTAAAAAGGTCTTTATGCTTTTACTTTTAAAATACTGCACTACTTCGGCGGCTTCGGGTCTTATTTCATCGGTTACATCAATCCAGCCCAGCAACTGATCGTTTTTTACAATATAAATATTATGCGTATCGTCGGCGGTAAGCGCGACGGCGGTTTTATACGAGCCGGCCCAATACAGATCGCCTTCTTTTGTTATACCCTTCATGCCCAGCCCTTTTATTTCTTCTGTTTTCTGCCAGCGCACATCGTTTTTTGTTTTCCACTCGGTGGTAATGCATTGCGCCAGCGGATGGTTGGAATATTTTTCCAGCGAAAAGGCAATGCGTTTAAACTCCTCTCCGGTAATGCTGCCGGCATCGCCATTGTGTTCGGCCGTCAGCTGCCAGCCGCTGATGGTAAACCGGCCGGTGGTGAGCGTACCTGTTTTATCAAACACCACCTGGCGGATGGTTTTAAAGGCTTCCAGGCTTTTGGCATCGCGAAAAAGGATGCCGTTGCGGGCGGCGCGCCCCAGCCCCACGGCAATAGCCGCCGGTGTAGCCAGGCCCATAGCGCAGGGGCAGGCTATAACCAGCACGGCAATGCTGCGCATCAGGGCTGTGGCCGCGTCATGCAGCGCAAAATAGTTGAGGACAAACGTGAGCAGCGCAATGCCCAGCACCAGTGGAACGAAGATGGCGCTGATACGGTCGGCCAGCTGCTGTATGGGTGGTTTATCGCCCTGGGCTTTTTTGACCAGGTTCACAATATTGGCCAGCACCGAATGGCTGGCTTCGGCGGTTACCTGTGCCCTTACCATACCGTCGGCAATAAGGCTGCCGCCGATAAGCAGGTCTTTGGCGCGTTTGGTTACGGGCAGGCTTTCGCCGGTAATGATCGATTCATTTACACTGGCCTCTCCCCATAGTATTTTACAATCGGCGGGAACCTGCTCGCCGGATTTAATCAATACCAGGTCGCCGGGCCGGAGTGCGGTATTGTCCAGCGGGAAAATGATTTCCTGGTGCTGATCGTCAAAGGCAATCATATTGGCCATGACCTGCTGGTTGCGGGCCAGTTGGTTCAATGCCCGCTGGGTAACCGACACGGAAAGGTCTTCCAGGTAATTGCCCAGGAAAACAAGGGTGATGATGGTGGCGGCGGTTTCGTAAAAGAGGTAGCTGTCGCCCAGGCCAAACACCGTGCCGGCCAGGCTGTATAAAAAGGCGGCGGTGGCGCCCAGGCTAATCAGTACATTCATATTGAGCACGCCATTGCGCATGCTTTTCCAGGCGCTTTTTCCAAAAAAACGCATGCCGGTGATATACACGGGCAGGCAGAGCGCCAGTTGCAGCCAGGGGTTCATAAGCCAGTGGAGGGGCAGCCATTTCATGAGCATGTGCAGCGCCAGCACCAGGGTAAACGGCAGGCAAATAAGCAGGTAGCGGAGGTACTTATTAAGCGGCGCTTTACCATGGGGGTGAAGCGCCGCTTTTTTTTCCGCTGTGTCTACTACGGTATAACCGAGATCGCAGATACCTTTTTTAAGCGTATCGTCCGATACGGCGGCGCCGTTTTTTTCAAACAGTACTTCGCCGCTGGCTGGGTTTACTTTTACCTGTTGCATCCCCTGTTTCCGGAGATATTGTGTAATGGTAAGGGCGCAGGTGGCGCAATCCATCCCCTCTACTTTCCAGTTTACCTGTTCTGCTGTTGTTGTGTCTGTGCCCAAAAGAAATGTATTTGTTTCCCGTAAAATTACAACTACCGGCAGGGTATAGTTTACCCAAAGGGAAATAATATGGACACGGGGTTGCAAAAGCCGGGGCTAAGGGCTCAAAGGAGGAAAAAGAGGAAAATAAACCCGCGCCGAAGGCCTTTTTTTTCCTCTTTTTCCTCCTTTGAGCCCTTAGCCTGTCCGGGGGATAAAATATTGCAAACAAATGTTTTAATACTGTGGGTCTGCCGCTTACTTTTGCAGCAAATGCAGCAGGGCACCATAAAGGAATGGACGTTTACGATGGCCGGCATACAACCGGTGGCGGAAGCTGTCTGGCACCGGGCCGGCGGGCGCCGGGTGCTGGCTTTTCACGGGCAGATGGGGGCGGGAAAAACCACCTTTATTCATGCGCTCTGCGATGTAAAACAGGTTAGCAGTACCGTAGGCAGCCCTACCTTTCCCATCATCAATGAATACAGTTATCCCGGTGGTATACTGTACCATATCGACCTGTACCGGCTGAAAGATGAAGAAGAAGCTATCCGCGCCGGGGTGGAAGATTGTTTGTACAGCGGCAATATATGCCTGGTGGAGTGGCCGGAGCGCGTGCAAACCCTGTTCCCCGACGATACCCTGCATGTATATATTGAAGCGATTAATAAGCATACCCGTACCATCCGGGTAGCCGATAAATGATTATATTTGGTAACCTGCAAACGCACACTTCCATATGTCGCAGCAAAAACCTGTTATTAGTACATCTTTCAGCTACGAAACACTGGAAGAAACCCTGGACGTAAAGCCGAAGGGCTCCCAGCTTCATATCGGCATTCCCAAGGAAACGGCTTTCCAGGAAAACAGGGTGGCCCTCTCACCGGAGGCCGTAGGCGTGCTGGTCAGCAATGGCCACGAGGTGGTCATAGAGCACAATGCAGGCGATGCTGCCCATTACCGTGATAAAGACTACAGCGAGGCCGGCGCCAAAATCGTGTACAACAAAGCGGAGGTATACAAAGCTCCCATCCTGGTTAAAAGCGCACCGGTGGTAGAAGAAGACCTGCCGTTCCTGCAGCAGAACCAGGTGATCATATCTCCCATCCATCTTTCGGTATTAAAAGCCGAGCTGTTGCAGAAGATGATGGACAAGCGCATTACAGCCATATCATTCGAAAACCTGAAAGACGATAGCGGCACTTACCCTATCGTGCGCAGCATGAGCGAAATAGCGGGCAGCGCCGTAATGCTTATTGCCGGCCAGTACCTGGGCTCGGCCAATCATGGCAAGGGCGTATTGCTGGGCGGCATATCGGGCATACCGCCTACCAAGGTCATTATCCTGGGTGCAGGCATCGTGGGCGAGTTTGCCGCAAGGGCGGCCTTATCGCTCGGCGCTTCGGTAAAAGTATTCGACAACAGCGTGTACCGGCTCAAACGCCTGCAGAACAATATCGGCCAGCGTATGTGGACCAGCGTCATTGAACCCCGCATACTTGCCAAGCAGTTAAAAACCTGCGAAGTAGCGGTAGGCGCCCTCGCCTCCGACACGGGAAGAACGCCCATGATTGTAAGCGAGGAAATGGTCAGCAATATGCGGCCGGGCAGCGTTATTATCGACGTAAGCATCGACCGCGGCGGCTGTTTTGAAACATCGGAGATTACCACGCACGAACACCCCATTTATATGAAATACGGGGTCATACATTACTGCGTGCCCAATATACCCAGCGGTTTTGCCCGTACGGCATCGCAGGCCATCAGCAATGTGCTCATGCCCCTGCTGCTCGAAGCCGGCGAAGAAGGCGGTTTTGAAAACCTGGTATGGCACCAGGTGCATTTGCGCAGCGGCATTTATTTATTTAAAGGCGCGCTCACCAATTTTTACCTCAGCCAGCGCTTTGATTTAAAATATACCGATTTGAATTTGCTGATAGCCAGCCAGCGGTAAGGAACGCTACACCACCCTCAGTGGTACCAGGTGCCCGATTGACAGGATACGGGAATATTCAAGGCATGTAATTTTTCATGGAAGGCTTTCCACGTTTTTTTTCCAAGCGTTCTTGCAATGAACCGATGTGTTTCCACGCTGTTTTTTAATTCGATTTCTATGGCTGAAAGGGAGCTAAAAGTCATCCCCCAATTTGAAGCATTAACCGATACATAGGTGATTGTTTCAATGTCATTGATAGGATAAATGACCTTTTTCCAGGGCAGGCGATGGTTTTTTATTGCGAAGTATTCATCAGACAGCATGAAATAATAATACGTGTACCCTGTACCAAAATATAAAATTACGCAGAACAGGGGTAAGAGAAGTAACGCTGGGGGGGCGTTGAAATCATGTTGCACTATTACCCGCCCTGCCAGGTAAATAACATAAAGCATCGATGCGGCAATAAACAATGAATCAAAGGTAAAAAAAGGGGTGCCGGCATATTTTTCATACCCGTTTTCTTTCGACATGTTATCGGTAAGCATAATTTCCTGTTATTATGTTAGCATGCTATTTATACTGCAATATATTCACCAACGCTTTACAAAACCCATACTCCGCTTCATCATTACTACTTACAATAACAAGCCGGTTGCTGCAATAATCGTGTATCAGTTGCTGGTAGAGCGCAATGCCCGCCGCATCAAGATTGGTGCAGGGCTCGTCCAGCAGCACTACCGGCACATCGGAAAAAATAGCCTGGGCCAGTTTTACCCGTTGTTTCATGCCGGAAGAATAATAACGGATTTGCTTATGGGCAGCAGCCTCCAGCGCCACGCGGGCAATGATGTCTTTAATGCCCAGCCCGGGCAGAAAGGGCTTGAATAATTCGTGAAACTGTAAGAATTCGGTTGCCGTCATTTCTTCAATCACTTCAAGATAGGGAGCGGCGATAGAGATGTGGCGGTAAAAGGCATCAGTTGATAGTTGATGGTTGATAGTTGATGGCGTAGAGCCGGCTATCAACAGTGAACTATCAACTATCAGCTTGTATTCCGCTTTCCCCTCGCTCAATGCCAGCGCCCCGCCAATAGCCTGCAGCAGGGTAGACTTACCAGAGCCGTTGGGGCCGGTAATGGCATAGCTGGTGCCGGTGTGAAATGAATAATTGAAATGGCGGAATATCCAATCGCGGTTATAACGTTTGCCGGCGTCAGATAGCGAGATCGTCATCTGGATTGCCTTTGGTATAACGCTTAATGATACCGCGGCCGCTTTCGCGGATAAAGGTCACAATCTCATCCCGTTCGTCGGTGGCAGGAAATTCTTCTTCCAGGAATTCAAGCGCCTGGCTGGTATTCATCCCTTTATTATAGATAACCCGGTAAATGTCGAGAATGTGATTGATTTTGTCTACGGTAAAACCCCTGCGTTTAAGGCCCACTGAGTTTACCCCGGCATAGCTGAGGGGCACCCTTCCGGCCTTGATATAAGGGGGAACATCTTTTCCTACCAGCGAGCCACCGCTCACAAAAGCATGCTGGCCTATTTGTACAAACTGGTGGATGGCGCACATGCCGCCAAGGATAGCCCAGTCGCCCATGACTACGTGGCCGGCCACCTGTGTATTGTTGCTCATGATGCAGTTGCTGCCGATAATGCAGTCGTGCGCAATATGGCTATAGGCCATGATCAGGCAATTGCTGCCAACCTTGGTGACCCAGCGATCCTTGGTGCCGCGGTGAACGGTCACAAACTCACGGATGGTAGTATTGTCGCCGATTTCCACGCTCGTATCCTCTTCGCCATATTTCAGGTCCTGCGCAACGGCCGCAATAACGGCGCCCGGGAAAATACGGCAGTTCTTCCCGATTTTGGCCCCCTCCATGATGGTCACATTACTGCCAATCCATGTGCCCTCGCCAATTTCTACGTTCTGGTGGATAACGGTGAAAGGGTCCACTTTTACGTTGGTAGCCAGTCTTGCATTAGGATGTATATAGGTATGGGGATGAATCATCGTGTTAAGGTTCTTGAGAAGTGGTTTGTGCGTGCCAGCAGGCTCATTATTCCCGACGGGATTCAGGCTGGAACGGTTTGGTTGATGCTCTGGTTTCAAATAAAAGATTGAATATGAAATAATTTCAGTAAGCCCGAGGCTATGCAAAAATATAAAAAAGCACGAAAGCGTGTAAAACAATAATTAACGCATGTCAGTAACGCTTAAAAAGCCTGCCGCATTGCAGGGAATGCCTGTATAACCTGTTGAATTTCTGTTAAACCGTATATAACAGACATATATCAATTTCTTTTAACAAGTTGAGCTACCAGGTCGGCTTCCGTGGCAATTTTATTGCCGATATACACTGTGCCCCTCATTTCGCAAATACCCCTCCGGATAGGGGAGGTAAGCTCCATTTTCAGTATCATGGTATCGCCCGGCACTACTTTCTGTTTAAACTTGCAATTGTCTATTTTCAGGAAGTAGGTGTCGTAATCGCCCGGGGGCATGGCATTGATGCAAAGAATACCCCCTGTTTGCGCCAGCGCCTCTACCTGCAGCACGCCCGGCATCACCGGGTTGCCCGGGAAATGGCCGGCAAAATGCTGCTCGTTGAAGGTAACGTTTTTAATGCCCACAATCCGTTTATCTGTCAGCTCGATAATCTTGTCAATCAGCAGGAAAGGGTAGCGGTGTGGCAGTTTTTTTTCAATCTGCTGCGTATTGTACAGCGGCGGCTGGTTGGGGTCGTATACCGGTATATCCTTGGTATGCTTGTTCTTCTTGATGTACTGCTTGATCTTTTTGGCAAAATCCACGTTGGTGGAATGCCCCGGCCGGTGCGCCATAATATGCCCTTTAATATGATAGCCAATCAGGGCCAGGTCGCCCACCACGTCCAGCAGCTTATGCCGGGCGGGCTCATTGGGAAAGCGCAATTCGAGGTTATTGAGATAGCCCTCGCTTTTCACTTCAATCTTTTCCCGGCCGAAAATCTTTGCCAGCCGGGCCATTTCTTCGGGCGTTACGGGCTTGTCTACCACCACGATAGCGTTGTTGATATTGCCACCCTTAATCAGGTTATGCTCCAGCAGCAGTTCCAGCTCGTGCAGGAAGCAGAAGGTGCGGCAGGGTGCTATTTCTGCTTTAAAATCGCGCATGCTTTTCAGCCCCGCATGCTGGGTGCCCAGTACAGGACTATTGAAATCAATCAGGGTGGTGATTTTATAGTCCATAGCAGGCATCACCACCATTTCCACGCGTTTCTTTTCGTCGTAATGGGTAATATTGGTATCGATGGTATACCAGGCTTTGGCAGCATCCTGCTCTGTTACGCCGGCATCTTCAATAATCTCCACAAAAGGCTGTGAACTACCGTCGATAATGGGCGTTTCAGGGCCGTTGATTTCAATCAGGCAATTGTCCACCCCCATGCCTACCAGGGCGGCCAGCACATGCTCCACGGTGCTCACTTTGGCGCCATTGTCTTCAATGGTAGTGCCGCGGGATACATCGGTCACCAGGTCGCAATCGGCCTTTATTATCGGCTGGCCGGGAAGATCAATACGCTGGAACTGGAAACCAAAACCGGGATTGGCCGGTTTAAGGGTCATATCCACGTTGATACCGGTATGCAAACCGGTGCCGGAAATACTTACTGCCTGTCCTAATGTATGTTGCTTATCTGGGTTGAAATTGGCATCCATGAATAAAATCATTTCGGTGGGCAAAGATAAGGGAATCTGAGGTCTGAAGACGGAAGTATGAGGTCGGAGGTACGAAGTCGGAAGTCAGAAGTCTGATGTCGGAGATCGGAAGAGGGAGCACAGAAATAGGAAACCTATAAGGTTTCTGAATCGTTGCTCCCTTTTTTAATCGCTGCAGAAAACCTTATAGGTTTTTTATGGAACGATCTTACCTCAAACTTCGGATATCAGACTTCGGACCTCAGACTTCCGACTTCTGTCCTAACTTTGAGGCAGTATGCTTTCTGTACGTCACGAAGTTTTTATCGAGGTAGCCACGCATCTCAGCTTTTCAAAGGCCAGCGAAATATTATTTATCAGCCAGCCTGCCATCAGCAAGCATGTAAAGGCATTGGAGGAATATTATAAAACCACGTTGTTTGAACGAAAAGGCAATAGTGTGGTGCTTACAGCCGCAGGCAGGTTATTGCATGAACGCCTGCTGGAGGCGGTGCAGATAAAACGGCAACTGGAATTTGAAATCAGCACCCTCAAAAACCAGTTTAAGGCAAAAGGCCAGCTCAACCTGGGCGCCAGTACCACTGTGGCCCTGTACATTATACCAAAAGTATTATCTGAGTTTCACCAGAAATACCCCGATGTGCAGATAAGCCTGCTCAACCGCAATACCGATACCATCATCCAGGCCCTGCTCAACCAGGATATTGACGTGGCCATTGTAGAAGGCAATAAGAAGATCAACGCCATCCATTACCAGCCGTTTATGACCGACGAGGTCATTGCCGTATGCAGCGCCAAAAGCCCCATTGCCCGCCAGGGGCCGCTATCCATACAGGACCTGAAAAAATACCCCATCGCCCTGCGCGAACAGGGTTCCGGCACCCTCACGGCCCTCAAAGCCAGCCTGCAAAAACACCATATCCGGCTGTCGGACCTCGACGTAAGCGTTCGCCTGGCCGGCACCGAGGCCTTAAAGAATTTTCTGAAAGAAGATAATTGCCTGGGCTTCCTGCCCCACCGGGCCCTTATCAAGGAATTAAGGGACGGCGAGCTGGTAGCCGTTAAGGTAGAAAAACTGCATATTATCCGCAATTTCCACTTCATCCAGCGGCAGGGCACCGAAAACGACGGGCTCAATAAAGCCTTTATCAAATTTGCCAAAGTGCATTATGTAAATTAGGGAGATTGTACCAAAGCCTATAACAATTGGTTATGAGCCATAATGCTTTTGCATTAGTTTGGTTATACCGGTCGGCGTAGTTTTGCAGCATGATAGCTTTACCAAAACCACTTTCCTACGCTGCCTGCCTCGAGTGCGCGCATTGCAAAACGGTTTATTCCATTTCGGAGCTGAATACCTATGCCACCTGCTGCA
>JACXTT010010891.1_pt1 | contig 12207 bp, 12 predicted proteins | sample 9270951 | NCBI WGS metagenome assembly JACXTT01 (sample SAMN15532306, study PRJNA645909) | rock metagenome | isolation source: weathered quartz diorite | place: Puerto Rico | collected 2017-06-21 | reverse complement strand
TGTGACGAGCGGCTCGCATACCGTGACGGCAGTGGCGCGCGATGCCGCTGGCAACAGCACCACGTCAGCTGCGGTGACGGTCACCGTCGACAACGTACCGCCGTCGGTTTCGATCACGTCCCCGGCGAACGGCGCTACGGTCTCCGGCAATGTCAGCGTTAGCGCGGACGCCTCCGACAACGTCGGCGTGGTCGGCGTGCAGTTCCAGATCGACGGCAACAACTTTGGCCCGGAAGCCACCGCGGCGCCGTACACGGCCCAGTGGAACACGCTCAGCGCGGCCAACGGCTCGCACACGGTGTCGGCGACTGCACGCGATGCCGCCGGCAACCGCGCCACGTCCACGGTGACGGTCAGCGTCTTCAATGACACGACGCCGCCTTCGGTCTCCATCACCTCCCCGGCCGCCGGCGCCACGGTTTCCGGCACGGTCAACGTCACGGCGAACGCCACGGACAACGTCGCTGTCGCGGGCGTGCAGTTCAAGCTGGACGGCGCCAATCTCGGCGCAGAGGTCACCGCCGCGCCATACCAGGTTGCCTGGGACACGACGACCACGACCAACGCCTCGCATACCCTAAGTGCAGTGGCGCGCGATACGTCCGGCAATACGAGCACGGCGGCCGCGGTCACGGTCACCGTCAACAACCTCTCGCCGGTTGCGAGCGAGAACCAGAAGCCCGGCTCGTCGAACTGGGCCATGTGGATGACCGGCAGGCCGGCGGACGATGTCGGCAAGCAGATCAAGGGATATGCATCCGCGACGAGCGTGAACAAGGGTGACTCGATCACCTTCTACGTGAGCGTCGCTCCCGCCCAGACGTACACGATCGAGATCTATCGCATGGGCTACTACCAGGCCAACGGCGGCCGTCTGCTGCAGACGATCGGCCCGCTGCAGGGCGTGCAGCAGCCGTTGTGCCCGGTCGACGCCGGCACGGGTTTGATCGAGTGCAACTGGTCGGCGGGCTACACGCTCGCGGTGCCGACGGACTGGGTGAGCGGCATCTTCCTCGCGAAGCTCACGAACGCGGCCGGCTACCAGAACTGGATCATCTTCGTGGTGCGCGATGATGCGCGGCCCGCCGCTCTCGTGTACCAGCAGCCGGTAAATACCTACCAGGCGTACAACAACTACCCGGACGACAACTCGACCGGGAAGAGCCTCTACAACTTCAACAGCTTCGGCGCGACCACGGTGAGCGGCTTCACCCGCGCGGTCAAGGTGTCGTGGAACCGGCCCTATGCCGACCGCGGCGACGGGCAGTTCTTCAACTGGGAGTATTACTTCCTGCGCTGGATCGAGCGCTCGGGCTACGACGTCAAGTACACGACCACGGTCGACACGCACGAGCACGGCGTGCAGGCGACGGCCAAGGGGTTGCTGTCGATCGCGCACGACGAGTATTGGTCGAAGGAGATGTGCGACGCTGCGGAAGCGGCGCGCGCCGCGGGCGTGAACCTGGCGTTCTTCGGCGGCAACGGCGTGTACTGGCAGGTGCGCTTCGAGGCCTCGCCGCTCAGCGGCGCCGCCGACCGCGTGATGGTGGGCTACAAGGACCGCACCACCGACCCGGTGCAGGGTCCGACCACCACGATCCTGTGGCGCGATCCGTTCATCAACCGTCCGGAGCAGACCCTGATGGGCGTGCAGTTCAACGGCCAGATCGACTTCTCCACGCCGAACGTGCCCTTCGTCGTGCAGAACAGCTCGAGCTGGGTCTACACCGGCACCGGCGTGCACGACGGCGACCAGATTCCCGGAATCGTGGGCTACGAGATGGATGGTTCGTGGGCCAACGTAGCGCAGCCCGACGCTATCGCCGGCACCTACGTGATTCTGGGGGCGTCTACGTACACCGATGTCGGCGGCGGGCCGCCGAAGGTATCGAACGCGACGATCTACCAGGCGCCGAGCGGTGCGTGGGTGTTCGGCGCCGGCACGACGAGCTGGGCGTGGGGGCTCGACCTCGGCGGCACCGCCGACCCGCGCATCCAGCGCATGACTTCGAATCTCCTGGACCGGTTCGTCGGCAAGACGAACTAGGTACGCCGCTAGCCCGGAACCGGTTCGCCGGTTCCGGGCTCTTACCTTTTCTTTCGCGCCGCCGGCGCACGCCGGTGTTACGCTCGCGCGCGATGCCGACCTACCTCAAGCAGCCGACCGACACCACGGTCGTGGACACCGCGGAGGCGCGGCGCGTCGTCGCCGAGATGCTCGCCGAGATCGAGCGGCGCGGCGAAGACGCGGTGCGCGAGTACGCGCGCAAGCTGGACGGCTGGTCGGGCGAGATCGTCGTCCCGCCCGATGAGATAGAGCGCCGCACGCGCGAGGTGCCGGAGAGCGTCAGGCACGATATCGAGGTCGCTAGCGAGCGCGTGTTCCGGTTTGCGCTCGCGCAGCGTGATTCGATCCGCGAATTCGACAGCGAGGTGGTGGAGGGCCTGGTCGCCGGGCAGAAGCTGGTGCCGGTGAACGTCGCCGGCTGCTATGTGCCCACCGGGCGCTATGCGCACATCGCCTCCGCCTACATGAGCATCGCGACGGCGAAGGCGGCTGGCGTGAAAACAGTGATCGCCGCCTCCACCCCGTACAAGGGGGAAGGGATCCATCCGTACGTGCTGCACGCAATGAAGGTCGCAGGCGCCGACGTGGTGCTGACGCTCGGCGGCGTGCAGGCGATCGCCGCGCTCGCTTTCGGCCTCTTCACCGGCAAGAGCGCCGACATCCTCATCGGGCCGGGAAACAAGTACGTGGCGGAAGCGAAGCGCGCGCTCTACGGACGCGTCGGCATCGACGTGCTCGCCGGGCCGACCGAGATCGGCATCATCGCGGACGAGTCCGCCGATCCGGCGATCGTCGCTGCGGATCTCGTCGGGCAGGCGGAGCACGGACCCGAATCGCCCGCCTGGCTCATCACTCTGGATAAAAAATTGGGCACCGAGGTGATGGAGCGCGTGCCCGCGCTGATCGAGGCGCTGCCGCCGCTCGCGCGCGAGGGCGCCCGCGCGGCCTGGCGTGACCATGGCGAAGTGGTGTTGTGCGAGACGCGCGAAGAGGCGGCAGCGCTGTCGGATCGCTACGCGCCGGAGCATCTCGAGGTGCAGGCGCGCGAGCTCGAGTGGTGGCTCGCGCACCTGACCAACTATGGGTCGCTATTTCTCGGTGAAGAGACCACCGTCGCATTCGGCGACAAGGCCTCCGGCCCGAACCACATCCTGCCGACCAGGGGCGCCGCGCGCTACTCGGGCGGGCTTTCGGTCCACAAGTTCCTCAAGGTGCTCACCTGGCAGCGCATGACGCGCGAGGCGAGCCGCGAGCTCGCGCCGGTCACCGCGCGCATCTCGCGCCTGGAAGGCATGGAGGCGCACGCGCGCACGGCGGACGAGCGCATGGCGAAGTATTTTCCCGGCGAAACCTACGACCGCGGCGAGCCTATCAAGTCCTGAACACGTAAATGGTGACTGTCACCATTTATTGGCATAGGCTGGCGCTGTTCCAACAGGGGGGAACCATGCGAATCATCATTGCCGCCGTTTGCGCGCTGCCGCTCGCTGCCGCCGTCGCTGCCGCGGACATGCCCGTGCCGCGCATGCTGAAGGGCATGCAGAAGGGGCAATGGCGCGTGGACATGCTGGAAAACTCGATGGCGAAGCCGGGACAGCAGATGCCGGCCAGGACCATCTGCACCGACAACCTGATGAAGCACTCGGCGGAGAAATCAGCCAAGAGCGAGTGCAAGCAGCGCCTGTTGAAGGACAGCGCGGACGAGGCGGTGATGGAGATCACCTGTCCCGACCACACCGTCACAGCGACCATCAAGCGCGAAAGCGCGAAGGCCGTGCTGATAGACGTGAAGAGTGCGGGCAAGGGCGGGGCGCACAACATGAAGATGCGCTACACGAGCATCGGCGCCTGCCGCGAAGGCCAGGCGACCATGAGCTACGACAAGAACAGCGAGCAGTGCAAGAAGATGCAGAGCGAAGCGGCGAAGATGGATCCGGCCAAGGACTGCGCCGGCGCCGGCGCACAGCGCGCGCAGTGCGAGCAGATGATTCGCCAGCACATCGCGCAGATGAAGGCGATGTGCAACTGAGCCGCGCCTAGTCCTCGTATTCGTCGTGGCGGCGGACCCAGTACGGGCCGCGCCCGCCTTCGTCGCGCCCTTGCGGCACGAGGTCGAGGTACTGATAGTCGACATTCATCATGTCGATGCCGCGCGCGAAGGTCGAATACGTGCGGAACACGCGGCCTTTCGGATCCTTGTAGAAGACGCTGATGCCTTCGCGCTCGGGCGCGTCCGGATTCTGCACGCTGAAGTTGTAGAACGCCTTCTTCTTGCGCATCTCCTCCGGCGTGAAGGAGACGTGGAAGTCGAAGTTGAAGTCGGTGCCGTGCGACGACAGCCACTTGAAGCTCCAGCCCATGCGCTGGTGATAGGCGGCGAGCTTCGCGTAAGGCGCGCGCGATATCGCGATCATGGTGACGTCGCGGTGGTTGAGGTGCACGATGGCGGCGTCGAAGCTGTCGGCCCAGCGCGAGCAGTGCGGGCAGCCCGCGTCCCAGTCGGGATGGAACATGAAGTGGTAGACGACGAGCTGGCTGCGGCCGTCGAACAGCTCGGCGAGCGTCTGCCTGCCGTCGCGCCCCTCAAAGACGTACTCCTTCGTCACGGCCTCCCATGGCAGCGCGCGGCGCGCGGCGGCGAGCTGGTCGCGGCGGTGGGTGAAGTCCTTTTCCTTGGCGAGCAGGCGCTTGCGCGCCTTCAGCCATTCGTCGCTCGAGACGACCTTGTGGCGCAGTGCCATGGGTCCACCTTTGGGGAAGGAGCGCCTTGCGGCGCCGATGAAGGCGTGAGATTGCCAAGCTTGTCTCCGATGATCAACAACAGGCGGTGCGCTGCAGGCGCGCATCGAGCGCCATAAATCGGCGACAGGTACGTAATTTCGCCAAGCCGAATTACGTACCTGTCCCCGATTTCAGTCGGCGGAGATGCCGACGTCCTTCACCACCTTCGCCCACTTCGCGATCTCGGCGTGCGCAAAGGCGCGGAACTCGGCGGGCGTGCCCGGCGTGGGCTCGATGCCCGCGCCGGTGAGCCGCTGCGTGGTCTCGGGGCTCGCGAGCGCCTGGTTCAGATCGGCGTTGATCTTCGCCACCAGCGGCGCCGCCATGCCGCCCGGGCCGCAGATGCCGTACCACACTGTCACTTCGTAGCCCGGCAGCGTCTCGCCGATCGTCGGCAGGTCGGGAAAGCGCGGCGAGCGCTTCGCGGTGGAGACGGCGAGCGCACGTGTGCGGCCGGAAGTGATGTACGGCACCTGCTCCGGCATGTTGGTGATCACGAGCTGGATCTGGCCCGCCGCGAGATCCGCAGACGACGGCGCGCCGCCCTTGTACGGCACATGCACGATGTCGATACCGGCCATCGACTTGAAGAGCTCGACGCCGAGGTGCGGCGACGTGCCAACGCCGGATGAGCCGTAGCTCAGCTTCCCCGGATTCGCCTTGGCATAGGCGATGAACTCGGCCACGGTGGTCGCCGGCACCGACGGATGCACCGCCATCACGTTCGGCGTCATGCCGATCATGCCGATGTAGGTGACGTCCTTCAGCGCGTCGTAGCCGAGCTTGCGATGGTAGAAGGCGGGCCCGATACCGTGCGAGCCGACGTTGCACAGGACAAGCGTGTAGCCGTCGGGCGGCGCCTTGGCGGTGGCCTCGGCGCCGATCGTGCCGCCGGCGCCCACCTTGTTCTCGATGACGATCGATGTCGCCCAGATCTCCGCGAGCTTCGCGGTGGTGATGCGCGCCGTCTGGTCGACGCCGCCGCCGGGCGGGAAGCCGACGTAGAGCTTGGGCGGCTTCGATGGATACATCTGCGCCTGCGCGCTAAAAGCCGCGGCAAGCGCGATGAGCGCGAGAGCTCGCATGGGCACCTCCTCCCGGAGGTGTTATAGCACTACTCGAGCTTCTTCTTGACCCAGTTCTCGGTCTTGTCGACGGTGCGCTCGACCGCCTTGCCGGCGCGGTTGCCGGTGCGCTCGGCCCAGTCGCCGGTGCGCTTCACGGTGCGCTCGACGCCCTTGGCTGTCTTGTTCGCCGCACGCTCGATCTTGTTCGGCTTCTGCGCCTCCTCGGCGCTGAGCGCCAAAGGCAGGCAGAGGAGGAGGCACGCAAAGGCGCGGACGAAATGCATGGCGGCCGTGAGCATATCGCAGCTGGCGCGCGCGCCACGGCGGAGGATTTCTCATATGCTGCACGCCGGATGATCGATACGCATGCCCACGTGATCTCCCCCGACGAGCGCCGCTATCCTCGCGCGCCGCTCGGCGGCAGGCAATCGGACTGGTCGCGCGAGCGGCCGGTGAACGCCGAGCAGATGCTCGCCGCGATGGACCATGCCGGCATAGAAAGGACGGTGCTGGTGCAGGCGTCGACCTGCTACGGGCACGACAACTCCTACCTCGCCGAGGCGGTCGCGGCGCATCCGCAGCGCTTCGTCGGCGTCTTCTCGGTGGACCTGCTGACGCCGGACGCGCCGCAGCGCATCCGCCATTGGATGGCGCGCGGTCTCTCGGGCCTGCGCGTCTTCATCGCCGGCCACACCACGGCGCAGGACGTGCGGCTGGACGATCCACGCTCGTTTGCTGCGTGGGATTACGCGACCGGGGCCGGGCTGCCGATCTGCGTCCAACTCCGCGCGCCGGCGCTCGGCCGGCTCCAGAGCATGCTGGAGCGCTTTCCGCGCGCGCGCGTGCTGCTCGATCACATGGCGCGGCCGGTGGCGGATGACGCGGAACCGCTCCTGGCGCTGGCGAGCTGCGAAAACCTCCACCTCAAGCTCACCACGCACAACGTGCACGAGCTGCCGCAAAGCTTTTTCGCGCGCGTTGTCAAGAGCTACGGCGCCGCGCGCATCGCGTGGGGCTCGAACTATCCGGCGGCCGAAGGCACGCTTGGCGCGCTTCTTGCCGATGCGCAGAGCGCGCTCGCCGCGTTCGGCGCCGCGGAACGCGACTGGATCCTTTCGCGCACGGCGAAAAATTTTTATCCGGCGCTCGGCTGAAAGGAGGACGTCAGCAACTTTTTTCCAACAGCCGCGCGCGGCGAAAAATATTTTCGCGCGCGAGCATTGACGCCGCGCGCCGCGCGATGCAATCTGTGCGCGTCGTTGCAAATCCAATGATGAAGTGACAGCCTGAAGGGGGACGGACTGTGCTTCACGATATTCATCATCGCGCGCTGCGCCGCGCCGCCCAGATCCTCGGCGGCGAGGAACAATTGCGCCTGCATCTCGGCGCCACGGAAACCGATTTCTCGAGCTGGGCCGGGCTGCAGGAGCTGCCGCGGAATATCTTCCTGCGGCTCGTGGACATCATCACCGACGAAGAGGTGCGCCAGGTCACGACTTACGCCCGGCGCTGAGTTTTGCACCGCGGGCTGTGGATACGCTGTGGGCAGGCGGTGGGAAAGCTGTGCGTGAAAACCGTCGCCATCGATCGCACCAAGCGCCTGCGGGAAGAGCCGCACACCGGCCATAACCGCTGGCATCCGGACATCGCGCCGATCGTCGAGGTCGAGCCGGGCGAGGAGCTCGCGCTCGAGACGCGCGATGCCAACGACCTGCAGATCGGGCCGCGCACCACGGCGAAGGACCTCGAGCGCCTCGAGCGCACTATCGCGCATCCGCTGACCGGGCCTGTTTATATAAAGGGAGCGCGGCCCGGCGACCTGCTCGAGGTGGAATATCTCGACATCGTGCCGCAGCGCTACGGCTGGACGCGCTTCGCGCCGGGCGGGGGCTTCCTCCCCGAGCTCTTCGACTACCACTTCGTCGCGCACTGGGACATCACGCCCGAGTACGCCACCTCGGCGCAGCTTCCCGCCGTGCGCATCCCGAACGGCGCATTCATGGGCACGGCGGGCGTGGCGCCGTCGCACGCGCAGTTAAAGCGATGGTCAGCGCGCGAAGCGGAATTGAAGGCGCGCGGCGGGCGCGTCTGGCCGCCCGACCCGCAGAACGCGGTCCCCGCGGGCGGCAAGGTGGCGGCCGAAGGACTGCGCACCATCCCGCCGCGCGAGAACTGCGGCAACGTCGACGCCAAGCAGCTCACCAAAGGCTCTCGCCTGTTCATTCCCGTGAACGTGGACGGCGCGCTCTACTCGGTAGGCGACGGCCACTTCGCGCAGGGCGACTCGGAGTGCTGCGGCACGGCGATCGAGATGGGCGCGACCTGCGTCGTGCGCTTTGGCCTGCATCGCGGCGTGGCGGCAGCCAAGCGCATCGTCTGGCCGCGCTTCGCGCATCCCGGCTACTTCCAGCCGCCGGAGACGGCGGTGCCGCGCAACTTCATCGCCACCATGGGCATGCCGATCACCGCGGAGGGACGCAACGAGAACTGCGACCTCACGCTTGCCGCGCGCAATGCCGTCATCGAGATGATCAAGCTCCTGCAGGAGCGCGGCTGGACTCGCGAGCAGGCCTATGTCATCTGCAGCGTCGCGGTCGACCTGCGCGTGAGCAACGTCGTCGATGTTCCCAACGTCACCGTGAGCGCGCTGCTGCCCGAGGACATCTTCTGAAATCGGGGACAGGTACGTAATTATTTTGCACGGCAAGAGGCTGACAGAATAATTACGTACCTGTCCCCGATTTCCTTCCGCATTTGCGGGCAGGTCCCGCCGATGTAGCAGTTGAATGCGGCGGCGCAGGCGGCGTAGGCTCCCGCGCGAGAGGAGGAGCGCCATGTCCCAACGCCGCCCCGGTTCACGCGAAGAAGATTCCTGGCTGTCGGAGGCGCAGTTGTCGCGCCTCGTGCGCGCGGAGGAGGCCGATACGCTCGGTTCGCCCGTGCCCACCCAGGTAGTCTCCAACGGGGAGTACTTCCCCTCGGCGCAAACAGCCGCCCAGCGCGAGGTCGAGGCGCGCATCGCCGAGATCGCCAGCGCGGCGGCGAAGTCGCTCGGCATGAGCCGGCGGCGCTTCCTCGCCAGCTCCGGCGGCATGGCGGCGGCGTTCCTCGCGATGAATGAAGTCTTCGGCCGCTTCTTCGAGGTGAGCCCGCTCGAGCTGTTCGAGCCGGCGCACGCTCAAGGCGGCCTGCCGAGGGACCTCTTCGTCTTCGACGACCAGCTGCACATGATCCGCGAGTCGTACAACGGCACGCTCGCGCTGCGCGCCGTGGCGCAGGGCGACGGCGCGGCGGCGCGCGCGGCCGGGTTCGAGAAGAACCCGTTCAATCCCGAGGGGCTGCCCGACGAGCTCGGCCGGCCGTGGGCGGCGTGGAACCCGTCGCTCGGGCAGACGCCGGTCACCGGCGCGAACTACCACCTCGTGAAGTTCGTGAAGGATGTCTACCTCGACAGCCAGGTCTCGGTAGCGATCCTGTCGAACGCGCCGCTCGGGCTGTTCGAGCCGCCGGGCGGCGGCAAGCCGCGCATCCCGAAGAGCGTCGACGAGTCGCTCACCGCGATGAACCTCACCGGCTACCAGACCGCCGCGGTGCGCGACTGGGTGAACTCGATCGCCGGCTCGACGCGGCTGCTTGCGCATGGCCAGGTCTTTCCCGGCCGGAACAACCTCGCGTTCATGCAGCAGCAGATCGACCAGTTCCATCCGGACTCGTGGAAGGGCTACAACATCGCGTACACCGCGAAGCTCGACGCCAACCCGGAGAGCGAGCTCAAGCAGTGGCGCCTCGACGACGAGCAGGTCGCGTATCCGACGTACCAGCTGATCAAGCGCAACCGCCAGGAGCTGGCGAAGCATCCGGGCTTCTTCAACATCTGCATCCACAAGGGCCTGGCGCCCGCGGCGCCGGGCACGCCGGAGCAGGGCGCGCCGACCGACCTGCCGAAGGTGTCGCGCGACTGGCCGGAGTTCAACTTCATCATCTACCACGCGTGCTGGGGCCCGCGCTTCTTCGCCGCCGAGTCGCTGCAGGCAATCCGCGACGGCAAGATGAGGAACGGCGTGCCGGACATCCGCTGGCTAACCGAGTTCGCGCAGCTCTCGCAGCCGCTGAAGAACGTCTATGCCGAGCTCGGCACGACGTTCGCGTCCTGCGTAGTGACGTTTCCCGCCGTGTGCGCGCACCTGCTGGGCCAGTTGATGAAGTACATGGGTCCGGACCGGATCGTCTTCGGTTCCGATGCGCTCTGGTACGGCGCGCCGCAGTGGCAGCTCGAAGCGTTCTGGCGCTTCCGGATCCCGGAGGACATGGCGAAGAAGTACGGCTATCCGCAGCTCACGCAAGCGGACAAGCGCAAGATCCTCGGCCTCAACTCCGCGCGGCTCTACAAGCTGCCGAGCACCGTCGGCGCCTACAAGGCGGTGCCCGCGGATTACGAGAAGCGCATTCCTGACAGCCTGAAGACGACGCTCAACTTCCCCGGCTACTCGCGGCCCGGCGCCGATCGCGGCGACAAGCTCACCGAGCTCAAGCGCGAGTACTTCGCCGCGGGCGGCTATCCGGAGAACCGGCGCTACGGCTGGGTGCGTAAGTAAGCAAGGAGTCGGCGCTGAATCGTCGCTCCCGCGCAAGCGGGAACCCATGACTTTTTTCGAAGAAGCTGGGCCCCCGCTTTCGCGGGGGCGACTACTTCAGCGCTTCTTCCTCAATTGGTGCTGACCCCGATTAATTCAGCAGCTTGGCGAAGTCTCTCAGCTCGTTGCGGTTGAGATCCGAGACGAGCGCGTAGCGCATGCCGCCGCGCGAGAAATGCTCGACGTTGAAGCCGTCGCGCGCAAAGGCGCGCTGGCTCGCTTCTTCACCCGGCCAGACGTAGACGTCGATGGTGTGCTGGCGGCGCTGGTAGACGAGCACCGCGATCTGCTTGCCACCCACGTAATCGATGCGGGCGCCGGCCAGTCGGAACCCCTCGCTCGAGAGATCGGCTACCGGCGGCGAGTAGGGCAGGCGCGCCGAGAGCCAGGGCTTGACGGTGTGCTGGTCCGACGAGGCGACGTCGATCAGCCGGTTGCCGAGCGTCGCGCGCACGTGGCTCGCCACGAGCTCCGCATCTTCACCCGGCCGCTCGAAATAGAGGCCGATGCCGGCGCCGAGGAGCACCGCCATTGCAAACGCCGGCGCGAAGATCAGCCACTGCCGCTTCTCTTTCGGCGCTTTGCGGAAGCGCGCCGGCGCGCGATGGTAATCGGCGTGCGTGCGCACGGCGGCCGAGAGCTCGCGCAGCCGCTCGACGCTCGCGCGCAGCGCCGGGTTCTGCGCCATTTCGCGCTCGAGCTCGAGCGCCGCGACGGCGTCGAGCTCGCCGTCAATGTAGGCGTGCAGCCGGTCGTCGGTTCTCATTTGTGCACTCGCAATCGCGGCACCGCCGCGGGTTGCAGCGCCTGCGCGAGCAGGCGCCGCGCGCGCGCAATGCGCGACATCACGGTGCCGATCGGGATGCCGGCGATGCGCGCGATCTCCTTGTAGGGCAGGTCTTCCAGCTCGCGCAGCACCAGCGCCTCGCGAAACGGCAGCGGCAGCGCCGCGATCGCGTCGTTCAGCGCGCGGCGGTCGAATTCGCGCGCCGCGAGCGCCTCGGGCCCGGGCGCGTCCGACTCCTGCTCGTCCTCGGTTGCCGGCAGCTCCGCCGGGCGATTCGCGCGCAGCCACGTCCAGCAGGCGTTGCGCACGATCGCGAGGAGCCATGGGCGCGCCTCGCCGCGCAGGCCGTCGAAATGGCGATAGGCGCGCAGCATCGCTTCCTGCAGCACGTCGTCGGCGTCGTGGTCGTTGCGCGTCAGCCAGCGCGCGAGGTTGTACGCCGCGTCGATGTGCGGCAGGACCAGCGCCTGGTAGCGGGCGTGGTCGGTCATGCCCGCACTTTTATCATGCCGCCCATCTCCTCGTGGCCCGAGCCGCAAAAGACGTCGCAGGCGAACTCGAAGCTGCCTTCCTTGCTCGGCGTGAAGGGAACGCGCATCACCCGTCCCGGCAGGATATCGGCATGCAGGCCGAGCTCCGGCGCATCGAAGCCCATGTGCACGTCCTCGGTCGCCAGCTCCAGCACCACCGGCTCGCCGAGCTTGAGCTCGAGCTCCGCCGGTGTGAACTCGAACTTTCGCGCGCTGATCGGGATGACGCGCGGCGCGGATTCGTCGGCCCACGCCGCGCCCGCCACCAGCAGCGCGAGGAAGGCGCGCCGCTTCATGCCTTGACGACCGGGAGCTCGGTGAGCTTGTACTCGTCGCGCTC
>JACXTT010010890.1_pt1 | contig 12209 bp, 10 predicted proteins | sample 9270951 | NCBI WGS metagenome assembly JACXTT01 (sample SAMN15532306, study PRJNA645909) | rock metagenome | isolation source: weathered quartz diorite | place: Puerto Rico | collected 2017-06-21 | reverse complement strand
AGTACCGAGGCGGGCACATACCAGGGCTTGCTCAAGGTTAGCTGCACGTCCAGTGCCGTAAAGATGGTGGCGCCTAGTTTGCTGATGTGTTCGCGCAGCGCGTCCTGCGCCGCCACGGGGTCTTTGGCCAAATCATGGGGCAGGGCGGCGTGGGCGGTCGCGCTATTGCCGTCTTCATCGGTCAGCGTCAGCGACAGGCCACGGCTGGTGTCCTGCAAGCTGGCCCACAAGCCAATGCGCCGGTCGCTGGATTTTTTTTCCAGAACACGTACCCAGTCCACGTCGCGGTTGCGGTTGACCTCGGTGCCCTTGCGCAGGTCTTTCAAACCAGCGATCTCGTCCTTGGGGAACACGCGCCAGCGTTGCGTGGTGCTGGCCCCTGGCTTGGGTTTGCCCACCGGCTCGGCGCGGTTGATAGCCAGGCCTACCAATTCTTTTTGCAGGTCGTAGTAGCATAGGCCGTCGCCGTTGTGCAGCACCGTGGCGGGATTGGTGGTTTCCAGTTCTACCCAGTTGGGGCCGACCTGGGTCACGTAGCCAATGGCCTGGCCCGGGTTCTTCGGTGAGTCAAAGGCGCCAATGTCTTCCTTGCGGCCTTGCACAAAGTAGTCGGTGAACTCGCGGTTGAAATTCTGGTTCGGGTCCGGCGTAAAAGTGAACGTCGTGCTACCGCTGGCCGCGCGGGACAACGGTTGTGCCGAGCCCTGGCGCTCTTCAATCAGCTGGTCCAGCAGCGTGCGGTAGTGGGCTGTGATGTTTTTCACATAGCCCATGTCCTTGTAGCGGCCCTCAATCTTGAAGCTGCGAATGCCGGCATCCACCAGTGCCGCCAGGTTTGCGCTCTGGTTGTTGTCTTTCATCGACAACACGTGCTTGTCGTGCGCCACAAAGCGACCTTTGTCGTCCATGACCTGGTAGGGCAAGCGGCAGGCCTGGCTGCACTCGCCCCGGTTGGCGCTGCGCCCGGTGTGGGCGTGGCTGATGTAGCACTGGCCACTGTAGGCTACACACAGCGCGCCATGCACAAAGAATTCCAGTGTGCAGTCGGTCTGCGCGCGTACCGCGGCAATCTGCTTGAGGGTCAATTCGCGCGCCAGCACAATCTGCGACAGGCCCACGTCCTGCAAAAAGCGGGCTTTCTCGGGCGTGCGAATGTCGGTCTGCGTACTGGCATGCAGCTGTATGGGCGGCATATCGATTTCCAGCAAGCCCATGTCCTGGATGATCAAGGCGTCTGCACCCGCGTGGTACAGCTGCCAGGCCAGGGTACGGGCACCTTCCAGTTCGTCGTCGCGCAAAATCGTGTTGAGCGTGACAAAAATGCGGCTGTTGAAGCGGTGCGCATGGCGCACCAGGCGTTCAATATCTTGCACACTGTTGTCAGCGCTGGAGCGGGCGCCAAACGAGGGGCCGCCGATGTAGACGGCGTCGGCGCCATGGTTGATGGCCTCCATGCCAATGTCAGCATCGCGTGCCGGGGCCAGGAGTTCGAGTTGAAAGTCGGGCAGGGACATACCCGCAATTATCCCAAATTGCCGGAATAGGGCGGGGCAGTAGCCGACCAGCGGCGTAGATCAGCTTTGCACGAGCTTTTGCGTTTGCGTACCCAAGCCGTCAATGCCCAGGTGCATGGTTTGGCCGGCGCGCAAAAATACCGGTGGTTTTTGCCCCATCCCTACGCCCGGCGGCGTGCCAGTGGATATCACATCGCCGCTCTGCAAACTCATGAACTGGCTCAGGTAGCTGATCAAAAACGGTACTTGGTAGACCATGGTGGCAGTGTTTCCATCCTGGTAGCGTTTGCCGTCCACATCTAGCCATAGGCGCAGGGCCTGGGGATTTGGCACCTCGTCGGGCGTGACCAGCCAGGGACCCATGGGGCCAAAGGTGTCGCAGCCCTTGCCCTTGTCCCAGGTGCCGCTGCGTTCCAGTTGGTAGGCCCGTTCGGACACATCATTGACAATGCAGTAGCCCGCCACATGGTCCATGGCGTCGGCCTGTGCGATGTAACGCCCGCCGGTGCCTATGACCACAGCCAGTTCGACCTCCCAGTCGGTTTTCAGCGAGCCACGTGGGATCTCGATGGCGTCGTCAGGGCCAACGATGGCGCTGGTCCATTTGTTGAACACCACGGGTTCCGGTGGTACGGCCATGCCGGCCTCGGCCGCATGGTCCGAGTAGTTGAGACCTATGCAGATCAGTTTACCGACCTTGCCTACGCAGGGGCCCAGGCGTATGTCGTGCTGCGGTTTGCCAAATACCAGTGGCAGGGTTTTCAGATCCAGCGAGTGCAGCCTGCGCAGGGTCTCTGGCAGCAGCGCCACGCCGGCTACATCGTCAATTTCGCCGGACAGGTCGCGTATGTGGCCGCTGGCGTCCAGCGCCCCTGGTTTTTCATGGCCGGCGGGGCCAAAGCGAAGCAGTTTCATGGTGCAGTCAACCCTTCAAAACCACCAGTATGGCAAACAAAAAGCAAAAACGCGGCCTGGGCCGCGTTTTTGTTATGGGGTCAAGACTTACTCAACCTTGGCTTTGGCGCGCAGTTCGGTTTGATAGTCGCTCATCTTCTTTTGCTGCATTTGCTTGGCGACATCGGCCTTCACATCTTCAAACTTCGGCAACACGGTTGGGCGCACGTCGTCCACACGAATGACGTGGTAGCCAAATTGTGTCTTGACGGGTGTCTCCGTTGTTTTGCCCTTGCCGAGGCTGGCCAATGCATCGCCAAACTCTTTCACGTATGCGCTGGGGGGAGCCCAATCCAGAGCGCCACCCTTGGCTCCAGAGCCTGTATCTTTTGAGGATTTTTTGGCAATTTCTTCAAATTTGCCGCCTTTTTTGAGTTTGGCGATGATGGCCTTCGCTTCGTCCTCGCTTTCCACCAGAATATGGTGGGCCTTGTAGTCGTTGCCAGAGTTTGCAGCTGCAAACTTGTCGTATTCAGCCTTGAGTTGATCGTCTGAAATGGGGTTCTTGCTGGCATAGTCATCAAATAGCGCGCGAATCAGAATGGCCTGACGTGCCAGCTCCATTTGCGTCTTGAAGTCCACCGTAGCGTCCAGGCCGCGGACCTGTGCTTCCTGCATGAAGATTTCCCGCAGAATCACTTGTTCTTTGATCTGACCTTGCATTTCGGGCGTCACTTGGCGGCCAGAGCGTTGAAGCTGCTCAACCATGGCGTCAACGCGCGATGTGGGAATAGGCTTGCCGTTGACGATAGCCACGTTTTGGGCCATAGCCACCGGTGCGAAAGCCGCTACCAGGGTGGCAGTCGCCAAAGCGGACAAAATTTGCTTCTTCATGCGTAATCCTTCAGGAATGAATGCTCAATAATTTAAGGGATGCCCCAAAAAGGGGCGTGTCAAACGGATTTGCTGTTTGGCGAATTGTCGGTCTCAATGGCCAAAGCATGGAGACCCTGGTCAATGAAATCTTGCAGCGCATCATACACAAGCCGGTGGCGGGCCACCCGGCTCAGACTTGTAAACAAGTGTGAACCGATGCGAACCCGAAAGTGGGTGCCATAGCCGCTGCCATTGGCGCCGGCGTGGCCGGCATGTTGGTAACTTTCGTCCAGTACCTCCAAAGTAGTGGGCGCCAGGCGTTCGCGCAGGCGCTGTTCAATATTCTGTGCTGTGGGTTCGGCGGTGCTCATGACTTGCTGTCGGTTTCTATGTATTTGCTCAAGAATGCCATTTGTGCCGCAACAAACACCACCATCAGCCCCATGCCGCCAAAGAGTTTGAAATTGACCCAGGCGCTGGTGGAGAAATTGAAGGCCACCCATAGGTTGAGACAGCCCATGACGGTGAAAAATGCCACCCAACTGAAGCTGACGGTGCGCCAGACCGATTCGGGCAGCGTCAATTGCTCTCCCATGACGGCCTTGATGCCATTCTTCTTAAGCACCAACTGGCTGAACAGCAGACCACTGCCCATGGCCCAGTACAGCAGCGTGGGCTTCCATTTGATGAAGCTCTCGGAGTGGAAATAAATGGTGGCGCCACCCAGCACGGTTACCAATGCCAGGCTGACCCACAGCATGCCGTCAATTTTCTTGCCGCGCAGCTTTAAAAAGAGAATTTGTGCAATGGTTGCCACAATCACAACGACGGTGGCCAGCAGCACGGGGGCTTCGGTCTCGCCCACGACACCGCCCGATACCATGAATCCCAACCATTGCGATGCCGTGGTAGCAGCCCACTCTTTTTGGCCGTCGGCATAGCGAAACATGCCGAAAAATAGCGCAATCGGCAAAAAGTCAAACAAAATCTTCATGTCAGGATTATCGCCGCAGTGCGAACAGGGCAAAGTGCTGCAGGCAGCGACCCTGCATAGAGGCCTATCGCGGAGAAAAGTTCAATGACGCCGAATTCATGCAGTAGCGCAGGCCGGTTTCGGTAGGGCCGTCGTCAAACAGGTGGCCCAAATGGGCGCCACAGTCCGCGCACAGGGCTTCGGTGCGCACCATGCCGTGGCTGGTGTCCCTGCGGATGGCGACTGCGCCTTCGGCAATGGCCTGGTCAAAGCTGGGCCAGCCGCAGCCGGCATCAAACTTGGTGCTGGACGCAAACAAGGCCTTGTCGCAGCAGATGCAGTGGTACACGCCATCTTTGTAATGGTCGGCGTACTTGCCGGTAAATGGCCGTTCGGTTGCAGCGTGGCGGGTCACCTCAAAGGCCACGGGCTCAGCGCCTTTTTCCTGCAGCAGGGCCTTCCACTGGGCGTCGGTCTTGGTGATGGTTTGGCTCATGGTTTTTTCCTTTCAAGAGAATGGGCATTCCTGCCGGGTCAGGAGCTGCAGCTGATGGCAATGCTGCCAGCCCATTCGGGCGGAAAGCCGGCAAACGATTCAAACTCGGGGTGCTCATCAAACGGTCGCTCCACCACCTGCAGCAATTGTGCAACCATCGCAAAGTCTTTGCCCTTGGCGGCTTCGATGGCCAATTCGCCCAGGTGGTTGCGCAGCACGAACTTGGGATTGGTTTTGAGCATCAATGAGGCGGAAGTGCCTGGTGCAATATCGCGCAAGTGCTCTTGATACCGTAGCAGCCATTGGTCCATGCCGACCCGGTCCCTGAACAAATCGCGCACCTTGTCGGTGCTGGCTTGGGTATTGGCTTCGCGGGCCTGGACCCACAGGCTCAACTGGCGCCAGAAGATGGTGTAGTCCACATGCTCGACCGCCATCAGGCGCAACAGGTCGTCGGCGAGTTCGCGTTGGTCTTTGCGCACCTCAGGAAAACCCAGTTTGGCAGCCATACAGTCATCAAAGGCCTGGGGGTACGTGGTCTTATAGGTTTCCAGCGCAGCCACGGCCAACTCCTGGTCTTCAATCAGGGGCAGCAGCGCCTGGCCCAGGCAATACAGGTTCCAGTAAGCCACCTGGGGTTGCTTGTAGAACGCATAGCGGCCCTGGTTGTCAGAATGGTTGCAGATATGGCCGGGGTCAAACCCATCCAGAAACTGAAAGGGACCGTAGTCAATGGTCAGGCCCAGAATGCTCATATTGTCGGTGTTCATGACGCCATGGCAAAAGCCCACGGCCTGCCACTGTGCCACCATCTTGGCCGTGCGCTCGGTGACGGCCTGTAGGAAATTGGCATAGGGGTTGCCGCCCAGGCGTGTATCAGTGCGGCAATCCGGGTAGTAGTTGTCAATGACAAAGTCCGCCAGTTGGCGCAACTGGGGGTGCAGGTCATGGTGGCAAAAATGCTCAAAATGCCCAAAACGGATAAAGCTGGGCGCCAGGCGCGTCACCACCGCTGCTGTTTCGGGCCGCTCGCGGTACACCGGGTGGTCCGAGCCCAGCACGCACAACGCGCGTGTCGTAGGTATGCCCAGGCCGTGCATGGCCTCACTGCACAAGAATTCACGAATGCTGGAGCGCAGCACGGCGCGGCCGTCGCCCATGCGCGAATACGGTGTCAGCCCGGCGCCTTTGAGCTGAACCTCCTGGGCCAAGCCGCGATGGCCGGGCGCTGGCGCCAGTTCGCCCAGCAGCGTGGCGCGGCCGTCACCCAGTTGCCCCGCCCAGACGCCAAACTGGTGGCCGCTGTAGACGCTGGACAGTGGCTGTGCTCCGGGGGGAATCTGGTTGCCCGTGAAAACGCTTTGCCAGAATGGGGACTGCAGGGCCGCAGGGTCCAGGTTCAGCAAGCTGGCCGCAGAGGTACTGCACCCCACCAGATAGGGATCCGCCATGGGCTGGATTTTCATCGGCGAGAAAAAATCAGCCCCTAAGGTGGCAAAGCGGTTGTTCCAGCGCCAGCCAATGGGTAGCGGGCTGGTTTGCGCGGCAGTGTTGGTTGCGGTTTCAAGCATGGTGCTATTGTCTTGCACGGGCGGCCAACCTACGGCGTCTGGGGTCAACTGGCGGCTTAACCTGTCGTTTGACTGGTGATTTAAACCTGCGGTTGTTCGATCAGGCGACTCAGTTGCACGTCGTCCAGTACCTTGATGCGGTTCAGCGCCAGGCTGATCACGCCGCGCTCCTGCAGGGCCTGCAGCGCCTGGTTGGCGGTCTGGCGCGACATGCCCGCCAGGTTGGCCAACTCGTCCTGCGTCAGGTCCAACTGGCGGGATCGGCTCCAGAACAGGCGGCTCAGCGACATGGCAATGCGCTGCTCCGGGCTGCGCGTGCGCCCGGCCTCGATGATGGCCATGGCTTGCGACAAGCGCAGGTTCATGCAAGTCACCAAATACTGGTTAAACGCCAGATTGGTCGCAAACAGGTGGTGAAAGCTGTCAGTGGGCAGGCATAGCAGTTCGGTATCGCGCAGGGCCACGACCTGGTAGCGGCGCAGTTCATTTTTCAACACGGCGCCTTCGCCCAACCACTCGCCAGCGGCCACACCCAGAAAGTCGGAGCGGCGCCCGCCCGCACTACTGGCCGTTATCTTGACCAGGCCACGCAGTACGCCGTACCAGCCCTGGGTGCGCTCCCCGGCGGCCAGCATCAGCTGGCCACGTTTGGCGGACAGCATGAAGATGCGGGCTTCCAGCGCCTCTTGCTGCTCAGGCGGCAATGCAGCAAACCAGTTCTGGTACAGAAGAAAGCTGCGAACGGGGCTGTAGGCGGTGGGAAACATGGCGCTATTGTCGCGTGCGTTCGACTCGCGTGTCGGCTGGCCGACACCATTTGCGGCAAGTACGCAGCGCGCGCAGACTGTGGCCCGTCGCGCATGCCCGGCGGCACATAACAAAACCAACGTTGGAGACACCATGGTCAAGAATTTGGCGCGCTTGCTGTACGGTATCGGCTTGTTGCTTTGCCTGGGAGTGCCGCTGGCAGCGGCCGCAGAGCCCAGAGTCAGCGACACGGAAATCCTGCTGGGGCAGCCGGCTGGCCTGACCGGACCCTTGGCCGAGCTGGCTCCGGACATTCTGAATGCCACCCAGGTGCTGTTTGACAGCGTGAATGAAAAGGGTGGCATCCATGGGCGCAAGCTGCGCGCCGTGGTCATGGACGATGGCTATGTCCCGGCCAACACCGTCAACGTGGTGAAGCAGATGATTGAAAAAGAGCCGGTCTTTGCGCTGATGAACATGACCGGCACCTCCAATGTGGCCGCCGTGCTGCCCTTGCTGGAAAGCCAGAACCCGCCGTTGCCGCTGGTTGCCCCGTTCACAGGCGCGGACCTGATCCGAAAGCCAATGATCAACCACGTGTTCAATATTCGCGCCAGCTACGGTGACGAAACCGAGAAAATCGTCCAGCACCTGACCACCGTTGGCACCAAGCGCATTGCGGTGTTGTGGAGCAACAATGGCTTTGGCAAGGATGGCTTGCTGGGGGTACAAAAGGCTCTGGAAAAGCGCGGCATGGCGCTGTATGCCGACGCCCCCATCGAACAAAACGCCTCCGATACCGACAAGGCCGTGACGGCGCTGTACGACAAGCGGCCGGAAGCCATCATCATGATCACGGCCGGTGCACCCACGGTCAGCTTCATCAAGGCCTACAACGCGGTGCGCAAGGGCATGCATTTCTACACGCTGTCGGTCATGGGCACCCAGGCTACCCTGCGGGGGTTGGGGTCAGACGGTGTGGGCGTGGTCGTCACCACGGTGGTGCCGTTCCCGTGGGACGCCAGCAACCCCTTGGCACGGGAATACCGCGCTGCCATGAAAAAAGGCGGATTCAGCAATGTGTCGTTTCTGGGGTTTGAGAGTTACATCAACGCCAAAGTGCTGGCAGAAGGCCTGCGTCTGGCGGGCAAAGACCTGACCCGCACGAAATTTGTCAACGCCATGGCCAGTGTGAACCACCTGGATCTGGGCGGTTTTTCCGTGGCGTTTGGCAAAGATTCGCGCCAAGGCTCCAAGTACGTGGGTTTGGCCATCGTCAGCCCGGGCGAGAAATTCACCAAGTGAGCAGAAGAAGCATTGTCAATGCCTGTCGCCTAAGCACTAACCAGCAGTGCTCTTGTGCCAACTAACTACTATGATGAAAGTTCCGCAATCTATGTCCCAAGGAGTGCCCATGCTAGGGTTGATGCAAAGCCAACAATTGTTGATTTCCTCGTTGATCGAGTTTGCCGAACGGCACCACAGCGAAGGCGAGGTTGTGTCACGGCGGGTCGAAGGCGACATCTACCGCTGTACCTACAAAGACATTAGCCGCCGCGCGCGCCAGGTCGCCAACGCGTTGGATGGCATGAAGCTGGCGTTCAGCGACCGCGTTGCCACACTGGCCTGGAATGGCTACCGCCACCTGGAGCTGTATTTTGGCGTCAGCGGCTCGGGGCGCGTGCTGCACACGCTGAACCCGCGCCTGCACCCCGACCAGATTGCCTGGATTGCCAATCACGCCGAAGACCAGGTGCTGTGCTTTGACCTGAGCTTTTTGCCCATCATCAAGGCCATGCACGATAAATGCACCACGGTGAAGCATTTCATTGCCTTGTGCGACGCTGACAAGCTGCCGGCAGATTCCGGTATTCCTGGCTTGCAAAGCTACGAGGCCTGGATCGCAGCCCAATCCACGGACTACCGCTGGCCGGAGTTTGACGAAAACTCGGCCTCCAGCATGTGCTACACCAGTGGCACCACGGGCAATCCCAAAGCCGCGTTGTACAGCCACCGTTCCACCATGCTGCACGCCCTGGCAGGCGCCTTGCCCGATGCCCTGAGCATGAGCGCGCGCGACTGCGTGCTGCCCGTGGTGCCCATGTTTCACGTCAATGCCTGGGGTCTGCCGTACTCGGCAGCCATGACCGGCGCCAAACTGGTGTTTCCGGGGCCGGCGATGGACGGCAAGTCGATTTTTGAGCTGATCGAGAGTGAAAAGGTGAGTTTTGCCGCTGGCGTACCGACGGTGTGGCAAATGATGCTGGCCCATATGCAGGCAGGCAACCTGCGCTTCTCCACGCTCAAGCGCACCGTCATCGGCGGCTCGGCCTGCCCGCCGGCCATGATTACCGCGTTCAATGATGTCTACGGTGTGGAGGTTCTGCATGCCTGGGGCATGACCGAAATGTCGCCATTGGGCACGGTCTGCACCCTCAAAAACAAGCATTTGCCCATGGACAGCGCCGACAAGATGAAGGTGCGGCTCAAGCAGGGGCGTGGCATTTTTGGCGTAGATATGAAGATTGTCGACGACGCGGGCCAGCAATTGCCGTGGGACGGCAAGGCCTACGGCGACCTGCTGGTCAAAGGTCCCTGGGTCATCGGCGAATACTTCAAAGGCGAGGGCGGCTCGCCCTTGGTTGACGGCTGGTTCCCCACCGGCGACGTGGCCACCATTGACCCCGATGGCTATATGCAGATCACCGACCGCAGCAAGGATGTCATCAAGTCTGGCGGCGAGTGGATCAGCTCCATTGATGTCGAAAACGTGGCTATGGCGCACCCGGCCGTAGCCATGGCGGCCTGCATAGGCATGAAGCACCCCAAGTGGGACGAACGCCCCATTGTGGCTGTGGTCGTCAAACCTGGCGCTACCGTGACGCGCGACGAGTTGATCGCGTTCTACGAAGGCAAAACCGCCAAATGGCAGATTCCTGACGACGTGGTCTTCGTTGACGCCATTCCGCTGGGCGGTACCGGCAAGATGCAAAAGACCAAGCTGCGCGAGTTACTGAAGGATTACAAGCTACCTGGCACCTGAACCCGCATTCACGTGTAGCGCGGTACACGCTGCGCCAAGAGTGGGGGCAACAATTTTCCGCAGGGCCGCCCCAAGGAAAATTAGCCCCCGAGGGGCTGATGCCCGCGGCTCACGACCTGCCTGCGCAGGTCGGGACGGGCAGAAGAGCCGTTGCCTCTGGCAGCGGCCTGCTCAGAGACCCGCTCAACTGGCGAACGTGGGGGCCACATCACTAGTCGCTTAGGTGATACCTCTAGGGGAAACCCTCGCGTTGCAGTGCAGTAATTCTTGTACGCTCGGACCAGTCTTTTCCAAGGAGTCTTTGATATGAAGTTTGCTCTGAAATTCGTCGCTGCTTCGGTCGCACTGGCCTGCACCACAGCAGCGTTTGCCCAAAAGGGCGAAGTCGTGAAGATGGTGCGGATTGACCCGCTATCGGGCTTGTTGGGCCCGGTGGGCATCAGCCAGCTCAAAGGCTATCAATTCTTTGCGGAAAAGTTCAGCGGCGCTGGCAACCCGGCCGGTGTCAAGTTTGAAATCACGGGCATTGACAACAAGCTGAGTCCTACAGAAAGCCTGAACGCGCTGAAGGCCGCCATTGACCAAGGTGCGCGCTACATCGTGCAGGGCAACGGCTCTTCGGTGGCGCTGGCGCTGACCGATGCGGTCACCAAGTGGAACGAGCGCAACCCCGGCAAGGAAGTCATTTACCTGAACGACTCTGCGGTGGATCCGGACCTGACCAATAGCAAGTGCAGCTACTGGCACTTCCGTTTTGATGCCGACACGTCGATGAAGATGGAGGCCATGTCCAGCTTTATCGAAACGCAAAAGGATATCAAGAAGGTCTACATCCTGGGGCAGAACTACTCGCATGGTGTGCAGGTCGCCAAATACACCAAGGAAACCTTGGCGCGCAAGCGTCCTGACATCCAGATCGTGGGTGAAGACCTGCACCCGCTGGCCCAGGTGCGAGACTTCGCGCCGTACATTGCCAAGATCAAGGCATCGGGTGCCGATTCGGTCATCACTGGTAACTGGGGTTCCGACCTGTCCTTGCTGATCAAGGCAGCCAACGAAAACGGCTACACCGGCAAGTTCTTCACCTACTATGCCGGTGTAACCGGCACGCCAACTGCGATAGGTACCAATGGCGCCGGGCGCGTCTACCAGATCGCCTACAGCCACTACAACATGGGCGGGCAAATGGACAAGTGGATGAAAGAGTTCCACGACAAGTACAACGACGACTTCTACACCGGCTCCACCATCCGCATCTACCAGGTGCTGGGCGCAGCCATGGCCAAGGCCAAGTCCACCGATCCGGTCAAGGTTGCCGCCGCCATGGAAGGCCTGAAGACCGAAAGCTTCAACGGTGAAGTGGAAATGCGCAAGACCGACCACCAGTTGCAGCAGCCACTGTACATGTCGGTCTGGCAAAAAGCCGACAAGAAGTACCCCTACAGCCCTGAAGGCACGGGCATGACACTGGCTCCGGTCAAAGAGTTCCCGAACTACGTTTCCAGCACGCCGACCAGCTGCGCGATGAAGCGTCCATAACACCATGGGTGCCTAGATCGAGGGAGCCCGAGCGGCCATGCCGCATCGGGCTCTTTTTTTGACCCACTGAAAGGGGCTGTCGACAATGGAGTTTTTCATCATCTCAATGCTCAACGGGCTAAGCTACGGCTTGCTGTTGTTCATGCTGAGTTCTGGGCTTACGCTGATTTTCAGCATGATGGGCGTTTTGAATTTTGCCCACGCCAGTTTCTATATGCTGGGTGCCTATGTGGGCTACACCGTGTCGCGCTTTGTCGGCTTTTGGCCCGCCTTGGTGATCGCGCTGATTGTGGTTGGCGTGTTTGGTGCATTGTTCGAGCGGGTGTGCTTGCGCAAGGTGCACAAGTTCGGCCATGTGGCTGAGCTGCTGATCACCTTTGGTCTGTCCTACGTCATTCTGGAACTGGTGCAACTGATTTGGGGCCGCATTGCACTGGAGTTTCAACCGCCCACCCAGTTGCAAGGTCCGGCCTTCACGCTGATCAACCATTCGGTAAACGGTCTGACCCTCATGTGGGGCGCAGCACCGGCGGAGATGTGCAATGCGGCAGACGCT
>JACXTT010010889.1_pt1 | contig 12210 bp, 12 predicted proteins | sample 9270951 | NCBI WGS metagenome assembly JACXTT01 (sample SAMN15532306, study PRJNA645909) | rock metagenome | isolation source: weathered quartz diorite | place: Puerto Rico | collected 2017-06-21 | reverse complement strand
CGCTCCGTTGGGTTCGCGGTCAGCCCGCTCGATATGACCGTCAGCAACGCACACACGCACGCGAGCAACTGATCGGACTTCATCAGATCCTTGATCCACAAAAAACGTCCGGAACCCGCCAGACCGCGGCGCACGGCGCTGAACAGGCCAACGAACAATGGCACTTGGATCAACATGCCGAGGAGGCTTCCGCCGCCGAAGAAGTTGATGCCCTCGCGTCGATGTATCTTGGTCGTCTCTTCCCACATTCGCGCCGGATCGTCCTTATATTTCTTTCGAATCTTTGAAAGCTCCGGTTCGACTCTTCTCAAAGCGGCTTGAATCTGCATCGAGCGGTACGCCATGCGCAACGTCAGCGGAAGCAATGCCAATCTGAAGCTCAGCGACAGCACCCCAATCGCGAGAGCCATGTTGCCGCCGAATAACATCGCTAATCCCACCAAGATCACATGAATCAGATCAACGAAACTTGTCCAAAAGTCCATAGCGTGTCTCCTGAACATCTAACGAAAAAGCCCGGATGTAACTCCGGGCTAACTCGTTACGAAACGGGGTCGACGGGACTCGAACCCGCGGCCTCCTGCGTGACAGGCAGGCGTTCTAACCAACTGAACTACGACCCCAAGGGCAAACCAAAATGATACACGAGTTTTAGGAGCAAAAAAATCGGGGCGGTGAGAATCACCGCCCCGATTTTGTTTGGATCTTTCGCGATTAATTCCGCCGCTTGAGTTTCGGACGATCATCATCGGCGGGTTCTTTATCTTCGGGCTTTGTCGAATCCGCTTTGGTGTCCGTCTTATTCTTCGAGTCTTTGCTGCTGGTCGTGCTGCTCTTGTCGTCATCGTTCGCATTGGGATCCGGACGTTGTGTTCGACGCCTGAGGCTCGGCTTGTTTGCTTCCTGTTCAGATGGCCGCCGATTTTCAAGCTGCGCGAGTTGCATCTTGATCTGATTGAACTCGGATGTCGTGACGACGTACCGATCCTTGTCGGGCAGAATCTTTTCGATGTTCTTCTTCGACATTTCAATGCGGTCGCCGGTCGGTGGATGCGTGCTGAACATCTTGGAAACTGTTCCGGGTTTCGCGCTTTCCTTTGCTTGCAGTTTTTCAAAGAAGCTCACTGCGGCGCCCGGGTCGTAGCCGGTGTTGTAGAGATATTGCAGACCGAGGTAATCGGCTTCCGCTTCATCTTTTCGCGAGAATTGCAAGAACTGCATCGGGATCAAAAAACCCGCAGCTTGGCGCAGAGCAAAGCCGCCGACGCCGCCCATGAAAATGAGCGGAATCGAGGCAAAGTTGATCAGCTCCGCTTTCGATGCTTGTTCCGTTCCGTGCCGGGCCGCAACGTGAGCAATCTCATGCGCCATGACGCCGGCCAACTCCGATTCATCGTCCGCCGCGAGAATCAGACCTGTATTGACATAGAAAAATCCGCCAGGGAGAGCAAATGCATTGATCTCGTCCGACTCAACGACCTTAATGGTGAATGGCACCTTCGCGTCGGAGTTCCGAACAAGGTTCTGGCCAACGCGATTGACGTACTCGTTAATTGTCGGATCGTCGATCAGTTTGACCTGACGTTCGATTTCGGCCGCGAGCTGGCGGCCCATCGCGATTTCTTTGTCAAGAGAGATGAAGTTGATACTGCCCTTGTTGATGTTGCGGTTTCCGATGTTCTCGACATCGGAATTCTTCTTTTTGCCCTTGTCCTGATCTTTTTTGTTCTTGTCCTTATCCTTGCTGTCGGACTTCGTGGACTTCGAGTTGTTATCGGTTTGGTTCTGGGCCAGGAGTGGGAGGGGAACCGCGATCAAGAGGGCCAGAAAAAACGTAAGACCCGTTCGGGTTGCCTTATGCATCATTTTTCGTCTCTCCACGGTCAACGTAGTTTCATCCTAAAGACCACTCAGAAATGTGTCAAGGCCTTTGACTTCGTAGCCTTTCATCCGATTCAATCTTTTCATTTTTTTACAAAGCACGTTTGTGGCCTTTCAAACAGATGCGACCGGCAAGTTCACGATATCGTCCACAGCCATGGCTTCTTTCACCACGAAAGGCTCGGCATATTCGACACCCATCAAGTGGCCGAAGTACTTGCACTGCGTCGTAATACGGTCGATCAATTTGCCCCAGGCGGGGTAAAGTTCTGTGACATCACGGAGATCCCCCGCAAACTGTGATGCAAAACAGCTGATGGCCGCCAGTTTGCGCTCCCATTGAGGCGTGATATCGACCAGAAACGAGGGCCGGACTTCCCAGTACATCGAGGCGTACAAGATCTTCTTGGGCCGGTGCGGCTGTCCTCCAGCCGGCAGTTGTTTCAAGCCGGCGGCATAGCAGGCTTCATAACCCAATGTCGCGGCCGTGTAATGATCCGGGTGCCGGCCCTCCCAATATGGCAGGATGACGGTCTTCGGGCGCGCCGCGCGAATCTGTTCCGCTAGAGCGACCCGGTTTTCGACCGATGTGGTCAGTCGAGAGTCGCCTAAATTCATCCGTTCCCGAAATCGAGCGCCAATCGTAACGCGGGCGGCCTCCGCTTCCTTGGCTCGGAGTTCGGGTGTGCCGCGGGTTCCCAATTCCCCTTGAGTAAGGTCGAGAATGCCCACCGAGTAGCCCTTGTCGACCATCTTCAGAAGCGTGCCCGCGCACGTCAGCTCGATGTCGTCCGGATGTGCGGCGATTGTCAAAACATCTACGCTTTCCACAAGCTCTTCACCCTCTCCTCGAATTCGGTTTCGTCAACATGATATTTGAATGACTTTTTTCCATTGAGAAACACCACCGGAATTTGCTCGCCGTATTCTTGCTCCAGTTGCGGATCGGTCTCGATATTGATGACTCGAAGATCGAAAGCGAAGCGCCGTCGAACACGCTCGATGACTTCCTTCGCTTCGTCACACAGGTGACAGCCGGGTCGCGAATAAATCTCGACCCTAATGCGCCGCAATAATCTGAAAAATTTCTGTGACCGCCGGACATCGAGCGCGATTTGGTTCCGGAGGTCCTCCGGTGACGCGAATTTCTTTTCATCGCGCAGACGATAGACGAAATCCAAACGCACCTTCACGGCGCTCGCGGGCACAGGTCCACTCAAGACAAAGGTTTCGATCGTCAGATCTTTCTGATCAAAGGTCGGACGAAAACCAACATTCGTAACTGCGTTCATAAACGACCCGCCGTCCAACGAGACCCTCGTGATGTAGACACCTACTTTCGGAACCAGTTCGTTTTCAGGTTGGAGATTCAGTGTCGGCACTTGCATCGTTCGTCCGCGGCCGGCTCCCGGCACGATGGTGCCTTCTAATTGAATCCATCGCCCGAGCAAGCGACAGGCACCGGATACTTCTCCGGCGGCCACGAGTTCGCGAATTCTAGAACTGCTTACGATGGTGCCGCGAACGCGAACGGGCGGTACTTCGATCACCGCAAAGTCCGACTGAAATTCCCGAAGCGTTTGAATCGTCCCGCGTTGCCGATATCCGAAATTAAAGTTGCCGCCCACGCAAACCGAGCGAGCCTTCAAACCCTGAATCAAATATTCCCTCACGAAATGCTCGGGAGACATGCGGGACAAGGGCTGATCGAATTGGGCGATGAACAACAAATCGATGCCGGTGCTGGCCATCAGTTGAATTTTTTGCTCCGGCGTGCTGATTAGAGCCGGCGCACGATCGGGCGCGAGGAAATGAATGGGATGAGGCGAGAACGTCATCGCCACCGATTGCACGCCGAGTTCGCGTGCCCGCTGGACAACGGTTTTCAGGATTTCCCGATGGCCGAGGTGCACGCCATCGAAGTTGCCGATGCTCACAACCGACGGCCGCGAAATGCTCGCATCGGCCAATGACGTTGCGACTTTCATCCGCGTATGAATGTAGCACAGCCGATATAATGCGATTATGTGGGAGGACCGGCCGGCCGGTGGGCCCGACATCAAAAAATATGGTAGGGGAGCATTTTGAGAAACTCGTTGGGATCATGGCTACGTTGCGTGGTCCGAACGGTTGTCCGTGGGATAAGCAGCAGGATTTCAATTCTCTGAAGCCGATGCTGGTGGAAGAAGTTTACGAAGTGCTCGAAGCGATCGAGAACAACGACTTCGATGGTCTCTCCGAAGAATTGGGCGACCTTTTTCTACACGTTTTATTTCATCACTAGCTTGCAAAGGAAGCCGAACAATTCGATATCACGACCGTCATCCAGAAAATCTCAGACAAGCTCGTGCGCCGTCATCCGCACGTTTTCGGCAACGAATCGGCTTCCACTCCGGAACAAGTCATTAAGAATTGGGAGTCTATCAAGGCTCAAGAGAAAGCAGAGAAGCTCAAGAATCGAACACCCGAGCAACGGTCGTTGCTTGAAGGTATCCCGAGCAAGTTGCCGGCAATTCACGAAGCGCATCAGATTTCTTCGCGCGCGGCGCGGGTCGGATTCGATTGGCCCGACATCGAAGGCATTTTCGAAAAATTGCAGGAGGAAGTGCGTGAACTGAAGGAAGTCATTTCGTCGGGCGGTGATGACGCACAGCGCGAACGATTGGAAGACGAGATCGGCGACATGTTATTTGTCATCGTCAACATCGCTCGTTATCTCAAGATTGATTCGGAGTCGGCATTGAAACGGGCGAATCGAAAGTTCAAAGCGCGTTTTCGGTATATGGAAGGTGAATTGGCCAAGCAAGGCAAGAGTGTCGAGCACACTTCTCTGGAAGAAATGGAAATCCTTTGGCAGAAAGCCAAGTCTGAGCCTCTCTCAACCTGATGAAGGAAACCCAAAGACACAAAGGCACAAAGACACGATCGCGCGCCTCAGTGTCTTTGTGCCTTTGTGTCTTTGGGTTTCATGCCACATGATCGTTCGGCCCATCACCGACCTTAGGGAGCTCGCAAAATGTGTCGAGTTACAGCGTGAGGCGTGGGGACTGGCTGATATTGAGATCATCCCCGCCCGTATGCTCGTCACACAGAGTCGTGTTGGCGGATTGGTACTCGGCGCGTTCGAGGGCAACACACTCATCGGCTTTCTCAACGCGATGCCCGGGATTCGTGACGGCGCTCCGTACTGGTATTCGCAGATGCTGGCAGTCCAAAAAGACTATCGGAATCGCGGTATCGGTGCGGAGTTGAAGCTGGCGCAGCGACAGCATGCGCTCGAGCGAGGCATTCATTTGATCGAGTGGACATTCGATCCGCTGGAATCGAAGAACGCTTACCTGAATATTGCAAAGCTCGGTGTGATCGTCCGGCGCTATTACGTGAATTTGTACGGTGCCACTGCCTCTCAGACTCAGCAAGGACTCGAAAGCGATCGAACTATCGCGGAGTGGTGGATCGAGAAACCGCGCGTGGACATCGAAGGAGATGTCCGGCGTCTGTTTATTCCCGGCGATATTCAAGCGCTGAAGAAGCAGAGCTTGAAGTCTGCTCAAGACGTTCAGATCCGCGTCCGCGAGCAATTCCTCAAGAATTTCAAAGACGATTACTTTGTCGCTGGATTCGAGCGGAAAGACGAGTGGAGCGAATATCTTTTCATCCAGGGAGCATCGCGTGTACATCAAGCAGATTGAGCTACGCGAATTGAGAATGCGTTTGTTGCATCCCTTCGAGACCAGCTTCGGTGTGACGCAGGAACGCCGGATCGTACTCGTCAAAGTGAGCGACGAACGACATCCAGGCGATCCAGGCGTCGGTTTGATCACGGGATATGGCGAAGTGACCGCGGGTGAAGGACCCTATTACAGTCACGAAACATCGGAAACGGCATGGCACATCTTGCGCGATTTCATTATCCCCAGAGTCATCGGGAAAGAGATTGCTCACGCTGCTGATTTCGGTCCATTGATGCGCCACATTCGCGGTCACAACATGGCAAAAGCGGGACTGGAGACGGCCCTGTGGGATTTGGAAGCCAGGCTCAGACCGGTTTCGTTCTGGAAGTTTCTGGGAGGGACCCGCAAACGCATCGATTGCGGTGTTTCCATCGGCATTCAACCGTCGATCGAGAAACTGTTAGCCAAAATCGATACCGAACTGAAATCCGGATATCGGCGAATCAAGATCAAGATCAAGCCCGGTTGGGATGTCGAAGTTGTCCGTCAGGTTCGAACTGCATTCCCGACGATTCTCCTCATGGTCGATGCGAATTCCGCATACACGCTGGCAGACGCGGACTTATTCAAAGAGATGGAAATCTATAACGTGATGATGTTCGAGCAGCCGTTACATTACGAAGACATCATCGAGCACGCGGAACTTCAGCAACAGCTTGAAACACCTATTTGTCTCGACGAGTCGATTCACTCCGCCGAGGATGCGGGTAAGGCGATCAGAATCGATGCCTGCAAAATCATCAACATCAAACTCGGCCGCGTGGGCGGATATGCGGAAGCAAGGCGCGTGCATGATGTCTGTCGCGACAACGGAGTCCCGGTTTGGTGCGGCGGGATGCTCGAATCGGGCATTGGCCGGCTCCACAATATCGCTCTTTCCAGTCTGGAGAATTTCTCATTGCCCGGCGATGTTGCGGCAAGCGCGCGCTATTGGCAGGAGGATATCGTTCAACCCCCAGTAGAGGTTTCGTCTGAAGGTCAGATCGTCCAACGCGATTTTTCGCCTGGGTACTACGTCAAGGAGGATCTTATCGACCGGCTGACCCTTCGTTCTCAGCTCTTCTCTGCATGACCACCTACGAAGCCGATTGGGTCTGTCCCATATCCTCGCCGCCGATTCCGAACGGCCTGCTTGCCGTCGAAAATGGAAGAATTTGTTCCGTGGGTGAAAGCTCGGACGTGACTCGCTTTCCGGGTTGCGCCATCATTCCAGGTTTCGTTAACGCTCACTCTCATCTGGAGCTCACGATCCTTCGCGGCTTTCTTGACGACGTTCCGTTTACGGAGTGGATTCCTCGCCTCACCAGGACAAAGTATGAAGTGTTGTCTCGCGCTGATCTCCTCTTGTCGGCCCGACTGGGAGCTGCCGAGATGATCCGGTCGGGCGTGACATGCCTGGGAGAGGTGATGGATTTAGGAACCGCTTGGCATGCAATGCAGGAGTTCGATCTTCAGGGTGTCGCTTATCAAGAGGTATTCGGCCCCGCTCCGGAACAATGCAATGGAGCTCTCATCGAGCTGAAGCAAAAGGTTGAAAATCTCCGGAAGGACGAAACCGCTACTCTGCGAGTCGGAGTCTCGCCACATGCGCCCTACACTGTTTCTGCGAAGCTCTATACGGCAGTGAACGAATACGCGCAGCGCGAGCATCTGCGGATGACAACACACGTAGCGGAGTCGCCTGAAGAAGGAATGTTTGTCCGTTGGGGGGCTGGAGTCTTTGCCGAGCGATGGGCCGCGCGCGGAATTACCGTACAGCCGCCGGGCTGCACGCCGTTGGCGTACATGAACGAATTGGGAATGCTGAGGCCGGAAACTCTCCTCGTTCATGCAATCGATCTGGAAGATACGGATTTCGAATTGCTCCGACAGAAACGCCCGAGTCTCGTTCATTGTCCGAAATCGAATGCAAAACTGGCACAGGGTGTGGCGAAGCTTTCTGAAATTCGTGAGACGGGAATTACCGTCGCCTTGGGCTCCGATAGCGTCGCAAGCAATAACGTCGCGGACATGTTCGAAGAAATGCGCGCAGCGATTTTTCAGCAACGCGGGCGAACGAGGAAATTCGATTCTATCGATGCGTACGCTGTCTTTCACATGGCAACACTAGGCGGCGCGGAATGCTTGGGACTGTCGGAACACCTTGGGAGCTTGGACCCCGGCAAGCGCGCTGATTTTGTCGTGGTCGATTTGAATGATCCGGCGGTTCAGCCTGTTTACGACCCCATCGAGGCGATGGTTTACTCGGCATCCCGTCACAACATCCGGGCGACGTACATCGCCGGCCGCGAGATGAAGCCGGATCCGAGGGATCTGCTCAAGCAAAGTGCGCACATTGCCGAGCGTTTGCGGTCATCGATGTAGGCGCGGGCTTTATGCCCGCGTATCAAACTTTGCTCAAAAGATGTCCGAGCTTGGCTTTTTTCGTTCTCAGATACTTTTCGGTCCCGTCGGAAGGCGGGATTTCGATGGGGATTCTCTCCGCCACTCGAATACCGGAGGTTTCAAGCGAATCGAATTTATGCGGGTTATTCGACATCAATCGAACCCGGGAAACTCCCAAACTGCGCAGAACCTCGGCACATAGTTCGTAGTTCCGATGATCGGCTTCGAATCCCAGATGCTCATTGGCTTCTACAGTGTCATGCCCGGAATCTTGCAATTCGTAAGCGAGCAATTTGTTCATCAACCCGATGCCGCGTCCTTCTTGAAGCTGGTAGATCAGAATTCCCGTGCCCCGATGGGCAATCTTCTCCAGGGCGAAGTGTAGTTGATCGCCGCAATCGCATCGTCCAGATGCGAACACGTCGCCGGTCAGGCATTGTGAATGGATGCGGAGTAGGGCCGCGTCATCTTCCTTCAAATTTCCCATGACCAGCGCAATCACACTTTCCGACTTATCTTGGGATTCAAAACCATATAGCCGGAATGTACCGAATGGCGTGGGGAGGCTGGTTTCGGCGACCTTCGTGGCTTTCATGAGGGCCGAATTATATCACGGCGCATTGGACGCGCTGTTTCCGACGACGATGTCGTCAGAAGTGCCTTGGCGGCCATCGGGGCCTCGAGAGATTAGTCTAAATGTCGAGCTGCTTGTGACTTCGTAGATTATCGGCTGACCCCAGCCGTCCTCGCGGACGAGGACGTTTATGAACCGAGGATGCAGGGAGTCTGTCAGGGCAACGATATCCTGGCCTGGCGGCAGGACACCATTCGTGACTCTATACTTCTCGATTCCCTCCGCAAGCTGCTGCATCGTTAGCGATGTCGTGCGGCGCCGGCCTTCGTTAATCGCGGCGAGCAGCTCGTCCAGGCTAATCCAATCGCGATCACCAAGCCGTACGGCCTCGATCCGCCAATCCGCATTTGTATTCGCGCGCTTGAACTGAAACGCCAGAGTAATGGTCGCTTCAGCGATGGCGGCCGTATCGGTTTGGGAAACGATTCGGCGGATTTCGATGGCGTCCGGAACCAAGTTGGATTGCCCGATAGCCGCGATCTTCTTGCGCGCTTCGTCGTGAGAGAGCCGCGCCGAAGTGCAGGCGGGGAGTGCAATACAGGCGATGAGGAGAGCGTACAGTGCCCGTTTCATGAGAAGGCCGAGTGTAGCATCTGTGTTAACATCCAACAAAATGCAGGTCCGGCTTCTATTCTTTGCAACACTCAAAGACATCATTGGCGCGCGTGAAATGCGCCTGGAAGTGCCCAAGGGCTCAACAGTTGCCGATGTGCTGACACACCTCGAAAGCAACTATCCGCGAGTCAAGGATTATCGGCCCGTGGTGCTGACCGCAATTAACGAGGAATACGTGGATCAGAACACATCTGTGCACGACGGTGATGAAGTCGCGATCTTTCCTCCTGTGAGCGGCGGTGACATTGGCTCTGAGGTTGTAACGATCAGCCGGCCGGGTGAGCTTTATCAAATCACTCGCGATCCGATTGACACGCAGAAAATCTCCCAACAATTGCTTCGGCCTGAAGACGGCGCGATTTGCGTGTTCGAAGGAGTTGTGCGCAACAATTCGAAAGGGAAGCGCACTCTGCATCTCGTTTACGAAGGTTACGAGACGATGGCGCTGAAGAAACTCGAAGAGATTGGGATCCTCGTCAAACAAGCGTGGGACATTGGCTGCATTGCGATGATCCATCGCCTCGGCCACCTCGATATCGGCGAAACGAGTGTCGCTGTCATTGTTACCTCCGCACACCGCCGTGCCGCCTTCGATGCCTGCCACTATGCCATCGACAAACTTAAGAAAGTCGTTCCCATCTGGAAAAAAGAATTCTTTGAAGACGGTGAAATCTGGATCGAAGGACAATAGGTATTTCTTAGCCGCAAATGACACGAATTACGCAAATGGTTCGGGCCGCCATTTTAAAACCGGTCTGCGGGCGGCGGCAGCTTCGTCGATGCGGCCGACGCGAGTTGTGTGAGGCGCGGTTTTTACGAGATCGGGTTTTTCGTCGGCTTCTTTGGCAATCGCGAGCATGGCGTCGATGAAACTGTCGAGTTCTTGTTTACTTTCCGTTTCCGTGGGCTCGATCATGAGCGCGCCGGGAACAATCAGGGGAAACGAAACCGTGGGTGGATGGAAACCATAATCGATGAGCCGCTTTCCGATATCCCACACATGCACATCTTTGCGCGCCTGGAGGCGATCTGAGAACACGACTTCATGAAGCGTGGGTGAGTCATAGGGGAGCGCGTAAGCCTCCTTCAGTTTTGCGCGGATGTAATTCGCGTTGAGCACTGCGATCTCGGATACTTCCTTTAAACCGTGCGCTCCATTCGCCAGGATGTAGCAGAGCGCTCGGACGTGCATACCGAACTGTCCGTTGTAAGCCTTGATCTTGCCGATTGATTTCGGACGATGCTCATCAAAGAAGTACTTGCCGTCGGAGCTCTTTGCGACGACGGGATACGGCAAGAACGGTTCGAGGATCTTCTTCACGGCGACCGGCCCTGCGCCTGGGCCTCCTCCGCCGTGTGGTGTCGTGAATGTCTTGTGTAGATTAATGTGTAGAACGTCGATGCCGAAATCGCCCGGTCTTGTGATTCCCATCATGGCGTTCAGATTCGCGCCGTCCATGTAAACAAGCCCGCCATGCGAATGCAGCAGCGCGGCAATCTCCGCAATTTCGCTTTCGAAAACGCCAAGAGTGTTGGGATTGGTGATCATGATGGCCGCAACGTCCTCGTTCACGACGGAAGCAAGCTTTTCGAGATCGACAGTACCGCGCTTGTTGGATGGAATAGTCTCGACAACGTATCCTGAAATCGCCGCACTCGCCGGATTCGTCCCATGCGCGGAGTCGGGAATCAGGATCTTCTTTCGAGGATTCCCACGGGATTCCTGATAAGCACGGATCATGAGGATGCCCGTCAGCTCGCCGTGCGCACCCGCAGCCGGCTGCAATGTAACGGCGTCCATGCCGCTGATCTCGGCAAGGCAGTTTTCGAGAACCTTTTGGATTTCGAGTGCGCCTTGGATTTTCTCAGCGGGCAAATATGGGTGTGCGAGAGTAAAACCTTCAAGCCGGGCCATCCGCTCGTTGATCTTCGGGTTGTACTTCATCGTGCACGAACCTAGTGGATACAGACCGAGATCGATGTGATAGTTCCACGTTGAAAGCCGCGTGAAATGCCGGATCACATCCACTTCACTGAGCTCCGGCATACCGGGGATGTCCGTGCGCAAGAGTTTCGGATCGATAAGCTCGTGGAGCGGCTTCACCGGAACATCCAATTCAGGCAAGTTGAATCCACGGCGGCCGGGCGAGCCCTCGTCAAACACAACGCGCTCATTGAGGGAGAAATGAGTCGATGTGCGTTCGCGATCGCTCACGATGCAAGCCTTTCGACCATCGCATCGATCTCTTCGCGACGCACCGTTTCTGTGATGCAGAGCAGCGTTGAGTTTCCGATCTCCGGATAGAACCGCTTCAGAGAAAGACCAAAAGGACACGGGGCCTCGCCTTGAATGACGAATTCATTGAACCGCGGTCCGGAAAACAGAACGCGGTGTTTGGTGCGATCGCGGATTTCATTCGCAGCGTAATCCGTCTTCAGTATGTTTTGCTCGCAGATCTCGCGAAGCCCTATCGGCCCCACCGTTGCGAGATAGATTGTCGTCATCAGCGCGCAGAGCGACTGGTTCGTGCAGATGTTGGATGTCGCTTTCTCACGCCGGATATGTTGCTCGCGCGTTGATAGAGTGAGAACAAAACCGCGTCGGCCGGAGTAGTCTTTGCCTAATCCAACCAGCCGTCCCGGCATCTGCCTGACGTAACGCTCGCGGGTTGCGAGAAATCCGACATGGGGTCCGCCAAAGCTGGGTGGAACGCCGAAGGATTGCCCTTCACCCGTAACGATATCGGCCGTCCTTTCTTCAGCAGTGTCCTCACCGGGAGGTTTCAGAATGCCGAGCGCGATTGCCTCGCACACGTTAACAATCGATAGAGCCCCATGATGATGGGCAAGTTCCGAAATGCCGTGAGTATCTTCGATTGTCCCGAAAAAATTCGGCGTTTGTACGACAACGGCAGCAACGTCGTCACCGAACTGCCGTTCGAGTTTTTCCAGGTCGACACG
>JACXTT010010888.1_pt1 | contig 12211 bp, 6 predicted proteins | sample 9270951 | NCBI WGS metagenome assembly JACXTT01 (sample SAMN15532306, study PRJNA645909) | rock metagenome | isolation source: weathered quartz diorite | place: Puerto Rico | collected 2017-06-21 | reverse complement strand
CGGCGGGCGAGCGGTTTCAGGCGGATGGCCGCGGGCAGGATGGGCTGGCAGAGGCCTGCGGCCGGGCAGGCGCAGCGCGCCTGCGCAGGCCCGTGCGCGTCGAACCGGATGCGGTGCTCTCCCACCGTGACCACGAGCGCGGCATCGCTCTGCTCAGCGATAGCGACCGTCAAGCGCTCCAAGTCCTTTTGCGCGCGGCGCAGCAGGCCGCGATTGGCCAGCGCGGCAAAGCCGTCGTCGTCGAAGCGGGCGAGCTGTTCCTCCAGGTGGGCCCGTAGCGATGTCACGAGATCACCTTCACCAGCCACTGCGCCAGCCGCTGCGGCGTCAGCGCTGCGATCTCCATGCCGCAGGCCGCCAGTCGCTCGGCCATCTGGCGGTCGTAGACGGGGTGGGCGTTGCCGTCCAGAGAGGCCAGGCCCAGCATGCGCACGCGCGCCTCGGCCAGTTGGCGCACGGCACGCACCAGTTCGCTGGGCACCGCGCCCTCGCAGAAATCGGTGACCAGCACGAACACCGTGCGGTGCGGCACCTCGACAAGCTGCGCGCAGTAGCGCACCGCCTTGCCGATGTCGGTGCCGCCGCCGAGCTGGGCCTGCATCAGCACCTCTACCGGGTCGTCGGCATGTTCGCTGAGGTCGACGACGCTGGTGTCGAACAGCACCAGCTTGACGCGGAAGGCCGGCAGCGCTGCAAAGATGCCGGCCATCACGGCGCTGTGAATGACCGAGTCCACCATGCTGCCGCTCTGGTCCACGCACAAGATGATGTGCCAGGGCAGGCGGCGGTTGTTGCGTTCGAAGAACTTCAGGTTCTGGACGACGAGGCGCTGGCGCTCGGCGTCGTAGTGCTTCAGGTTGGCGCGCAGCGTGCCGCGCGCGTCGAAGTTTTGCGCCACGGCCATCGGCGAATGGCGGTTGCGGTTGACCCGGCCCGACAGCGCCTGCCGCACCTCGGCTTCGAGCGTGCGACGCAGTTCTTCGACAACCTGGCGAATGATGCGCCTGGCCAGGTGCAGCACCTCGCCGTGCAGGTGGCCGCGCAGCGTCAGCAGCGTGCGCAGCAGTTGCTGATTGGGCTCCAGCCGCTCCAGCGTCTGCGGGTCGGTGACGAGCTCGGTCAGTCCGTAGCGGTCCAGCGCATGCTTTTCGATGACCTCCACCGTGTCGCGCGGGAACAGTTCGCGCACCTCGCCCAGCCAGGTGAGGAGCCTGAGCTGCGATGGCTCCAGCGAGCCCGGTTCGGGCTCACCGTCGCCGCGCAGACCGCGGCCCTTGTATTCGCGGCCATAGAGGTGGTCCAGCACGCGATCGCGCCTATCGTTTTGCCCCTGCAGGCCTTGCGGGCTCAGCTGCTTTTCGGCGTAGCGGCCCAGCACGAGGCGCCAGCGTTCGAGGGTGCTCATGCCAGCCACCCTTGTAGGCCATCGGCCCGCAGCCGTTCCAGCAGTTGGGCCGAACGCGCCAGGTTGCGCTGCACGGCATCGGCGTCCAGCTCGTGCGACACCAGGCGACCGAGCTGGTCCTGGCCATGCAGGCTGGCCACGGCCTGGGCGATGCGGTCGGTTTCCTTGGGTGTCATCTCGGCGAAAGCCAGGCGCAACTCGGGCAGCACGGTGACGAAGGCGGCCTCGTCCCAGTCGCGTAGCCGCGCATCAATTGCGTCCAGCAGGCGCGGCTGTTGCCACGCGGCCTCGCGCGCCGTGGCCAGCAGGCCGCGCAGAAAGGCCACCGCGTCACCCGGCGACGCACCGCCTTGCAGGTGGCCGGCCAGCAGCGTCTCCAGCCCGGCCTCGTCGAGCTGGCCGGCGCAGTAGCGCAGTCCGGCCGCCGCACCGCGGATCAGCCGCAGGTCGTGCGTAGCCTGCAGGTGCTCCAGCAGTTGCCAGAACAAGCTGGCGTCCAGCGCCTGACCTGCGGCGCTGAGCAGCAACTCACGCAGCCGCGCCAGGCTATCGACGAGACCACTGCCGTCACCCTCGGCGCCACGCAGGTCGCGGCCCAGGAACATGGCGCGCTGGTAGGCGGACAGCAGCAGCGCCGGCAGCTCGGCCAGATGGCGCGCCTCCAGCGGCTCGCGCGACTCCCACAGCAAGCCCAGCACGCCACAGGCCTTGGCGACGGATTCGAAGCTTGCGTCCTCGCCCACCACCTGCAGCAAGCTGCCCATGACGAGCTGTACATGGTCGTGCAGGCCCAGCACGCAGGCCTGCACCAACAGCGCAGCAGCGGTGCCGGCGTTGCGCGAGTCGTCGCCGTCGGCAAGGCGTTGCAGCTTCAGCTCGAAGCGATTGGCCACGGCCAGCGGCAGCGTCGTACCGTAGACCGAGGCCTCGACAAGGGCCGCTTCGGTCACCGCCGAGTAGGTGTACTCCCAATGCTCCTGCAGCCGCGCGAGGTTCATGCCGTTGACGAAGTCCGGCCCCGAAACGCGCATGCCCAGCGGCACGTCCAGCAGCGCCAGGCCGTGCAGCAGCCGGCTTGTCAGGCGGTGGTCCTGGCGGCGGTAGAGGTCCAGTAGGAGGCGGCGCGGCTGCGGGTCGTCGATCTTCAGCCGCTGGCGGCGCGCCCGTGTCTCGAAGTCGCGCAGCAGCGGCGGCCGGTCGGTACCCGGCGACACCTGGCCCATGGCCTGGCCGCCGAGGTGGCGGTGCGTGACGGCCAGCACCAGGGCCCCTTCGGCGTCCAGCTCGCCCTTGATGAAGCAACTGGTCACGGCGTCGAGCAGGTCTTCGCGCAGCGGCGCGTCGCGGCCACGCAGCGCGGCCAGCTGCAGCGCCTGCTCGTAGGCATCGGCCAGCGTGGGCATCGGCAGCGGCAGGCGGTGCTTGTCGCGCAACTCGGCCGCCACGTCGAACAGCACGGCCAGCGTCTGCTCGCGGCGCAGCTTGGCGCCCACGTCCACGCCGGCATTGTCGCGCTTGAGCATGCGTTCCCACAGACCCTGGTGCCAGGCCGGCGACGTCATGCCGGAGTTGTAGCCGTTGAGGCGATCCAGGCGCTCCTGGCCGTAGCGGATGAGGGCGGCGGCCTGGTCGTCGATGGCCGGCGTCTTCACGGCGGGGCGCCGCGCGCCAGCGGCGACCAGATCCGGCAGCACCACGGCGTGAAAACCGCCGACGACGGCCAGCACCGGCCCTGCGCCGGCATCCCGCTGCGCCAACGCCTCGACAATGGCGGCCGCCATCTCAGCCTCGCGGGCCAGCGTGCCGTCAGCGCGCAGCTCTGCCTCGCTGTGTTCGATGCGCGAGAGCTGGCAGTAGGCGGCCATGTCGGCTATGTGCTCCTCCACACTGCGCGTGACGGCGGGCGCCTCGAACAAGTGCTCCCACAGCTCCTCGTGGTTGCGGCAGCCCAGGCGCTGCGCGAGGTGGCTGAGGTACTGGCTGCGCTGCAGGTGGCGTTCATCCAGCAACGAGCGGGCAGCCTCACCGGCTCGCTCTTCATGGTCCAGCGCCGACTGTTCGGCAAAGTCCAGGTCGATGAAGCGTGCCTGCAGTTGGTGGGCCGCGGCGTGCTGCAGCGCGATGAGTTCCGGCGAGTGGTCGCAGAACGGGTAGTAGGCCGCGTGCCGGCGCGCCGGCGCATCGCCCTGCGCCTTGAACACACAGTAGCCGTAGATGGCCAGCGGCATGCGCGCCTGCGCATGCGTGAGCTGCGGGATCAGCCGGGTGAAACTGCGCGGGCCTTCGACAAGCACGACCGACACCGGTGTGCGCGCCAGCAACTGGCGCAGCTGCCAGGCGCAAGCCGGGCTGTGGTGACGCACCGGGAAGACGATCAGCTCGGGCGTGACCAGCCGCGCACCCAGCGCGCGCAACGCGGCGGTGCCCGGCGTGTCAGCGGTCCAACTCGCGTCGGGCATCGAACACGCGTTTCCACTGCGAGGCGCCGACCATTTTCTGTGCGCGCTGCTTCACGACGACGTCAAAGTAGTGGCGCAGCTTCTTGCCGTCATCCGGGTTGTCCTTCAGCACGGTGCCAATGAGCTGGCGCGCCACATGTTCGCCGCCCACGCTGCCATCGCCGAAGTAGTGGGCGTCCAGGCAGGCCGCATAGCCCACCGACACCGCTTCGGCGGACGACATGACGGCCGTGGGTTTCTCGACAACGATGCCCTCGGCCGTGACGCCCTGGCGCAAATCCTGGAAGGCGGTGACGAGCAGCTCGACGACGTCAGGCCGGAACTCGACCTCGATCTGCGCGTGCTTGAGCAGCGCCTCGGTGCGTTCGCGGATGAGCTGGGTCTCCAGCTTGCGGTCGTCGATGGGGCGCACCGTCTCGAAGTTGAAGCGACGCTTCAGCGCACTGGACATCTCGTGCACGCCGCGGTCGCGGATGTTGGCCGTGGCCAGCACGTTGAAGCCGCGCGCGGCGAACACCGTGGATTCGGGGCCGTCCAGCTCCGGGATGTGCAGCAGCTTGTCGGACAGCAGGCTGATAAGGCTGTCCTGGATCTCGGGCTGCACCCGCGTGACTTCCTCGAAGCGGCACAGCCAGCCGGCGCGCAGCGCCTGCAGCATCGGGCCACTGACGAGGGCGCGCGGCGTCGGGCCTTCGGCCAGCAGCAGCGCGTAGTTCCAGCCGTACTTGATCTGGTCTTCCGTCGTGCCGGCGGTGCCCTGGATGCTGCAGGTGGAACGGCCCGAGATGGCCGCCGACAGCAACTCCGACAGCATGGACTTGGCCGTGCCCGGTTCACCGACCAGCAGCAGGCCGCGGTCGCTCATCAGTGTGACGATGCAGCGGTCAATGAGGGCGTCGTCGCCGTAGAACTTGCGCTTAATGCCGAGCTTGTCGTCGCCCAGCACGAAGCGCCGCACGGCACGTGGCGACAGCTGCCAGCCGGTCGGGCGTGGTGCGTCGTCCTTGTCGGCCAGGCGCATCAGTTCGTCGGCGTGCACCCGTTCGGCGGGCTCGCGCAAGATGGCATCAATACTCACTCTTTTTCTCCCATTCCGGGTCAAACCCCGTGCCCTCGGCAGCGATGAGGCGCAGGTCGTCATAGCACTCGGACAGCAGCACCTGGGGCACCTTGCTCAGTGGCTGCGCCGCGCGTGACCAGCGCTCGCCGCCACCGGCGGTGGCGGCAAAGCACAGGTGGCGCAGCGCCACCGTACGGTTCTCTTCGGGCAGACCGTTGCCAGTGAACTCGATGACGGCCAGCAGGCCCAAGGTCGGGAAACGCTTCTCGTAGGTGAAGAACCAGCCGCCGTCCTCGGTGCTGCCGCGCAAATAGCCCAGTTTGGTGGCGCGACCGCGCAGTGCGAAGGCTTCGAGCAGGTGGCCCTGGAAGTCCAGCACCTGCGTGGCATCGAGCTTGTCCGCAGGCAAGGCATAGCGGCCCTTGCCGAACTGCTGGAACAACGGTTTGATGGCGTAGTCGGCCAGGTGCTGCTGCCAGGCGGCAACATCGCCGGTCCCCAGCAGCGAGTCATGCGCGAGGCGCACCCGCGCAGCGCTGCTGAGCGTGACCGGGTCGTCGTTGACGTCGCTGAGGCTGCCGTCGTCCAGCGGGCGGAAAGCCAGCGTGCTGCCGTCCTCCAGCGTTTCCATCCACACCAGCCGCTGTACCAGATGGCGCAGCACGGGGTGCTGCAGCAGGTAGGCCGTCCAGTCAGTGGCCGACCAGTCGCGCGCGGTACATAGCGCCTCGTAAAGACGGTCGGTCTGCAGATCGACGATGCTCTTGATTTCTTTTCTGGCCGCGGCCAGCGACTTCTTGGCCGCCTTGGCCTGTTCCGCGTCATCGTCCTGGCGCGGTTCGGGTAGTGCGGCGATCTTTTTGCCCTCGGGGTTGAACAGCTCGATCTTGAAGTCAGGCAACAGCTGCGCCGTGAAATGGCGCGGACCATAGCTCAAGGTCTGCGTGCCGGTCTCATCGAAGCCGGCGCTAGGGATGGTCCGGTCTGACAGCTCGGCCAGGCTCCAGCCCCTGCGCTCGGCCAAAGCTGCAGCCTGCTTGGTGGCTTCATCCTGGAAACTCTTGGTGCGAAAGCGGCTGCCAATGGACAGCATCAATTGGGTCGCGCTCGGGTGATCCATCCAGGCCAGCATGGAGATCAGTGCCTTGCCCTGCGAGGCGCGCGTGCCGTACCACTCCTTCAGGTAGCGCTGTACCGGAGGCGCAGCGCGCTCGGCACAGCAGGCTGCGGCGACAGCCAACAGGCCTTTGCTGCCAATGGCCGAGGCCAGGGGCTGGCGCAAGAATCCAGGCAAAATCTGCGCGGCAATCTCGTCCTCACTCATCTGGGCCATAGGGTTGCCCTGGTAGTACTGCGGGTAAGCCTGGATACCGTTCCAATGCTGCTTCGCCGCGGCGCGCGCGCGCTTGAGGGCTTCCTCGTGCGTACCGGGCCGGACATCCTCGGCCAGCCAGGCGTCCAGCACGAATTGGCCCAGGGCCTCACGCTCGCGCGGCACCATCAGGCTGGAGAGCTTGCGCAACACGGCATTGGGCTCCGGGCTCTTTTGTTTGCAGGCCTGGACGATCAGCCAGCGCAATATGTCGGGCGACACGGCAGCCTCAGTGTCTGCCCAGTGCACGGTGGGCAGCACCTCCCACGGAAACCAGTCCAGTTCCTTGGGCAGGCCCTTGGAGAGCAGCTTGGCCCCATCCTTCGCCATCGCGTCACGATCCAGATACGACTCCACGGGTTGCCCCAGCGCCTGCAAGGCATCCAAGAGCGCTCCCTTGGCGACGTCATGCTTCTCCTTTCGCACAGCACGCTCCAGCGCCGGCAGAGCAGGCGCATGGCGCAACTGTCCCAACCACTGTGCCGCCAGCGTGCGCACTTCAGCCTTGCCGCTTTCCAGGGCCGCGATGATGCGATTTTCCTTGTCAGGCTGTTTCTTCAACGCCTCTTGCGCCAATGCGCGATCGATCTTGGCCGAGCCCAGCGCCAACGCGAAGAGCGTGCGCACCAGCACGGGCGGCGGCGCTGGCAACTTGCCAATGGCCTGAAAGATGGCTGCGCGCGAGAAGTACCATTCGTTGGCATTCGTGTCACTGAGCATGCGCACCACAATGTCCTGGTGATGCGCGACGAAGGGCCAGACATCTGCATCCGGCCAGTCCGCGGCGAGCGGGCTGCCCCAGCGCACGCAATAGCTGCGCAGCAGCCGTTCCGGCGCATGGCCGTGCGCTTCCAGTATCTCGGCAAGTTCCAGCAAGCCCAGACGGCCCATGGCGCCGTGCAACTTGTTGAAGCAGGAGTTCAGAAAATGGTCAACACGGTCTGCATCCTTGTCTATGAAACCGAGAGCACACAAGGTCTTGACCAATGCGACCGGCGTGAAATGGCCGCCCTCAACGAACTTGAGCAGCACAGGCCCCAGGTAGCGCTGCGCGCTGCGGTTCGCAGACGAAAGCTTGTAGACGCCGGTGGCCGGTCCATCTGTCGCCAGGACGCGCTGCAGCATCAGCGCATCGGAATCCTTGAAGGGGACATCCTGATGTAAGGGCCAGTTGTGGCCCTGGATCTTGCCCTTGGCGTGGTGCAGCCGCGACTGCGCGTTGGCCTTCTCGATGGCCAGGTTGGCCTCCGTCCAGAGCCGTGTCTGCACGTCGGGCGCCACCGCATTGCTGCTGGCGCGCAAGTCCATGGTCGGCACTTCGTAGTCGTAGCGGACTGCGACGGACATCGCGGCCTGGCTGTCCCATTCAGCCTGAAGCGCCTGCACAACCGCAGCCTTGTCCGCCGACGCAGTGTCGCGCGTGAAGGCCACCAGCGCCACGTCGTTGCGCGCGCGGGCCAGTGTGTCCAACACGCGCAACGCCTGCAGCCGTGCTTCAGGCTTGTCCTGCAGGGCGATCCGCTGCAGTTCATGGATGACGGGAGTACCTACGCGCGCCAGCAACGGCTCGACCGCCGCACGCACTTGCTTGCTGTTGCTGGAGGCCAGCTCGGCCATCTGCGGCGCCCATTGGTCCAGCGCCGCCGCTGGTGCCGAAACGAGCATTTTGAGTATGTGAAGCCGCCCATTCACAGCCGACGGGAGAAGCTTTGGCGCGAGTACGTCCGCATGGCGTAACAATGCCTCCGGATAATCTGCCAAACCGGTCAGCATGAGCGGGCGCTGTTCGCTGAAGTGACTTGATCCACCGGGAAGCTGAATGCCACCCAGCAGCCAAGCGGCGGGGGACAAGCCATCCTCGATGCACAGTGCTTCCATGCATCGTGCAGTCAGACCTTGGGGCTTATAGGAGCGGCCACCCCAGGTGTTGAGCCCCCAGCCAGAGCTGTGCATCAACAACAGTTCGGGCCAACGCACTCCGCGCTCGAAAGCCATCATGCAACGACACAGACCTTGCGTTGTGGCGGCTTCCAACACCCGCGCCCAGCGCAAAGCCACAGCAGCGGGTACCTGGTCGAAGTGTTGGTAGAGTTTGGCCGCCGCCGCTTCGTTGGCAACTGCCGTCAAGCACAGTTTGCTGTCCGCGTCAGCCTGGGCTGCCAGCGTGCCCAACACGCTCAAGGGTTCACCCTGAAGTACGAAGGACAGCGTGTCGCCCGACAGAGGGGACCCCAAGGGCTTGAGCCACACCCGCAACTCCTCCACCCACTGCTTGGGAACATGGTCCGGCACGACCACCGATGGACTCCCCAACAAGCTACTGACCCAACCCAGCATGCATGCCTCCCGCGGCGAATTCTTTGGCGCGGATTATCGGTTACTTCTGCGCTTGTCTTGCGGCAGTGGTCCGGTCGCTGACGAGAGTCCGGTGCACCGCTTTGCTGGACTGAATGGGCTTGCAGGCATTTCTCGTCAGCCTGCGTCCCCCGCTGTCAACGGCACTGCTGCCATCGCAAACCAGCCCGCCGCCGAGGGCGCCGGGGAAGAGGCCGCGGGGGTTACCGTTCAAGCTGGGGCGATGGCGGAGCACAGAGTTCAGGAGAGTTCCTTGAGGGCCGGTCCAAGCAATCAGGAGACGCTGGTATAAATCAGCCCACCACAACGATTCACGGGAGGATGGCTTGGTGACCCAACGCCTTGTTCACAAGACAGGGCTGACGTCTCTATCAAGTTGAAAGCTTCAATGAGTGCCCTCGAAATATCCTGGACGCGCGCTTGGTTGGATCTGGATCTGCAGCCCCCCTCAGAACTGCTGGATCGGCTCACAGCAGCCTACAAAGAGCCTCAACGGCATTACCACTCGCGTCAACACTTGGCCGAGTGTCTTGCACACTTCGACCGAGTTCGGGACCAAGCGATGAAGCCCGGCGAGCTTGCATTGGCACTGTGGTTTCACGATGCAATTTATGACGTCCAAGGCAAAACCAACGAACAGCAAAGCGCTGAATGGGCTGTCAACGCGCTCAGTGCGGCAGGTGCTGTCCCAGCGAGCCAAGATCGTGTCTGGCAACTGATCATGGCGACAAAACACGATGCGGAGGCCGCAGAGCCCGACCAGCAGTTGCTTGTTGACATTGACCTGGCTATTCTCGGCGCAGCCCCGGAGCGCTTCGCCGAGTACGACCGGCAGGTACGTGCCGAATACAGTTGGGTGCCAAGCCCGGTTTACACCATGAAGAGGAAGGCCGTCTTGAAGTCGTTTCTGGACCGCCAGCACATTTACAGCACCCAGCATTTCCGGGAACGCTATGAAGCCCAAGCGCGCAGCAATCTGGCAGCCGCCGTCTAACTGGCGACCCGATTTCATCATTCACCCCAGCCGCACGCCATGAAATCAACAAGCCTCCTCGCATTGTTATTAGCACTCTCGATGGCATCGGTACATGCGGACGAATGCGAGACGCGAAACAACAACATACCCCTTGAAAGAATTCAAGGCATGTTCTCTCAAATGAGAAACCAAGCAAAGTGGGATACGTCCGCTCCTTTGGCATGGGGATACTTCTTCTTTGATCCCAGCCAATCGAAATTGACTGAAATTTCAAAGTACCTTGGTTCTACTGGCTACAAAGCAGTTGAGCTTTTCTTCAACGGCAAAAATTTTACCTTGCACGTTGAAAAGATCGAGGTCCACACTCCTGAATCACTGAACCAAAGAAATATCGAATTGGGGGCCTTGGCCAAAAAGCAGTGCATCGGAAGCTACGATGGTTTCGATGTTGGCCCAGCCACAAAGAGCTAGCAATATGTGGGCGGCGCTTGCCTGCGATCAACTCAATCCACCCACGCCATAGTTACCGATATCGATTACAGGGCGCACCGTTTAAGTAGATGTGATTACGGGAAATTAGGTCAATGAGAACTCATTCGTCAGAGGCCGAGTTCCATTGTGCAAATCATTCAGGCTTCAAGTTCAAAACATAAGAAAGTAATTATGTCCACAAAATCAAAAACAGTGCTGCTACTTGGTGCCAGTGCAAGCTACCCCCAGACACCGTCCCCAACGCCACCAACGTAGACAGCGCCACCGTCGCAGTGATGACACCCTGCGCCACTCCATGGCCTCGCGAGAACAGAGACACCTTCGCCTCAATGCGCAACGAGACAGACTTATTAGGTTGATGAACTCTTTAGTGAGTTGCAGCAGCGAGCGCAAGCCGTAAGCACCGATATAGATCAGGCCCGCACAACAATTCACGGGAAAGCAATTTGATGAAAGAGGACACTGCTAGACATACAAAATTGACATCCAAGTCAAGTTAAGTTGAACTTGCAGCCAATACATCACTCAACAGGCTCCTGTCACGGCAAGCCTCTCTAGGCCAGGGGATTCAAACGTCTACACCCATGAAACGCTTTTGGCTCGCAAGCTCTCTCCTCGCACTCGCTCCCACGTTCGCCGTCCAGCCGGTGAACCTTTCCGAATACTCAGTGCCCCTTTCAGGGCTTCGTCTTGCCGAGAGGTCGGACGGAGGAAACAAGGGCCACTTTGCAACGTTCAAAGGGCGCATCACTCTGACTGGGACTTTGGCAATCGCATTTGATCGCTCGCCAGAAATGACCGATGCACAAGACACAGAAGGCGCAGCGTATTTCCTTCCGGATAAATCTTCACGCTCCAGCTTGCCGCACGCGGTCGGAAATTTCTATCCACGGGAAGTCGACAAGATTGAACTGGACAAGAAACCTGCTGAGCTGTTGTCCATGTTCCTCGGCTCGAAAAAGACAATGCAAGTCTTGCGTGGCAACATGCCACGGTACGAATTTCCAGCGGAAATCACGATCACCGAGTTCACAGCTTGGATCGAATGCGACCATCGAGGCTATTCCGCCGTAGTTGCAAAGATTCGCAGCCCCAAGCCAGTCATGCTGTCCAAATCGGAGGGCGGCTTACTTGGGTGCTAACCCATCGACCGAACAGCCCCACAACAGCAGAGCGAAGTGGTGCGCCTCGACCACACCGAGCGCGCCGTCGCGATCCGCTCATGTCGAACCTTAGAGGCCTATATGAACTTCTTCCGCATCTTGCTTGTCACCGCCACCTTATTGATAGGTGGCTGCACCCACATGTACTCCCACGCGTTTCGCGTCGAATCCGTTGAACCACTATCCAGTGAAGAACTGAAAAATGTGTTTGCGAGTTTCAGGGCCTATCTCACCGACAAGGGAATGGTCGAGACCATTCACCCCAGCGAAGAAAGACCAGACTTCGCCGCCTTTGCCCTGGGCACCGGTCATTCCGGCTTGCTCCGTCAACCCTTTGAGGACTACTTGCAGCTCTCGTATACCCCAGACAACGGCTTCGTGTTATCTGTCGTACGCATCATCGATCATCCAATCGACTTCTCAGATCAATACATCGCCGAGTTCAAGACCACAACGGAAGAGCTTATTCGTGAGGCATCCTCAAAGAGTGTTCGCCTTCAGCTTATCAGCCGACTCCGTCACTAGCGCTGCGGTCAAGGGCAGCAGAGCCGGGACGACAAGCGCGTTCAACTACCGGCCAACGGCAGGTGCAGTGTTTACTTCACCGCCACCGCGTCAGTAATGCGGTAGTACAAGCCGTAAGGGTCGTCATTGAGCACGGCAAACTGGCCTTGCACCACGACGGCTTCCATGGAGTATTTGACCGGGGTTTTGGTCTTGACCTCGACCATGCTTTCGGGGCCACCGGGCACGCAGAAGGCGCAGGTCAGTGGCACGGAGCTCAGCAGGAAGTGCTTCTGCTTTTCACCCGGGTCCAGCGGCATCATGAAGCCCTGGATGCGCTGGCTCTTCTGGGCCAGTGCCTGGATGTTGGTGGGGAAGATGGGCAGGATGCGGTTCTTTTCGACCTTGGTCTTGACGGCGGTGAG
>JACXTT010010887.1_pt1 | contig 12212 bp, 7 predicted proteins | sample 9270951 | NCBI WGS metagenome assembly JACXTT01 (sample SAMN15532306, study PRJNA645909) | rock metagenome | isolation source: weathered quartz diorite | place: Puerto Rico | collected 2017-06-21 | reverse complement strand
ATAGAAGTGGACCATCTCATGGGGCCCCTCGGACAGCCAGGTGGATTCCTCGCTGGCCGGTACGACAGCGGTCATCCCCGATATGCCAGTTCCACACGGAAATGAACGAGGCTTATCGATCCTGAGGGTTCGGGCCCCGCTGACCCGATAGCCGATGCCGTGGTAAGTCTGATTCGCCGGCTTGAACGTGTGGACCGGGCCACGGTAAGACACACAAGCCACTGCGACGGCCCCGGGATCCTCGAACGTCACCGAGTTCTCCGCCGTGACGCCTTTTGAGCGCAGCAAGGCGTCCACGAAGTCTATCTTGCGAAGACAACCGACAGACTGACTGACAACCTTCATCAGCGGACCTCGGGCCGGTAGCGCTGGCGCATCGCTACATCATGGTTGTTGTAGCCGATCGCGACTTTAAGTAGAGACACTCTATCACCGGGGCCTGCCAGGGACATACTTTGATGAGGGGATCAGCGAGCGGAGCGCGCCCCCAATTTCGGGCACCCAAGATCGGTCGGACGGTCTTTCTAGACGTGCACGTGCTGCCCGGACCAAATGCTTTTTTTATTCCTGTTATCTAATAGTCCTCGCGAAGATTCAAGCCCTTCTGGTGGAGCAGTCCGAAAGCACGCCGGCTATTTCCACATTATTTATGTCGGCAAACGAGAAATGGGTGTTGCCGAAAACCCAGGGCGCAGCATCGGCACGGCCGCAAGCAAGACGCCGGCCTTGGCAAAGAAAGGCCGGCGGCCAGAAGGAGTGCCGCCTCCACGGAACGGGCGCATGTTGATCTCTTGAGCTCTTAGTCACTGTCCTCTTCACGGCACTCGCTGTGCACGATCGGATTGTCTATGTTCTTGCTCGCCCAATCCATCATCAGATCGAACATGATCAGATTGGTCGTTCCGATCATATTCATGTGAGTCTGCCCGTTGAACTGCGGGCCGCCGACGAGTTCCGTATCCCACACGACCGCAGGGCCCACCGAACGTGTTGGGCTGGCGTTGAGTATGTCCCGTGCCGCGCGGTTCCCCATCCGAGTTGCCAGCGGCCGATAATCCCCATTCACCAGCAGGAATGGAATCTTGTCGAAGTCCGACCCCACCAGCCCGGCTCCTGCGAGGCCGGCGGGATTGAAACCGCCTCCCTCCGGGATGATCATGCCTTTCAACCTGGCCAAGCAGGCACCCGGCGCGCCACACTTGTTGACCGCATCGTCCTCCTTCAGATATCGGATCGTGTGCAACAACGGGTTCGCCGCCTGCGAGTGACCGGACAGGATGGCTCCACCGAGCCCTTCGATCAGGTCAGCCAAGGCACGTGGACCGAAGGTATTGAGCCCGGCGACTGTCGTCGGAGTGCAGGTCACACACTTTGAAGTCGGGAGGGTGACTTCGGCGTTGGGGACCAACTGCTTGTAGTACTCCAGACCCAGATAGGTGAAATTGGCCGGGTTCGGCGCGGGTCCGATCGCCCCCACGCGCGCCACCAAGTTCGGATCCGCAGAGTTCGGAACGGGCGGGATAGGGTACGCCGGCGGATAGTTGCCATGGGCTTCTGACGGATTCGAGAAGTCTTCCGGCGGACTGGGGTCACCGGGATCCCCATGCCGAATCATGGTGCCCGTGACGATGTCCGTGCCATTGATGATGTGACCGAACCAGGCTGTCCACGCCCCGTTGTCCGTGATTCGCCCCCAATTGGTCGGAATCATCGTTAAATTGTTGGTCCCCAAGGCCTCCTGGATGACGCTCTGGTCGAAACCGGAGCGTCCGCGTCCCGGCTGGTCGACGACAAACATGGCGAGGTTGTAGCGGCGCATGGCGTAGGGCAACCACCCTTCCCGTCCGTCCGGGGTCGCCTCGAGGCACGCCCCGGTATGGGAGGATCCGTGCATCACGATCAGCGGCCACCGACGCCGCGTCTTGGGGATCTCGAACTGGACGTACATCTGGCCGATGATGATCTGTTGAGGCGGGCCCGCCATGGAAGAGGTGGCATAGGTCGTAACTTTGGGTACACCGCCGACGAAGAAGCTCCCCTGGTCGCAGACATTCAACTCCCCCTGCACGTACGGATGCTTCAGCGGATTCACCCAAGCGGATGCGCTCGCGGCAATGGATGCAAGCGCGGCGGCGGATAGAACCGAGACAGCCTTCGCGACAAGTTGACGGTGCTGCATATGCCCTCCTCGAATTGTGGGTCACCGATCCGCATCCCGCTCGACGTTTTCCTCGAGCCAGCGCAGCATGAAGGCGGCGATCTCGAGGTTGTTTTTTTCGATCATCATCATGTGGCCGTTTCCGGGAATCCCGACGTCGCCCAGGTACACCTGCTTGTTTTTCACTCCGGCCTGCGTCAGATATTCGGACGTGCAGTGGTCATACGCCGAGTGATAGCCCGCGTCGCTGGTCACGATAAGAATCGGCGTGTGCTCCAGATTGGGCAGTTGGCGCGCCGGCTCGGTCTGGCGCCAGCAGCTGACGACGTTCGGGTTGTCCGCCACGGCCTGCTTCACCAAAGTGAGTTGCGACGGATCCGTGACTGCGGGCGAGTAAGTCAGGGGGATTGCTGCTATTCCCCAGGCGAACTGGACAGGACCGTCCGTGAACCAGGTCGGCGGCCCGAGGAAGATGACACTGGTGCGCGGCGGTCCGGACGGCTCGACCTGCAGAAGTCCCTTCACCAGCGATGGCCGCGCATCGGTGATCAGCCAGCCGTAGGGTCCGGACTGGGAGTGCGTGAGAAGGATTGCGGGACCGATGCGGTCGAGCAGCGCGGCACCGGCGGCCTGGATCGTGCTTTGCTGCACCGTCGGGGTCGCGATGCCTTCGACTTCGGACGCATAGAATTGGTCGAAGATCGGATCACCGATCAGTCCGGGTCCCGGCCACTGGGTGTGCAGATGCGCCCGGGGCCACATGTTGTAGAGCTCGAAAGCGGTGAAGCGTTGCTGAATGCCCATTGCGTTGCCGCGACTTAGCGGGCCGTAGGCGTCGGCGTGATAAGCCGATTTGCCGCGCCCCGTCTGGTCCACGACGTAGACCGCGTAGCCGTTGGCCAGGAAAAACGTGCTCCACCCCGGACGGTCGTCCGGAGTCCCCATCATGTAGGTGCCCGTCAGTCCGCCGCCGTGAATCAGCACGATCGGGTAAGGATGTGTCACGTGCTTGGGGATCTGGTACTCCACATACATCTGATCCTTCATGAACTGCCCGTCCGACGCGGTGAAGTACTGGCCACCGACGAAAAAGTAGCCCTGCTTGGCGACCATCAGGGGCTTGCCCTCCAAAGCGTCTTCCTGCGCGTGCGCACTGCCTATCGCAAACGCTGAAGCAATCGCCAGGAGCAGAGTCCTCAGCACCATCGAGTCGCTTGACATGCTCATAGTGAGGCTCCTGTAGAACGTCAGAGCAAGTGAGGCGTTGAGCCGTTACTGCTGCGAGTCGGTCCGATTGTTCGTCGTTGTTGCGACCGATCGGCACCAGGGCGCACTTCTTTCCCTATAGCTGAAGGCTATCGACGTGGATACCCGGGGTCTTCCATGTTCTTGCGGAGGTTGTCGATTCTTGCGGGGTATGCCTTGACCTTGGGAGATGGGATAACCACGCCGGCGATGTCGTGGCCGGCGCGCCTCGCCGCTAGCGTTTCAGATATCTCTGAAAGAAGGCCATTTCGCGCGCCCAGAAATCCTCAAGCGCCGCTCCGCTAAATCCGTGCCCCTGCCCGGGGTAGCGCAGCAGTGTGACCTGATCACCGGCATTGCGAAGGCGGTTGTACATTTCGATCGTGTCCAACAGAAAATCGCCGTCATCATCCCCATCGGCGAGTAGCGTCGGCGTCTTCACATCACCGACGTGAAAGACCGGCGACAGCGCCAAATAGGCCTGCGGCTCTGCGCGAAGCGCAACGCCCGCGTACTCTGCCATCAGCGCCTCATAGGCGGTATTCAGAACCGTCGGCCTGATCCAGTCCGATAGCGCCCCTGCGACCGAGACCGCGCAAGCAAAGCGATCTGTCGCCGTGATCAACTCATTGACGACGCTGCCACCGTTACTGAATCCATACAAACCGATCCGGCTTGGATCGACCGCGCCACGCCTCACCAGCTCATCGATGCCCGACAGAACGTCATCGCGCGCCACCGCCCAGCCTCCGGCACCCTTCGCGGCCAGATTCTCGGCCTCCGACTTCCATGCGTTCATCCACACGTGCGGGGCACGGGGGCTGGGCCGAAACACCAGGTACCCCTGCGAAGCCCAGCCCTGATTGCCGGACATGGGCGACCACCAATTGGCGCCGTCGGCGAGCGGATAGACGTCGACGATCAGCGGATAGCGGTGCCCTGCCCGGAAGTCCGGCGGCTTTAACACGGTGCCTTCCCGCTCATCACCGCGCTGATTCCTCCAGCGAACGATCTCGACCTCACCCAGCGGCCACGTTCGGACGGCGGGCTGCAGGTCAAGCAGCACGAGGGAATTTCGGGCGATCGCCGGGGCAAATCGAATCACGCTCGGATGAGCCGGATCCTGCTGATGCCAGGCCACGGCTCCGGAGTGCGACACGGATAGCGCGCCCACATCGATCGGCGCCCCGCTATCCGAATATTTCGCGATGGTCCGGTTTTGCCTCGTCGCAACATCGATCCGATCGATCGCGTGGGTCAATCCATCCTGGTAGGCAACCAGGATCGAGCGGCTGTCGGCCGACCAGGCAAAATCCTCCACCAGCCGGTCGAGCGCTAGAGTGACGTTGCGCGGCTCCGAGCCGTCCGCATCGATCACGTAAACCCCAGGGCGCCCCGAAAACGTCTCGGCGCCGAGGTAGGCAACCAGGCTCCCATCCGGCGACGGCGTCGGGCGCGAGCGCACACCCGGGCCGCTGGTCACGGCTGTCGCCGTGCCGTCCTCATCGATCCGTACAAGGCCGATGGCATCGGCGCCGAATACTCCCCCCGGCCGCCGATCCGCCGCGGCAAGCAGGCGGCGCCGATCGGCCAGCCATTGCGGATTGAAGAAGTTTCGGTCAGCGTGCGTGACCTGATGAACCTGCTGCCCGTCGACATCGACGACGAACAACTGATTTGCCAGCGGCACAGCCGGCACATCGTTGCGCTTGGCGGTGATCGAGTGACCATCCCGTGATTCGAGCGTGCCGATCGACAGGCGTGGGCGCGCGAAGATGCCGCTGAGGGTCCAGTCCGCAGGCGTGTCGGTCGTCAATACCAGCGGTTTGCCAGGTGCTGGCTCCGGAATCGACTCTTGCCCGCCCGGAGACGTTTCCCGAACGGGCACACGAGATCCAAACACGATCCGCCTTCCATCCGAGGACCACGCGTAGCGAAATGCATCGTGCACCCAGCCGACGATGCGTGTGGCCGGATCCGGATCGATCCCACCGGGAACATGGGTGATCTGAACGGTGTCGGCCGATTCGAGGCGATGCACCCATAGCTGCACGTCCCCTGATGCGTCCGAGTAAAACGCAACCCGATCGCCGTTGGGAGACCAAACGGGCATGAAACCGCGCGCGATGCGCCTCGGATGCGACCCAGCCTCCGTGGACACGATCCAGACGCTTTCGTTGCTGATCGCATAGGCCAAGGCCGTTCCATCGCCGGAGAGCGACATCGTCACGTCCGGAAAAGCGAGACTTCGCAGATCCGCCAATGAAACGGCCCGTGGTTCGCCCTGCCCGGCCAAAGCACGACCGGCGTCCACCACAGTCAGTGCTGCCATCACCCAGATCGCCGCCCCGGCAGCTCGCTGGGCTCGACACCGGGGGACGCCGGCGGGCACGGATCCCTACCAGCCCTTCGTCAGCTGAAGAGACACATATCGACCGAGCGGATTCGCATTGGCGCCGTCGTAGTTGATGGCGTACGCGAGCGCATTGGCCGCATAGGGCGGATCCCGATCGGCGATGTTGATCACACCGAACGAGACGGTCAGATTCTTCGCCCATCCGTCACGCGCACCGAACGAATAGGCAGCCGTGAGGTCGACCGTCGTCCAGGAACCTACCGGTACCGGGTTGCCGGCCGTCACGTTGTTGGTATACGACTTGACGTAGTTGACGAAGGCGGCGATCGACCACGGTCCTCGATTGATGATCTCGTGCGCCCGCGCCTTCACGCGTGTCGGGTTGTAAAGCGTGTCGACGGTACTCACCGTCGGCGTCGTGCTGGTGAATCGGTTTGTCAGTTTGATGATATACGTCGCATCCAGTCCGGAGTCGGAGTCGACCGCCCCCACGTGCTGGCGATAAGACGCACCCAGATCCAAGCCCTGTGTCTTGACCTCCGAGAGATTGAGCTCGCGCGCATCGATGAGCGCCGCGATATCGGTCAAGCTGTTGGCGCCGAAGTTCTGAAACCCCGGAGTCGAGATGAACTGCTGCACGACCGACTGCGGAGGATTCAGACGAACAATCTGTGGACCCAAAACAGAGGCCATCGGCAATGCAAACAGGACGTTGTATCCCGCACTTTGCAAATTGGTGATCCGGTCGGTGAATCGGATTCCATAGTAATTGATGCGAGCGCGGAAGCCCGAAGCCCCGCGCGGAGTCCACTCGGCACCGAGCGTCCAAGTTCTCGCCCTCTGCGCTTTCAGGTTCGGGTTGCCCCCAAACACGACAAGCTCATCGACGTCGCCGCTGGGCGGAGCCGAGCCCGGCACAAGGCTCGTATTGAAAGCCACGACCTGAAACGGCACCGGGTTCAACTCGCTTAGAAGCGGCGCCACGAACGAACGCCCCACGGTCCCAGTGATCTTCAGAGAGTCGAGCGGATGCCCGATCAGGCCCAGTGACGGGTTGTTGGTCGAGCCGAAGTCGCTGTAGTGCTCCTGCCGGTCGGCGGCGTTCAGTTCGAGCCTCCTCGCAGCCGGATTGCGATCACCGGCCCCAATGAGGGGCACACGGACCTCAAGAAAGCCCGCGAACGTATCGCGCCCCGGGTGAAAATCCGACCGCACGACAAAATCCTCGGCGTCGAACGATTCGTGACGGTATTGCGCACCAAGTGCGTATCGGACGGATCCCGCCGGAACATGCACGAGGTCACTGCGCAGAATTGCCTCGGCGGCGGCGATTTGCGTACGGGTTCGCGTGTCCGCTACGGCCCCGGGAACACCGGCGTCAAAGGCTTGCGACCGCGTGTCGCTTGACCCGTAGTTGCCGGATACTTCGAGATCCGTCGATTCCGAGATTCCGACCCGCGCGCCCAAGGTACCGCTGTACTGATCGATGCTTGCCGGCGAGTATTGCGAGAACGCACCGACCACCGTTGCACCGGTAAAGGTTCCACGGTGTGCATAACTGGCATCGGCAAAGAGCGCGACCTCCGATGTGAGCGATTCATTCAGGGATCCCCAGACGCTTTGGCGCAACTGCTGCGGCAGCAATGTAAATGGCAGCGGTGCCGCCTGCGTGAAGCTTCGATCGGCCGCGCTCAACGGGGTTCGATCGTAGTATTCATAAGAGATCAGCGCGTTGCCGCTTTCCCACTTGCCGCCGGCGGTTTGACCAGCTTGAAATTCGTGGCTGCTGCCGCGTGTGACCGTGGCGCCACGCAGGCGCGTCTCGAAGCCGTCATAGTCCTTGCGCATGATGATGTTGACTACACCACCGACTGCGTCCGAACCGTAGATGGCAGAAGCGCCGTCGGTGATGATCTCGACCCGGTCCACAGCGGCCAGCGGGATCATCGAGACATCAACGAAGTTGCCGTCTATATTGCCTGGTGCCACCCGATGCCCGTTGACAAGGACCAGCGTCGCGTCGCTGCCCATGCCATGCAGGTTGATGCCCGTTGCGTTCACCGCATTGACGGCGCTCGCCCCGCCGGCGACGCTTGCGATGGTCGTCTCCGAGGTGTTTCCGAAGTTCTGCGGAAGCGACTGCAGGAACGCGGCGAGCGTTCCAGCTCCACTTTGATCGATATCGGCACGCGTGAACACGGTTGACGGCGCGGCCGTGTCCGCCGCGCCCCGGATGTTGGTGCCGGTCACCACAATCTGTTCAGGCTCGAGCTGCGTGCCGGCTCGAACATCCGGCTTGTCGCGACGCTGAGGACCGCCCGGGGAGGCGGGTTGCAGCGTCGTCGCGGGAGCCTCATCGACTGACGCGGCAGAGACGGTCGTAGAGGTCGGGTTGCTCGAGCCCGGAGCAGTCGGACGGGTGGTCGACTCCGCCCGTTGTATCGCGATCGAAGTTGCGCTGACGACCCGAAAGTGCAGCGATGATCCCACCAACAGGGCAGCCAGCGCCTCACCGACGCCGAGCCGACCCCTGACGGCTTGCGAGTTCTGCTGACCGAGATCCTCGCCCACGACAACCTGGACCCCCGCCTGATGGGAATACTGCACCAGTGCATCGGAAAGACGTTGGGCCGGAATATCGAATTCGACCTGTCGTGCGAGATCCATGGTCTGGGCCCAAGCCAAGCCAGACAGACCCAACAGGATCGCGACGCTTGCACCGGCCGCCACCACGGCTCGGAGCACACCCCACCGCTTCTGCGAAATCATCATCCCCCCGGGCGCGCCTCTGGTTTCGGTCGACGTACTGATTCCCTCCGACCACCCATAACGTCTGGGCGGCCAAATTCGGAACCTCGTGGATCAATGGGCTGCGCGTTCGAGGATCAGCGTGCCATCGGTTTCACGTCGCACCTGAAGCGGATACACCACGATGAGGGCCTGAACCCAATCATCGATGGACCGCACAAAGACGGTGCCGGAATACGGGGATTGCTCGAGGGTCGAATCGGCCAGCACGATACGGCGATCCGAGTAGCGATTCACATCCTCGATCACCGACTTCAGGGATGCACCAACATAGGCCAGTTCGCCGAATCGCCATTGCAGGGCGCGCGCTGGATCAACGCTCACGAGCGTGGCCAACCCCGTCCGTGGCGTGTAGCCGAGCTGATAGCCGGCGCCCACCCGCCATAGATTGGGGCCGCGGTCCTGTGCAACTGAAGCCGATGCGATCTCGACCACACCTTCTTCGACAGTGACCACAGTCGCATCGGGCTCGCGGCGCACATCGAAGGCGGTCCCGGCCGCGGTCACCTGAATTTCACCCGCGTCGACGACGAACCGGCGGTCGGATTCGTGATGGACTTTGAAGTACGCCTCCCCGTTCGACATCGTAAGACGCCGCTGGGAGCGCGCAAAGCTCACATGTACAACCGTTCGTGCGCTCAGTGTCACCGAGGATCCGTCGGGCAGCGTAGCGGCGCGCGTCAATCCGCCCGATTCATACGTTGCTGTCTTCGGAAGACTCCAGAACCACAAGGAGGAGAGGCAAGCCACGATGACCACGAGCGCAAGACCGGCTCCAGCGACAATCCGCGGCCTCGGATAGACCCGCGCCTTGACGCGAGCGCGCAGCGCCGCCGCATCGTGCCAGTCCTGCTGAAGAAGCTCGAAGGCCTCCAGATTGCCCCGACGCGCGTCGCACCAGCGAAGCCACTCGTTGACGTCCGACTCCGTTCGCGATGCCTGGCTAAGACGAATAACCCACTCGGCGGCCTCCTCAAGCTGCCGCACGCGTTCTTTCCGGGGAACCTGTTCCTCGTTCATGGCAGCTCGTCCATGTGCGCTTCGGCCGACCGCCTCGTGAGCCCTTCTCTGCGCAACCGGATGTACACCAGCGCCCGCGCGATGTGTTTTCGGACCATGCGCTCGGAAACGTTCATCCGCCTTGCGACGTCACCGATCGGAATGTCAGCAAACCGGTGTTGCCGGAATGCCTCGCCGCACTTGGACGGCAGCTCGTCCACGGCCCGCTCGATCAAGGCAAGCTCTTCGCGCGCGATGGCCGCGCGCTCCGCGCTCGCCTCCAGGTTCAGCTCCTCCAGCGAAAGCAAGGTATCAAGGCGACCTCTCGATCTGCGCTGACGCAGCCGATCAAACGCCAGGTTCTCGGCTATGCGAAACAGATAGGCGCGCAAAAAGCCGGCGGCCTCGGGCGCATCGAGCTGCAGCAGTCGAACGTACGCCTCCTGCGCAATTTCTCTCGCCTCCGGTTCACTCTTCAGGCGCGCATACACGAAACCGACGAGCGCACGATTGTGCTCGCGAAAGAGCCGTGACACGCACTCGGCGCGCGACTCTCCGCTTTCCTGTTGCGGTGTCGGTTCGTGCTCAGGTGTCCCGGATGTCGGCACAGCGTCATGCGCCTTCGGAGTCTGCCGCTTTCCCGCTTCCTCCATCTATAACGTGTGGCGTGCGTCAAACGGAACTACCGCCATCCGCTTGCCCGATCGACGGCCAGGATCGAGTGCATCGAGCGGGTCGCCTCGCATAAGTTCTTGATTCGCTTCAAAGCTCGTTGGTGACGACGCCCCCGGTCAGGGAAGGGACGGAGCACCTCAAGCGCACCTACGGCTGGCAGACGATGTTCTGCCCCACCCTCTCGCCGAATAAGCCCGCCGGGCCCGCCATCTGAACGGCCACGCCGGCCAGCCCTTGCGAATTGCACTGCACGGTGAAGGAAAGCGTCACGCTCTGGTTGGCCGGCACCGAGGTGTTTGCGGGAATGGCGACGCTGTTGATCGGCAGACCCGCCCGGCCCAGTGCCTCGAGCGACAGCCCATAGGCGGACTGCCAGGTGCTCGTTCCGGTGTTGGTCACAGTCACGCTCACCGTACCTGCGGCTCCGGCGTGAATCGATCCGGCGATGGTGAGCGTCAGTGAAGCGTTGTCGCCCAGATTGTTTGTAGCCGTGACCGTCGTAAAGATTCCCGAGAACACGCCGGGTGGAGCCGGATCCTCTTTAGTGTTGCTGAAGATCTTGAAGACTCCCGCCGTCGTCGGCAATTCCAGGGGTATATGGCAGCCGTTGACCGGATCGGCCTGGCCCGGACTGCCGTTGAATCCGACGCACGACAGATCCCAGTCCGCCGTCGCCGTGTAGTTGGACCGCAGGTCGGTGCTGGGGGCCATGAACTGGCCGTAGGGATACGCCACCTCGATCCCATGATCGGGAAATTTCGGATCGGAGGGAAGAGCGCCGTTGCTTCCAAACCCGATGCCGCCGTTGCCATTGTCCACGCTCACGAAAATTCCTGCCGCGGGGAGGAATGTGGCCGCGGCGATCGTGTTCTTGGTGGCAGCGTCCTGAATCGTCACGGTTGCCGTGCCGGAAATGATCTCGAACCCGGAGCCGTCGTTGACGGCGTGATTCGTGCAGTTCGGCTTGCCCGGACGCGGGGCGGTATAGGCGACGACATCCGCCGTATTCCCCGAGAACGTGAAGACCAGGTTGACGTTGAAATTGGGCGCGTTGGGATTGGTGCCCCCGAATGTGATGTTCCCCAAGGAGCCGGCCGGCTGCCCGGGATCGAAATTGAACACGGTCAAGGTGTACGTGACAGGCTGACCTGCCGCCGCCGAATTGTTGACCTGAAAAGCTCTGGTCACGCTCTGCGATTGAAACGAGCGGTAGAAACCGTTCCAGATGTCAGCGCTGACGAGGAGCTTGTGAGCGCCCTGGGACAGATTCAGGCTCGCGGTGGAATGAGAATTCGCCGACGTATTGACCGCAGAGAACTGACCCGTGATGTCACTCTGCCCGGACCCCGGATCCAGTACAACCTTGAACGTATTCGGTTGCAGGTCACCGTTCCAGAAGACATCCGTACTGACCGGGGCCTGCGCGGTCGCGTTCTCGGCCGGGGTCAGCACTTCGATGCTGGCGCAACCGCCCAGTGCGGCCGAACCCGCCAACAGCATCCCGAACGATCGAACAGTGGCCAAGAAGGCTTTCTTCACTCTGGCACTCCTCCTCCGCCCATTGGCGCCCTTCCCGTTTCCGGGTGGCATTTGAGCGCACCCCAGGGGATTTTGCAATGCGGCCTGAAGGCCCGAGTTGTTCTTCAAGACCCGATCGGGCACGAACTCCAGTCCTTGAGAGGGCCGGCGGTTGCGGTTTCGGAAGTGCTTGAGAACGGTGTTTCAAATCGATCTGTCCGATACTATTGACAGGTCGTCGATTGGTGTCCATAGTATCGGACACGGTGACTCGGACCTTTCAACGGCCATTTCCGTCGGTTGAGCGGCAGATGCGCGCTTTCGGTGAGCGCCTGCGTGCCGCCCGCTTGCGCCGACGCATCACGACAATACTTTTTGCGAAGCGGATGGGTATCTCCCGGGACACGTTGAATCGTCTGGAGAAGGGCGACGCCAATATCGCGCTTGGGACTT
>JACXTT010010886.1_pt1 | contig 12213 bp, 14 predicted proteins | sample 9270951 | NCBI WGS metagenome assembly JACXTT01 (sample SAMN15532306, study PRJNA645909) | rock metagenome | isolation source: weathered quartz diorite | place: Puerto Rico | collected 2017-06-21 | reverse complement strand
TGAACTGGTCCCCGCGTTTGATGGATTCCTTCTCGGCCGCCTGCAGCAGGCTGCCCATGTCTCGGTCCACGCTCACCTGTTCCTGGCCGTGCACCTGGGGCTGCTTCTTCATGTAGGCCTCGGCGGCGCTCAGCAGTTGCGGCACGTTGACGCCCGCGCGCTGCAGCAGCGCCTTCGGGCCGTCGTCTTGGCGCAGCATGGCCACCAGCACGTGGGCGGGTGTGATGTAGGCATGGTCATTGCCCAGGGCCAGCGATTGGCTTTCGGCCAGCGCTTCCTGAAACTTGGTGGTTAGTTTGTCCATTCGCATGATTAAATTCTCCAGTTGGCAATGACCTTGGGTTCCATTGGCATATTTCAAGTGCTTACAGAATGGTGCCAACTGACTAAAATCAAACAATGGACATTCGGCAGATTTCCGTTCGCTACCATGTGGACCACGATCGCATTCTGGTGAACATTAACACCAGTGCGGGCGAAGAGGTGCAGTTGTGGCTGACCCGTCGAATGACCCTGCGCCTGTGGCCGCTGATCAATCGGGTGGTGGTGGACCACTTTGCCATTCCGGTCGACGCCAAGACCGATGGTTTTGTCAACCTGGCGGCCATGGACATGCAAACCAAGGCCATGCTGGCGGATTTCAAGCGGCAGGAGGCCATTCAGAACGCGGATTTTGACACTCCCTACCGCAGCGGCAGCACCATCCGCCCCCTGGGTGACCACCCCCTGCTGGTGACCGAGGTCAACCTGACCCCACGTGACGGGACCCAGCTGGAGATCAACTTCAAGGAGCAACTGGAAGGGACCCAGGAGAGCCGCGGCTTCCAGGTCGACCTGCCGCAGGAACTGGTGTTTGCGGTGCTGCAGCTGATGTCCCATGCGCTGGACCAGGCCCATTGGCAGATGGGGCCTCAGCTACCGCCACCATCCATGGTGGTCTCGGATGTTTCGGACGAGATCGATCTGACACCCGACGCCACGCGGCCAACCTATTTGAACTGATCAGCGCCAATCTGGCTTTTCACGAGCACCTATTGGCGCATGGCAATAGCCACGCGGTTGAGCGCGTTCATGGAGGCAATGGCCAACGTCAGATCCGAGACCTCCTGCTCGTCAAAGTGATCGCCCAGCAGCGTGTAATCCGCATCGGCCGCATGGGTGCTGGCTATGTGGGTCAGCGATTCCGCCCATTGCAGGGCGGCCCTCTCCCGGGGCGTGAATCGGTGGCTGGCATGCCAGCCCGCCAACGCATCGAGGCGCTCTTGCGTCTCACCACGGCCGCGCAGGGCCTTGGCATGCATTTCCAGGCAGAAGGCACAACCGTTGATCTGGGAGACCCGCAGGTAGACCAGCTCGATCAGGTCCAACCCGATCGGGCTCGTGGCCAAAGCCTGCTTGCTGCTGCGCAAGCCTTGCAGGGCAGCGGCTGACAGTTGCTGGTAGGGTAGCCTCGTGTTTGACATGCGGGCCCCTCACAAAACAACCGGCGGCTGTGTCAAGCGCTGCGTCAAGCGCTGCACGCTGGGTGCTGCCACCAAAACGACCACATAGGCAGCGGGCCACGCCAGCAAAAAGGCATGGCCCCAGCGCGCCAGGAAATTCCCACCCAGGCCCACATTGATCCAGGTGACCCAGCCCGTCATCAAAAACGACATCAACCAGGACATCAAGAAAGCAAACACCAGCCGAAAACGGTTCAAACCCAACATACACAACTCCCCACAAGAACTAGGAAGCCTTTAGCGTATCAAATTGCATTTATTTAAACTATATTCAATTTTTAAATCTTAACTTCCACTTTCAAAATCATGCTGGATGACCTGGCCCTGTTTGTACGCATTGTTGAATCTGGCAGCCTGCGCGCCGCCGCAGAACAGGACCAAGTACCCGCCGCTACCGTAACGCGGCGCCTGCAGAAACTGGAGCAGGCCCTGGGCTGCCAGTTGCTGCACCGCAGTGCCCGTCGCATGCTACCCACACAGGAAGGCCTGCAGTATTACGAACAGTGCCGCCCATTGCTGCAGGCCCTGCGGCAGACCACGCAGTCGCTGGACGCCAACCTGAACCAGCTCAGTGGCGTGGTGCGCGTGCTGGCCCCCATCAACCTGGCCAACGGCCCATTTCGGAATTGCTGGAGCGATTTCATGCGGCGCTACCCCGGCATCCACTTGGAATTGCAACTCAGCAACCACAACGAGGATGGGCTTGGCAGCGGTGCCGACCTGGCCATTCGCGCCGGTCACCAGGCGGACTCCAGCTTTGGCCAACGGCGCCTGGGTGCTGTGCGCAATGTGCTGACTGCCTCACCAGCCTACCTGACCAACAGCGAGCCCCTGCTCCACCCCAACGCCCTGCCCCACCACCGTTTGATCGTGGCCGAGCCCATCACGCAGTGGCGCTTCAGGGAACGCGCCACGGGCAAGGAACAGACGCTACTGCCACAAGCCCACTGTCGCGTGAATGAAATGCAATTGGCTGTGCACATGGCTGTGCATGGGCTTGGCCTGACGTATTGCCCCGAAACACAAGTCATGGACGAGATGCAAGCCGGCCGCCTGGTGCGCGCGCTGCCGGATTGGGACGCCCAGTCGCGCAGCATCTTTGCCATCTGGCCACAAAGCCGCCTGATGCCGGCACGGGTGCGGGCCTTGCTGAATGCTTTGGTGGAGCATGCTGCGGGGCATGCGCTCTTGAACTCGGGCTTTACTGGTTAGGTGACTGACCGGCATCATTCAGTTGATGCGTTAGCGTTGTTCAACACGATCCCCCACCGCGCCAACGCCGCATCGTCACTCACGCGCGCATCCACCCACTGGGCGCCATTCGCTGTCTGCTCCTTCTTCCAAAACGGCGCCTGGGTTTTCAGGTAGTCCATCAAGAATTCACAAGCCCTGAAGCTTTCACCCCGATGGGCTGAAGTAACGGCCACCAGCACGATTTGGTCGGCAGGCTGCAGCAGGCCAACGCGGTGAATGACGCGGGCGGCGAAAATATCGAAGCGACGATACGCCTCGTCTATTATGGCCTCAATGGCCTTCTCGGTCATGCCGGGGTAATGCTCCAGCTCCATGGACAGCACACTGGGCGGCGATTGCTTGCCCAACGCTGTGTCGACCCCTTGCGCTACCGACTCGGGCGCACGGTTGCGATCCCGCACCGTGCCGACAAAGGTGCAGACAGCTCCCACACGCAAATCGCCAGCGCGCAGGTCATTGACGACCTGGCTCACGTCAAAGTCCTGTGTCTGAATGAAAACCCGGGGCGAAAAAGGCTGCGTCATGGCTAGATTGTGGCACTGCGGCGCTGCTACACTTGCCGCATGCTCGCATTTTCCAGCCGCACCCGCTCGATGGCACCCTGCCATGGTGGCTGCGCCGTGGTCAACGCCAGCAAACCGCAAAAACCAAAGCTCATCTGATCGGAGCTGTGGTTCCGTCCTCAGATGAGCGGCGGAACTACCAAAACGACCCAATTTTTGGTTTTTTGACTGCGCATCCGATGCCGGTTTTCCATCGGTCACGTTTTCAAAGGAAAAATGCATGTTGCCGTCTAGCCCCCGCGACTTTTCGGGCCTCTGGATTCCACTGGTTACCCCTTTTCATGGCGATGCGGTTGACCACACCGCGTTGACGCGTCTGGTCAAACATTGCGCGGATGCTGGCGTCAGCGGTTTCGTGGCCTGCGGTTCGACCGGTGAGGCCGCAGCCCTGGACAAAACCGAGCAACTGGCCGTGCTGCAAACCGTGCTGGAAGCCAGTGGCAATTTGCCGGTGATCATGGGCCTGTCGGGCTACCACCTGGGTGATACCGTCAAGTGGGTCAAGGAACTGGCCAAACAGCCCATTGTGGGCTTGCTGACCCCAGCGCCGCACTATATTCGACCTTCGCAGGCGGGACTGGCGCACTGGTTCAACACGCTGGCTGACGCAACCGACAAACCTCTGGTTTTGTACGACATTCCCTACCGCACCGGTGCCAACATAACGGTTGAAACCCTGCTGTCTCTGGCCGATCACCCCAATATTCAGGCCATGAAAGACTGCGGCGGCGATGCGCGCAAGACACAAGCCGCGATCGCGCACGGCGGCCTGCAGGTGCTGGCCGGCGAAGATGCACAAACCCTGAGCCTGATGGCTTTGGGCGGCGTCGGCACCATTGCGGCCAGCGCGCATTTGCGCACGGCGCAATTTGTTGAAGTGGTGCGACTGATGCTACGTGGCGATTTGCAACAGGCGCGCCCCTTGTGGCGCCCCCTGGTGCCCTTGATTGAAGCAGCCTTCGCCGAGCCCAACCCGGCGCTCATCAAGGCTGTTTTGGCCCAGCAAGGGCTCATGCACAACGAACTGCGCCTGCCCATGACCGTTGGCAGCGCTGAGGGCACGCAGCGCCTGCTGCAGCTGTTGCGTTAACCGTCTCGAGCCCCTGCGCCGCTGTCCGCATGGCAGGGGCATTTGGCTAGCCGCCTGTCACGGGCGGAAAAAAGGCCACTTCGATGCCGTCAGACAGCGATGCAGCCTCGTCACTCAGCGCCTGGTTGACGGCCATGCGCACCGCCCTGCCCCGCGCCAGCACAACCGCATAGTTGCCACCTCGCGCCAGCAATTCATCGCGCAACGAGCCTAGCGTAGGTGCTTGGGTTTCCAGGGTTTCGGCTCCAGTGCCCAGCGCCTCGCGGATCGAGGCAAAGTACTTGATGTTGACTTTCATGCCAGCAGCTCCGCAAACGGTATGAAGCGCACACTGTCGCCCACGGCAATCCCCTGCGCCGGCGGGTTGTCCACCACACCATCGCCCCAGACCGCCGACGTCAGCACACCCGAGCTTTGGTTGGGAAACAATTCCAGCCCGCCCTGGGTGTTACGTCGAACCCGCAAGAACTCGCGCCGCTTGTCAGGTTTGGCCCAGGTGAAATCGGCACGCGCCTGCACGGCCTTGGGCGCTACGTCTGGCATGCCTTGCAGTTTCAGCAAGAATGGCCGCACCAGCACCAGAAAAGTCACAAAGCTCGACACCGGGTTGCCCGGCAGCCCCAGGAAGTGGGCGTTGGCCACACGGCCGTAGGCAAACGGCTTGCCAGGCTTCATGGCAATTTGCCACAGGTCCAGCGAACCCAGAGTTCGCACCGCTGGTTTGATGTGGTCTTCTTCCCCAACAGACACACCGCCACTGGTCAGTATCACGTCATGGGCCTGCGCGGCCGAGCGCAAAGCCTCTACGGTCGCCTCCCGCTGGTCCGGCACGATACCCAAGTCGGTCACGCTGCAGCCCATGCGGCGCAGCAAGGCGCTCAGAAAAAAGCGGTTGGAGTTGTAGATCGCGCCGGGCGGCATATCCTGCGGCGCCACGGTGCCGGGCATGACCAACTCGTCCCCGGTGGAAAACAGAGCAACGCGCGGGCGACGGGCTACCTGCAATGCAGCCATGCCAATGCTGGCGGCCAGCCCCAACTCGGCAGGCCCCAGGCGTCGGCCCTTTGTCAAAACCACATCGCCGCGCGCGACGTCTTCACCCGCACGGCGTATGTTTTGACCCAAGGCAGGCAGGCTATTGACCTGCACGCAGGGTTGTGCATCGGCAGAGCCCGTGGCCGGCAAGACCAGGCAGTCTTCTTGCATTAACACGGCATCGGCACCCGCTGGTACCGGCGCGCCGGTAAAAATGCGCGCCATGCTCCCCGCTGCAAGTGGACTACCGCTACTGCCTGCAGCAATGCGCTGGGACACGGGTAGTTCCACCCCCACAGCGTTGACGTCGGCGCAGCGCAGCGCATAGCCATCCATGGCACTGTTGTCTTGTGGCGGCACATGCAGTGCTGAAACCACGTCCTGTGCCAGTACGCGGCCATCGGCATCGCCCACCGGCACGGATTCAGCATCCAGGCCTGACTGCGCATGCACCAGCAGGCTCTCCAAGGCCTGGTCCAATGGCAACAGCGGGGCGCGTGGTTTGTCGGACATACTCAGCCTCTCAGGCTGTGGGTTGGCATTCGGCGGCGATCAAGGCCTTGATGGCCGCAACATCGGCGTCCATGACCTGAACACGCTTGGGCAGGTCTTCGATGCCGGCGAACTTGGCGGGACGCTCGGGCTCGCGGCCCAGGGCCTCCACAATGGTCTCTGCAAACTTGATGGGCAGGGCCGTTTCCAGCACCAACATGGGCACACCTGGCTTGAGGTGCTCACGCGCCACCTTGACGCCATCGGCCGTATGGGTGTCGATCATCACGCCATGGCGTTGCCAATTGTCGCGAATGGTGTCCAGGCGGTCGGCATGGGTGCTCTTGCCGCTGACAAAGCCGTAGCCTTGCCCGCACTGCGCAAAGGCGGCATCGCCGCTCAGGTCGAAGCGGCCGGCCTTGGACAGTTGGCTGCCAAACAGATCTTGCGTGCGCGCGCCATCGCGACCCAAGAGGTCGAACACGAAGCGCTCGAAATTGCTGGCCTTGGAAATGTCCATGGATGGGCTGGACGTTTCGTGGGTATCAGCGCTGCCCCGTACGCGGTACACGCCGGTACGGAAGAACTCGTCAAGGACATCGTTTTCATTGGTGGCTACCACCAGCTGGTCGATGGGCAGGCCCATCATGCGCGCCACATGGCCCGCGCAGACATTGCCAAAATTGCCCGATGGCACGGTGAAGCTGACCTTCTGGGCATTGGACTCCGTTGCCTGGATATAGCCGGCAAAGTAATACACCACCTGCGCCAACAGGCGCGCCCAGTTGATGGAGTTGACGGTGCCAATGCGGTACTTGCGCTTGAAGTCCAAATCATTGGACACGGCCTTGACCATGTCCTGGCAATCGTCAAACACGCCCTTGACGGCGATGTTGTAGATGTTGGCATCCTGCAGGCTGAACATCTGCGCCTGCTGGAAGGCGCTCATGCGGCCATGCGGGCTGGTCATGAACACGCGCACGCCCTTCTTGCCGCGCATGGCGTATTCGGCAGCACTGCCGGTGTCACCGCTGGTGGCGCCCAGAATATTGAGCTGCTCGCCCCGGCGGGCCAATTCGTACTCGAACAGGTTGCCCAGCAACTGCATGGCCATGTCCTTGAACGCCAGCGTAGGTCCGTTGGACAGGGCTTCCAGGTACAGGCTTTCCTCCAGGTGGCGCAGGGGCACGATCTCGCCGGTGCCAAACACGTCGGCGGTATACGTCTTCTGACAAATGGAACGCAGGTCGGCCGCGGGAATATCGTCGATATACAACGAAAGAATTTCAAACGCCAGCTCGGCATAACCCTGGGTGTGGTAGACCGTGCGCCAGCGGGTCAGCGTGGCGTCGCTGACCTGCGGATAGGCTTCGGGCAAGTACAAGCCACCGTCGGGCGCCAGGCCTTCCAGCAGGATTTCGCAGAAGCGCTTGCGCTCTTGATGCCCGCGTGTTGACAGGTATTGCATCAGGCCAGTTCCTCCTTGCGAATGCGCACAATGGGCGCCAGTACCGTTGGCAATGCCTGCATCTGGGCAATGGCCGCGTTCATATTGGACTCCACACAGTCGTGCGTCAAAATGATCAAGTCCGTCTGCGCCACAGTAGCCGCACCACCCGCGCCGCCCACTTCTTCCGCTTCACGCTGGAGCACGGCATCGATGTTGATGTCGGCACCGGCCAGAATACCCGTGACCTTGGCCAGCACACCAGCCTGGTCGGCCACGCGCAAGCGCAGGTAGTAACTGGTGACCACGTCGCCCATGGGCAGCACGGGGGCATCGCTCATGGAGCCGGGTTGGAACGCCAGGTGGGGCACGCGCTGTGCCGCGTCGGCGGTGTGCAGTCGGGTCACGTCCACCAGGTCGGCGATCACGGCGCTGGCGGTAGGCTCTGAGCCCGCGCCCTTGCCGTAGTACAGCGTGTTGCCCACGGCATCGCCATTCACGACGACGGCGTTCATCGCCCCTTCCACATTGGCGATCAGTCGTTTGGAGGGGATCAGGCTGGGGTGCACGCGCAGTTCGATGCCACGCGCGGTGCGCTTGGTAATGCCCAGCAGCTTGATACGGTAGCCCAACTGTTCGGCATATTTGATGTCGGCCGCAGCCAGCTTGGTGATGCCTTCCACATAGGCTTTGTCAAACTGCACCGGCACGCCAAAGGCGATAGCGGACATCAAGGTTACCTTGTGCGCGGCGTCCACCCCTTCAATATCAAACGTCGGATCGGCTTCGGCATAGCCCAGGCGCTGCGCGTCTTTCAAGGCCACGGCAAAATCCAGGCCCTTGTCACGCATCTCCGACAGGATGAAGTTGGTCGTGCCATTGATAATGCCGGCAATCCATTGGATGCGGTTGGCGGTCAGGCCTTCGCGCAGGGCCTTGATGATGGGAATACCACCAGCCACCGCCGCTTCAAACGCCACCATCACGCCCTTGGCCGACGCAGCCGCAAATATCTCGGTGCCATGCACGGCCAGCAGGGCCTTGTTGGCGGTCACCACATGCTTGCCGGCCGCAATGGCTTCCAGCACCAGCGTCTTGGCAATGCCATAGCCACCGATCAACTCAATGACGATGTCGATGTCCGGGTTGGCAATGACGGCACGCGCGTCATTGACGACCTTGACACCGTCACCCACGATAGACGTGGCCCGTGCCACATCCAGGTCGGCCACCATCGTGATGGCAATGCCGCGGCCAGCACGGCGCTGAATTTCTTCCTGGTTGCGCTTGAGCACATTGAACGTACCTGCACCAACGACACCAATGCCCAGCAGGCCAACTTGAATGGGTTTCATAATTCTGTAGATCAAGGGGGGCATTTGCCCCCCGGAAGGTTCAGTTAAGCGCGTGCCGACACCAGCTTGATGGGCGCCGCTGTTGCTGTTGACACAGCCATGTTCGTACCGTGGGTCTTGCGGTAATGCTCCAGGAACTTGGCAATGCGGCCAATGGCTTCGCGCAAGTCATCTTCATGGGGCAGGAACACAATGCGGAAATGGTCCGGCTGCTGCCAATTGAAGCCCGTGCCTTGCACCAGCATGACGCGGGACTCGCGCAGCAGCTCCAGAAAGAACTGACGGTCATCGGTGATCGGGTAGACCTTGGGATCCAGCCTGGGGAACATGTACAGGGCCGCCTGCGGCTTGACGCAGCTGACACCGGGAATGGCGGTGATCAGCTCATAGGTCAGGTCACGTTGGCGGCGCAGGCGCCCGCCTTCACACACCAGGTCGTTGATGCTCTGGTAGCCGCCCAAAGCCGTCTGAATGGCCCACTGGCCCGGCACGTTGGAACACAGCTTCATGTTCGAGAGCATGTTCAGGCCCTCGATGTAGTCCGTGGCATTGCGCTTGTCGCCAGACACCACCATCCAGCCGGCGCGGTAACCGCAGGAACGGTAGCTCTTGCTCAGCGAATTGAAGGTCAGCGTCAGCACATCGTCCGACAGGCTGGCCAACGCTGTGTGCTTGACGTCATCGTACAGAACCTTGTCATACACCTCGTCGGCCAAGATCACCAAGCCGTGTTCGCGGGCGATCTCGACAATGCTCTTGAGCAAGTCCACCGAGTACAGCGCGCCGGTGGGGTTGTTGGGGTTGATGACCACAATGCCCTTGGTGCGGGGCGTGATCTTGGCGCGGATGTCGTCCAGGTTGGGCATCCAGCCATTGGCCTCGTCGCATAGATAGTGCACCGGTGTGCCGCCAGACAGGCTGGTCGCGGCCGTCCACAATGGGTAATCCGGCATGGGCAGCAACAATTCGTCGCCATTGTCCAGCAAGGCGTTGGTCGCCAAAGTAATGAGCTCACTGGCACCATTGCCCAGATAGATATCGTCCAGCGTCACGTGGGCAATACCCTGCTTCTGGGTTTCGTGCATCACGGCCTTGCGCGCCGCGAAAATACCCTTGCTGTCCGAATAACCCGCCGAGTTGGGCAGGTTGCGGATCATGTCCTGTTGAATTTCTTCGGGCGCATCAAAACCAAACACCGCGAGGTTGCCGATATTGAGCTTGATGATCTTCTGACCCTCGTCCTCCATCTGCTTGGCCGCATCCATGATGGGGCCGCGAATGTCGTAGAGCACGTTTGCCAGCTTGGCAGATTTTTGAACAGTTCTCAAAGTCCCTCCAAAAGTCAAGTTCCCAGGCGAAAACTATAATTTGACCACAGATCGGCACGCATTTAGTGCAGTGCAGCAATCAAAATACATTGAAACCCCCATGAAATTCCTCCCAGACCCCACGCAAGCCTCGTCAGTCACAGGCTATGGCCCCGGTTGGGTGGCCATCAATGGGGAGAAATTCACCTCCAGCGTGGTCATCAGCCCCGCTGGCGACCGTTTTGACTGGGGTTGCGCACGCTTTGAAGACCTGCAGGCCCAGCATTTCCAACGCCTGGCCGACATGGACCTGGAATTGCTGATCTTTGGCAGCGGCCCACGCATCCAATTCCCCAATCCGGTGCTGTTACAGCCCTTGTACGCACGACGAGTGGGCGTAGAGACCATGGATACGCAGGCTGCCTGCCGTACCTACAACTTTTTGGCCGCCGAAGGCCGAAAAGTCGTGGCAGCGCTTTTGTTGTAGGCGCGTTTACCCTGAAGGCCAAGGCCCCGCTTTTCAGAGTAAAATCATGGGTTGCATTTGGGGGGTGAACAAACGCGGTCACGTTCATTCACGTTATAGCCCCAAACTTTAGATACTTAGACTGACACATCCAGAACGCGAGACTAAAAGTACCCTATGGCGATCGTTGTCAACAAGCCCCTACCTGAATTTGAAGCCAGCGCTACCGGTGGCATCAAAGTTACCAATACTACCCACCTGGGAAAAACCTTGGTGTTGTATTTCTACCCGAAAGACAATACACCTGGCTGCACAACGGAGGCTATGCAGTTCCGCGACAAATACAAGGATTTTGCGAAAGCCGGTGCCACGGTATTTGGCGTCTCCCGCGACAACATGAAGTCGCATGACGAATTCAAGACCAAGCTGGAACTCCCGTTCGAGCTCATCGCCGATACCGAAGAAAAAATGTGCCACATGTTCGGTGTGGTCAAGAACAAGATCATGTACGGCAAGAAGGTCAAGGGCATCGAACGCAGCACCTTCCTGATTGGCCCCGACGGCCTGTTGAAGGAAGAGTGGCGTGGCCTGAAGGTTCCAGGTCACGTGGATGACGTGCTCAAAGCGGTCAAGGCCCTGAAAAAAGCCGCCTGAGTAATATTGCCCCCACGTTCGCCCACTTCGTGTGGCTCTCTGCCCCCCGAGGGGGCTAATTTCCCTCAGGGCGGCCCTTCGAGAAATTGCTGCCCCCACGTCCGCCCACTTCGTGTGGCTCTCTGCCCCCCGGAGGGGGCTAATTTCCCTCGGGGCGGCCCTTCGAGAAATTGCTGCCCCCACGTTCGCCCACTTCGTGTGGCTCTGTGCACCAGCGACTAGCATTGTGGTTTTGACGCACCGCGTCACTGGCGGTGCCATCGGGCTCATGCATAATGGCCCAATGCCGTTGATTCTCGCAACCGCGCTCCAACAAAAAGCCGCCTTGGCTCAGGGCGGCTTTTTTGCTTTTGCGAGGCAATGTCTCTTCCTTTCCCCCTCTGTGAGCTCCAATCCATGCCATTGCCCCCTGCACCTACCAAACCTGCTGACCGACTGCCGGCCAAGGCTTTTACCGTAACGGCACGTAACGCCAACCGAACCACAGACAAAGCACCGACCCTTAACGTGTCCAAAACGGCCAGCGTGCGCTCCGTCACGGAAAAGGGGCCGGCCAAGAGCCAAGTCCGCAAAACGCCAGCCATTCTGCGTGAACCGGCGCCCGTAGTGCAGCCCGAGCCCGTTGCAGCGGCGGTTGCTGCACCGGTTGCCACGCGCAGCGTGGCTCGCGCCAAAAAGGCCACGGCCGGCGGTCCAACCAAGTTGTTTGTGCTGGACACCAATGTGTTGATGCACGATCCAATGTCACTGTTCCGCTTTGAAGAACACGACATTTACCTGCCCATGATTGTTCTGGAAGAGCTGGACGGCCACAAAAAGGGCATGACCGAAGTGGCCCGCAATGCGCGCCAGACCAGCCGCACGCTGGACGCGCTGGCTGCCGCGCCGGGCGCAGACATCGCCGCCGGCTTTGACCTGGCCAGCACGGGCCACCGCGATGCCCGCGGCAGGGTGCCAGTCCCAACCCAGCCCTTGAGATAACCATTTCCCACCAGCCTGCCGCCGGGCCAGGCACACAACCCGAACCCTGGGGCGTATGAGGCCACAG
>JACXTT010010885.1_pt1 | contig 12213 bp, 10 predicted proteins | sample 9270951 | NCBI WGS metagenome assembly JACXTT01 (sample SAMN15532306, study PRJNA645909) | rock metagenome | isolation source: weathered quartz diorite | place: Puerto Rico | collected 2017-06-21 | reverse complement strand
GTGGCCCCGATCGCGGCCGGGGGGATTTCGAGCCGGGTCTGGCCCCAAGCCAGCCCCACAAGCCAGTAGGGCAACCCTGAGGGGGGGGGGGGGATCGCCATCGCCGCTACCGGCTGGGTGGCCTTTACCAATTGCCGGGCGGCCCCCCCAAGACGCGCGGGGGTGAAGGTTGAGACCGCCACCACGCGGAGTTGTGCAGAGTCCCCGGGCGCGCCCCGGGTATGCCCCGGGCCCGCTCCCCGTGGCTCTCTCCTCACCGGGGCACCGTGGTTTCCGGTTAAGGTCTTGGGGTACTCTTGGCTGCTCCTCGCTTTCCCGGCGACGTCCGCGTCGGTGCTCGTCTCCACCTTCCCGCTGCACGTCGCTTGGATGGGTTGGATCTTCCTGCGCGAGCGCATCCGGCGCGACGAAATGGGTGTGCTGTTTGCGGTGGTGGCGGGGGCACTGCTGGTCGCCGGGCAAACGCCGGTGCCTGCCGGGGACAGTCTGCAACTCGTCGCGCTGGCGGTGTCAACGATCACCGCCGCGCTGTATATGGTGGTCGCCCGGCAGATCGTCAAGGACACCCAGCCGGTAGCGGCGATGGCGATCCTCGCGCCCGCCTCAGGGTTGACCTACTGGGCTGTCGGGCTGGCCTTGGGTCAGATCCGGCTCGACATGCCCCCAGCCGCGATCGGGGCCACCCTGGGGTCGTCAGCCCTCGCCAATATCGCGGCGCCCCTGCTCCTGCTGTCGGCGTTGCGGTCCGTGCCGGCGGCGCGGGCGGCGATGCTCGGGACGTTGGAGCCTGTTGTCACCGTGTCACTGAGCGTGTGGTTGCTCGGCGACACGATGACGGCGCTGCGCGCCCTTGGGATCGCGATCGTGATCGGAGGAGTCGCGATACTCCAGATCCAGCGATCATCGAAGCCGGCTCAGGAACGTTGATCGGAGCTGGAGTGCCCTCGTAGCCCCGTGTTCAATCCCTGGGCGACCGCCCAGGCAGCGATCTGCGCCCGGGAGCTGATCCCCAACTTGTTGAGGATATTTTGGACGTGCCCCTCTGCCGTTCTCTCGGCAATCACCAGCCGCGCGGCGATCGCGCGATTCGTCAGTCCCCGCGCCACCAGCGCGGCCACCTCGCGCTCCCGCGCGGTCAAGCGGCCGGCATGCGCATCGCGCCCGTTGGTCGCGAGCCCGCCGTGGGGCGCTCCGGCGATGCGCTGGCGAGCCGGCCCTGCGGTTAGTGCATACTCGATCGCGCCGTCGGCCGGCATCGCGGCGCCCTCGGCCCACGCGACGGCAAACGCCTCCTCGCCGAGCGCTGCGCAGGCGGTCGCCACATAACGATCGTACTGGTAGTGAGCCCGGTCGCTGACGGGCAGGGGCGCGGTGATAGCACCGCGCAGGGAATCTGCCGCCCCAAGCACCGTCGCGGCTCGCGCCGCCTGACCCTGCGCGGATGCGAGAATGCCGAAGCCTTCCAACGCCCGGCAGATCCCGCGCTTGTCGCCCAGATCCCGGAACGCCAGCAGGCTCTCCTCGAGCAACGAGCGAGCCCGCACAAACTCACCCTCGTGCACCTCGACCACGGCGAGGTTGGCGGAATAGTGGGCGATGCTATGCTTCAACCCCAGGCCCCGCGCCAGGCCGAGGCTCTCCTGAAACAACGCCCGTGCCGCCGCGTGCTCTCCCTGGGCGGACATGACGTGGCCAAGGTTGTGGAGCAGCGTGGCACACACCGTCGTGTCGCCAAGCGCCCGGAAGATCGCGAGGGCGTCCCGGTAGAGGGATCGGGCGGCTCGATAATCGCCGCAGTCGGCGGCGACGAGCCCGAGGTGCCCCACCGAGGTCGCGATCCCGCGCTGGTCCCCCAGTTGTCGGGAGACGGCCAGGCTCTCGCCCAGCAGCGAGCGGGCTTCGGCAAACTCTCCCCGGAACACCGCGGCGCCGCCCATGCTCGACAGCGCATCGACGAGCCCCTGACGGTCATCAGTTTGCCGTGCGAGGACCAAGCTCTCCGTCAGCGCCGCCCTGACGCTGGCGAAGTCGGCCTGGAAGAAGGCGAAGTGGCCCAACGCGTTGAGCGCGCGGATCCGCACGGCTGGAGGCGGAGTGTCCTGCCGCAGCCCTTCTTCGAGCCACCGGCGTCCTTCTACCAAGTGCCCCTTGCGGTGCCAGAACGACCGCAAGAAGATGGCCATCTGCAGCGCCGCTCTTGCCTCCCCGTTCCCAAGCGACCACTGCAGCGCGGCTCGAGCATTATCATGTTCGACTTCCAGCCGCTCCAGCCAGTACTGCTGTCCTGGGCCGCGCAGCTCAGGCTCTGCCTGCTCCGACAGATCGCGGTACCAATCGCGATGCCGCCGGAAGACGGCACGCAGCTCTCCTGAGTCGCGGAGTCTGTCCCGACCGTACTGCCGGACGGTCTCCAACAGGTGGTACCGGGCCTCCCCGCCGCGCGGCTCCATTACCACGAGCGACTTGTCCACCAATCGGGCCAGCAGGTCCAGCACATCCGCTGTCTCGACACCGGCCCCTGAGCAGACGGTCTCCGCGGCCTCGAGCGTCCACCCTCTGGCGAACACCGACAACCGGCGCAGGACGATCCGCTCTGGCTCCGACAGCAAATCATAGCTCCAGTCCATCGTTGCCCGGAGCGTCTGGTGCCTCGGCAGGACGGTCGGGCCGCCTCCGGTCAAGAGCCGGAACCGATCGTCCAGCCGGGCCGCGATCTGCTCGACGGTTAGGGTTCGAATCCGCGCCGCGGCCAGTTCGATCGCCAGCGGCATGCCGTCGAGCTGGTGACATGTCTGCGCTACTGCCCGCGCGTTGTTTGCCGTGATGAGGAATTCGGGCCGCATGCTCCGGGCGCGGTCGGCGAACAAACGGACGGCCTCAAATTCCACCAGCTGATCGTGCGGCGGAAGCTGCTGGGGGTCGGGCATCGAGAGCGACGGGACGCGCCACGTGGTCTCTCCCGGGACGCCGAGCGGCTCTCGGCTCGTCACGAGGATCCGTAGGCCTGGGCATTCCCGCAGCAGGGCGTCCGCCAGTTGCGCACAGGCCACGAGGAGGTGTTCGCAATTGTCGAGGATGAGCACCATGACCTTCGACCGAAGCGCCCGCCCGAGCGTTCCGGCCATTGGGACGTGAGGCTGCTCGGGAACATCGAGAGCCTTGGCAATGGCCTGGGGCACCAGGGTGGCGTCGGAGAGCGCCGCCAGCTCGACGACCCATGCGCCATCGACAAAGCGGTTCAGCACGGCCCGGCCGGCCGCGAGCGCCAGCCGGGATTTCCCACACCCGCCCTCGCCGGTCAGCGTCAACAGGCGGCACCCGGCGAGCAGCCGGGCAACCTCCGCGAGCTCGCGCCGGCGGCCGACGAAACTGGTCAGGTCGGCAGGGAGGTTGTTAGGTGCAGCGTCCCGCAGTGCGGCCACCGCGACCCTCCCGAGTGGGCACACCCACCCTGGGCGCGACGTTCGGCAGGGCGCGCCAACCGTCCTCCGGCAGCGGGAACAGGAATGGTCGAGTAGTGCGTTCGCCTGCACCACTCGCCCAACCACCGCTCGTGTTCGGGAGTGAGATCCGATTGCGGTGCCGGATCGGCGCCGAGTCCGCGGGCGGCCCGCTCCATGGCCTCCGCGAAGTGGATCGCGGGAATGGCCTCGGGCACCTCCGGCGCGGGGACCTCCAGCAGCGCGAGGGCGTCCCCGGCCTCGCGGCGCATCGCCGCCGCCATCGCGCGGACGACATCCGAGACGACCTCCATGACGGTTGTGTGGTCCGCGATGAATCCCATCTCCGCGTCGAGCGAGACGTACTCGTTCAAGTGGCACCAGGAACGCTCGGCGGCCGAGGCGCCGCAGCCGGTGCATCCACCCGGCCAGGCGCACCGGTTGCCCGGCGTTGCCCGCGCGAGGCGGCGTAGAAGTGGCACATCCTGTTCACGGGGCAGACCTCGCACCGCGGGCGGCCCGCACGGCACACCGCCCGCCCGTGCCGGACGAGCAAGAGATGGAAGACGCCGTAGCGCGCAGGCCGGACGAGCGCTTCCATCCAATCGTGCGCCTGTTCCACGGACAGCTCCTCGGGAATGAGGCCGATACGCCGGGCGACGCGATAGACGTGCGTGTCAACGGGGAAGGCCGGCTTCCCCAACCAGAAGACGAGTACGATCGCCGCCGTCTTTGGCCCTACCCCGTGAAGGCTGCGCAACCAGGCCTTCGCGCGCTGAACCGGCCACCGCCTGAGAAAATCGAGCGACAATCGACCGCCGCGCTCGTTGGTGATGGTCTTAAGCGCCGCCTGAATACGCGGAGCTCGGAGCGTGCCGAGGCCGGCCGGCCGGATCGCGTCGGCCACCGCCTCGACCGGTGCGTCGCGCACCGCGGCCCACGACCGGAACCGGCTGCGCAGCCGTTCCATGGCGCGGTCGCTGTTCACATCGGTCGTGTTCTGCGACAGGATCGTGCCGATCAGCCCAGCGATCAGATCCCGCCGCCGGCGCCGGCGCACGCGGCCGTGGCGAGCCTCGAGCAGCCGGTCGATCTGCTCCGCCTTCCTCCGCAACGGCGCGGATGGGCGACGGCCCGGCGCGGGCACCGGGGTCGGGCTCCCCGGGATGTTAGAATTGGTCATGATGACGCTGCATCGATGTGTTCACGCCCTCGCACGGTCAACCACGGCCCCTGGGGGGTGGCGGCGCTGGCGGCCGCACGCCTCGTCAAAGACCTGGACGCTGGCCGCCGCGGTCCTTGGGTCCAGCATCACCTATCTGGATGCGACGGTCGTGACCGTCGCGCTTCCCCGCATGGGCCGCGAGCTGCCCGTTCATCTCTTCGGCGTCCTCGAGGCGCAATCATACGTCTACACCGGGTACCTGCTGGCAGAGAGTGCGCTCATCATCCTGGCAGGCGCGCTCAGCGATGCGCTCGGGCGGCGCAGGATGTTCACGTTCGGGGTGGCCGGATTCGGGATAGCGTCTCTGCTGTGCGGCCTCGCGCCGACGATGGAGCTGTTGATTTTCTTCCGCATCCTCCAAGGCGCCGCCGGAGCCCTCCTCGTCCCGGGAGCGCTAGCGATCATCAGCGCGACGTTCGACGGGGAAGAAAAGGGCCGCGCGATCGGGACCTGGTCGGCCGCGGCGGCCGGGACCGGCGTGGCGGGGCCGTTCGTCGGCGGCCTGCTCGTCGACGCGCTGTCCTGGCGCGTGGCCTTCCTGCTGAACATCCCGGTCGTGGCCGTGACCCTCTGGGTCCTCCGGCGGCACGTTGAGGAAAGCCGCGACCAGGACGCGCCGAAAACCTTCGACCTCGTCGGGACCGGGATCACGGCGCTCGCCGTGGGCGGCCTCGCGTTCGGCACGATCTACGGCGAGCAGCACGAATGGCAGGGGCCGCTGCCTTTCATCAGCCTGGCGCTCGGGGCCGCTGCCGCGGCCGCCCTTCCGCTTCAGATGACCCGCGCCTCCCACCCTCTCGTCCCGCCCGAGTTGTTTCGGTCGCGCAACTTCCTCGTCACGGACATCACGACGTTCATCGTCTACGGCGCGATGGCCGTGGTCTTCTACTATCTGCCCCTCTTCGCGCAGGGGACGCTGGGCTATACCGCCGCCGCCGTGGGCCTCGCCACAATCCCCCCTGGGCTGTTGCTGGCGCTCTTCTCGTCCCGAGTGGGGGCGCTGGCGGGGCGGTTCGGGCCTCGCTGGTTCATGGCCGCCGGTCCGGCCATCATGGCCGCGGGCGTGCTCATGCTCATCCGCGTTCCCCCATCGAGCGCGGCCTGGGTGCTGCGCCCAAACGACCCCCGGTCTTTCCTGCCCCCGGCCGCGTACCTCACCGATTTCCTGCCCGCCCTGCTTATCTTCGGCATCGGGATTACGGTGATGGTGGCTCCGCTGACCACCGCGCTCATGAATTCCGTCTCCGCTAGTCACGGCGGCGTCGCCTCCGCGATCAACAACGCGATCGCGGAAGTGGGACCGCAGCTCATGAGCGCCCTGGTGTTTGTGGCGATCACGGCAACGTTCTATGCCCATCTCGGCGCGCAGGTCCCGGGGCTGGATACCTCCTCCCCGGCGGTCCGCCAGCGGATCTCTCCCCTGAACCCGCCCACCGCGGGAGCGTCGACGGCCGAGACCGCGGCAGCGCGCCTGGCCTCGACCCAGGCGTTTCACCTCGCGATGCTGGTCGCCTCGGTGCTCATGCTCGTTGGAGCGGGAGTGAGCGCGGTGGGCATCGAAAACCCGCCGGCGGAGACCGGACGCGATCGAAGCACGATGAAGGAGGCCTCACGCGATGTTTAAAGGGACCGTCGTTTCGATTCACGTCGCATCTGAAGCCGAGGGCCGCATGGTCGCGGTCAAGGAAACGCGCGCGGTGCCCGGTAAGGGGCTGGAGGGAGACCGGTACTTCAGCCAGATCGGGACCTACTCGGTGAAGCCCGGAGCGGACCGTGAGGTCACGCTGATCGAGGCCGAGGCCCTGGAGGCCCTCCGGCGCGACTATGGCGTCACCCTGGAGCCCGGCGCGAGCCGCCGGAACATCACGACGCGCGGAGTGCCGCTCAACTTCCTGGTCGGCAAGGAGTTCACCGTCGGTCCGGTGAGTCTGTTGGGGATCCGCTTGTGCGAGCCCTGCGGACACCTCGAGGGGCTGACGAAGGAAGGGACCAGGGCCGGCCTGGTGCATCGCGGTGGCCTGAGGGCGCAGGTCCTCACCGAAGGCGTGATTCGCGCCGGAGACGCAGTGGAAGCCTGACGCCCGCGGCACGCCCCGCGAGGGACCAACCTCTGGACGGTATTTTCTACCGCGGCCTGCGCGTCATCGTGCTGGCCGTGGCCCGGTGGCTGTTCCACTTGACCGTTGTGGGCGCGGAGCGGTTGCCTGTCAGCGGGGCGGCAGTGCTCGTGGCAAACCACGAAAGCTGGCTCGACCCCATCATCGTCCCGCTGGCGCTTCCCCGGAAGCCTGCATTTCTGGCGATGGAAGAACTGTGGCGCATGCCGGTGATCGGCCTCATCATGCGGGTCTATGGACCGCTTGCGATTCCGTTGAACCGCGGCGCCGTGGACGCCACGGCCCTCAAGCGCTCACTGCGTGCGCTGCAGGCGGGTGCGCTGCTCATCGTGTTTCCCGAGGGAGGCATCAGCCCGAGCGGGGAACTCCGTCCCTTTCACCGGGGCGCGGCGATGCTGGCGGCCCGCGCCGGCGCGCCGATCATCCCGATCGCCATTCACGGCACCGCGGAGGCCCTGCCCCTCAGCCGGTTCGTGCCGCGGCGGCGGCCCATCACGGTGCGCATCGGCACACCCATCAGGCCGGCGAGCCACCAGCGCGAGGACCTGGAGCGCGCCAGCGAGGCCGCGGCGGCGCAGATTCGGGACCTTCGCGGCTCGGCGGCTTCGCGGCCGGCCGTCAGCTGATCGCCGCCACGGCCGTCATGAACCGGGTGATTTCCTCTTCGGTGTTATAGTAATGCACCGAGGCTCGCACCAGCATCGCTAGGCCCCGCGAGTCCATGTCCAGCAGCGTGGAACGCCGGGACGACGTCGTGACATTGATCCGCTCTCGGGCCAGCCGGTCTTTCACGGCGGCGGGTTCCACGCCCGACACCGTGAACGTCACGATACCGCATCGCTCCGCCCCCAGATCGTGGACGCGCACGCCCGGCATGGCCGCCAGCCGCGCACGGAGGTCCTCCGCCAGCGCCACCACACGATCCCGAATCGGCTCGATCCCCAGCTCGAGCGCGTAGTCCACGGCCACCCCGAGCGCCAGCTTGCCCGCGAAGTTGGTTTCCCAGTTCTCGAAGCGGCGGGCGTCGGGTCGGACCTCGTACCGCTCCGGCGCCACCCACGTCGCCGCGTGGAGGTCGAGAAACGGGGGCTCCAGCCGATCGAGCAGGGCTCGGCTGACGTAGAGAAACCCGGTCGCCCGCGGTCCACGGAGGTACTTGCGCCCCGTTCCGGATAGCATGTCACACCCGATCGCCTCGACGTCCACGGGCATCTGGCCGATCGACTGGCAGGCGTCGAGCAGGTACGGGATCCCTGCCTCGCGCGCCACGCGTCCCACCGCGGCCGCCGGGTTGACGAGCCCACCGTTCGTCGGCACGTGGGTCAGCGCGATGAGCTTGACCCTGCCGTCGATCGCCCGGCGGAGCGCCGGGAGCGAGATCTGACCGTGCGCGTCGTTAGGGACGGCCTCCACCACCGCGCCCGTCCGCGACGCCACCTGCAGGAAGGCGATGTAGTTGCTCGCATACTCGGCCGTGCCGGTGAGGATCCGATCGCCGCGGCAGAAGCGCATCGAGTAGAAGGCCATGTCCCACGCCCGGGTCGCGTTTTCCACGAAGGCGATCTCGTCCGGGCGAGCGTTGAGGAGCCGCGCCAAGGCATCGTAGACGTGATCGACCTCCGCGGCGGCCCGGGCCGCGGCCTCGTACCCGCCGATGCGGGCCTCGAGCTGCAGGTGGCCGATCAGCGCGTCCAGCACCGGGCGCGGCATCAAGGACGCCCCGGCGTTGTTGAAGTGCAACACCTCGGCGCAGCCCGGTGTCTCCCGCCGCACTCGATCCAGGTCGATCGTCACGCGCCTAGGTGCCGGGGTCCTTGGTCACACCCAAATTGCCGAAGACGACGTTGTGGATCGCCTTGCCGACCTCCCGTACCTGCCGGACATACATGGCCTGGACGACGTTGTGCGTCTCGGGATCGAAGGAGATCGGTCCGCGGGGGCTGACGAACTTGACCGCGGCCATCGCCTCGATCAACCTCGCTTTGTTCGTGGTGTCTCCTCCGGTGGCGTTGAGCGCCTCGACGATCACGCGCGCCGTGTCGTAGCCTTGCATCGCGTAGACGGTCGCGTCGCGCTTCCAGCGTTCGCGGTAGGCGCGGGTGAACGCGATGTTCTCCGGCGTCTGCAGGGTGAGCGCCCAGTGGAGGCTGGAGTAGGCCCCGAGCGCGTCCCGGCCCTGCGCGGGGAGCACGTCTTCCTCCACCAGAAACCCGGGCCCGGCGAGGCGGGCCTCCTTCAACAGCCCGTACTGGGCCGCCTGCGTCACGAACCGGGCGGCGTCGCTCCCCGCAAAGAAGACGAAGACGGCCTCCGGCTTCGCTTTCTGCATCTGTGCGACGTACGGGCCGTAATCGGTGTTGTTGAGCGGCGGGTAGACCTCGGCGACGACTTTGCCGCCCGCGGCGAGATAACTCTCCTTAAAGGCATTGATGTCCTCGTGTCCGGCCGCGTAGTCGGACGCGCCCGCGAGACAGCTGCGTGCGACGTTATCGTAGAACCACTTTCCGATCGGGTAGCAGGTCTGCCAGTTCGAAAACGAGACCCGGAAGATGTACGGGCTGCGGCGGGCCCGCGTCACGGCGTTCGCGCCGGCATTCGCGATGACGAGCAAGGTCTTGCTGTTGTGCACCAGGTCGCGGAGCGCCAGCGCGCTGGGGCTGGCCACCAATCCGGCGATGATATCGACGTTGTCGCCCTCGATGAGCTTGCGTCCCTTGCGCAGCGCGACCTGCGGATCGATCTCCTCGTCTTCGCGGATCATCGCGATGGAGCGCCCGCCGGCCTTCGACCCCACGCCCTCGAAGTACAGCACCATCCCGCTCGTAATGTCTTCCCCGAGTTGCTGGTAGACTTTCGAGTACGGCAGCAGGACGCCCAACTTGAGCGGCCCGGACGCCGCTGTGAGCACCGCGGGTGCTCCAAACGGCTCGGTGAGCTTCCCCGCGACCGCCGCCGCCCCGCCGAGCGCCACGCCCATCAGCCGCCGCCGGGTCATCCGCGCGGTGGACGCCCGGCGCGAGCGCGCATCCTCCGCTTTCCGCATCGTATGCCCCCCCTCCGGCCCATAGTGCCACGGAAAACTCTGCAGAGGCTTCGACGGCTCCCAAAGCGAACCTCCCGTGCAGATGACCGCGATGGCTCCACCACCGGCCCCCTGCACGGAGGCTGCGCAAGTCAACATCAGCTTCGCCGCGCTGGGTGCGTGGCGGATCATAGTGCTCGGGATCGTTCAGGGGATCACCGAGCTGCTTCCGATCAGCAGCACCGCCCACCTCCGGATCATCCCCAGCCTGCTCGGCTGGCCTGACCCCGGGTCGGCGTTTTCCGCCGCGATGCAGCTCGCCAGCCTGCTCGCCGTCGTGACGTTTCTCGGTGGGGACATCGTCAACATCACCAGGCGCGCCCTGGGCGCCGCGCAGCGCGGCAACTGGCAAGACCATTCGCTGCTGATGACGGTGGGGATCCTGATCGGGACGCTCCCCATCGCCGTGGCCGGGCTCGCGTTCCGCCGGGCGCTCGAGGGCTGCGGTTCGCCGTTCCGGCTGATCAGCGTGATCGGCTCCGCGTGCATCGTGATGGGCGTGTTGTTGGCGCTCGCGGAGCGTTACGGCCAGCGCAACGGCGGCCACGCCAAGCGGGAATGGCCCGGGCTAAACCTGCGGGATTGTATTGCCGTGGGGCTGGCCCAGGCGTTTGCCCTCGTCCCCGGCGTGTCCCGGTCGGGATCGACCCTGACCGCGGGGCTGGCGCTCGGCATGGAACGCGCCACCGCGGCATGGTTCTCCTTCCTCCTGGGGCTGCCGGCGATCGTTCTCGCCGGGGCTGTCGAGCTGCTCAGCCTCCGCAAGGCGGGACTGCATGCCGGCGGATGGGGATTGCTCGCGCTGGGGCTGGCCGCGGGCAGCGCCTCCTCTTACCTCGCGTTGTGGGGACTCCTGCGCTACCTCAAGGATCACACGAGCTGGGTCTTCGTCTGGTACCGCATCGCGCTCGGCGTGCTGCTGGTCTGGGGAGCCGCGCAGGGGCGGCTGCACTAACCCTCGCCGGGTCAACGATTCTCTCCGCACAAGTTCGGTTGAAGCTGCCGCCACGCGGCGTTCGACAACAGCGTGTTCGATGTTCTGATCGTTCGATGTCACAAGAAAATTGAAAATGTTTCCCCACGATGGCGTGAAACGCATAAGAGTAGGGCATTAATAATGTGCCGCTCTCTTTGACCCCATGCGCTCACTCCGTCACACCCACTGCACTCGGCGGCGAAACTAGGAACACGTCCATCCAACTCGTGGCCACTTTCGGGCGGGTCTCCGCGACCGCGCACACGGCTGAGGAATGGGTCAGCCTGGTGCGAGTCCTAGTATTGTTGGGACTGATCCCTGCCTCGTGGTTTGGGTTGCTCACGGCTCCCCGCCCCGTCGTCGATGCCGTCGTGCTCCTCCTGGGCGGATACGTCCTGTTTCTCGCGGTCGGCCCGCGGCGGCTGCGCGTTCTCCAGAAGGTGGACTTGATTGTCGTCTTAGATCTCGTCCTCGTGACCGTGATCGTGCTGGTCTCCGGGAGCGTCAGCAGCCCGTTCTTCTATCTGTTCTATCTGATCATTCTCGAGGCCGCCTGCCGGTTCAATCTTCGTCAGGCCATGGCGGCCTCCATGGCCATGGCGAGCGTGGCGGTGATGCTGTGGATACGCGAGGGTCATCCGGAGGCGCTTGAAACGACCGGGTTCCGGCTCGGCGCGTCCGTGGCCAGCGGGTTCTTCCTCGCGCTCCTGCTCGGCGTGCTGGTCCAGGAATACCGCACGTCCCACGACCGCGTGACCGAGCTCGTGTTTGACAACGAGCTCGTCACTCGTCTCTCCGGGGAGCTTCGGGTCAACGGCGTCGCGGAGTTCCTGCTGCGGTGTTTCTTGGACGTCACCCGTCTGGCCAAGGGGGCGGTCTATGTTCCGGACGACCGGGGCGCCCTGACCTGCGTCGCCGCGCAGGGGTTCACGCCACAGGAACGGGACCCGAGTCCGGCTCACCTCGTCGTGCCGGCGCTCCCCGACGGTGCCCTCGGTGGCGACATCATCGCCGCGTCATATCCGGCCGAAAGCGGCCACGCGGGCGGCGTGATGGTCTGCGTGCCACTGATCCATCACCGCCGCCTGCAGACGTGGGTGTGCGGCCTGGGCCCATCGGCACCGACCCTTTCGGATCTGGCCCGGCGCCACGTGCGAAGCCTGGCGGCCCACGGCGTCTCGGCCCTCGAAGCGGCGCGGCTGCACGAACGCGTCGCGGAACTGGCGGCAACCCACGCGCTGACCGGCGTGGGCAATCGCCGATCGTTCTTCCAACGCATCACAGTTGAGCTGGCGCGGTCCCACCGCCGCGGCCCGGCATGCCGCACCCGCCGTCTCCACCCTCGCAGGTCTGCGACACCCCAGCACGCGCAC
>JACXTT010010884.1_pt1 | contig 12215 bp, 8 predicted proteins | sample 9270951 | NCBI WGS metagenome assembly JACXTT01 (sample SAMN15532306, study PRJNA645909) | rock metagenome | isolation source: weathered quartz diorite | place: Puerto Rico | collected 2017-06-21 | reverse complement strand
ACAAAGGGTTGCTGGTACAACGGCACATCGACCACCTCCAGTTTTTCGGCAACAAAGGCGGCATTCATCAAATTGACCGAATCTCCACGTTCCTTGCTGAACCCCACGGCCTCCCGCACCAAAGCGGTCATCTTTTCGATCTGCGCATCGGTCAACGGCGTGCTGGTGGATTTGCCCTTGTCATTGGTGACCGTTGTGTTGTTGACGACCACTGCTGCATTGATGCGTTTGACAACCCCGCTTGCGCCCTTGACCACGCGAATCGTCTTGTCCACTTCATAGTTAATGATGGATTCGCGCTTACCCCCAGCGCCCAGCGCACTCTGGCCACCCGCAGCCAAGGTCTGGGCCTGTCCATTGATGGGTGCCGATGCCGCACCGGGTGGCTGGTTGGAAGTCGCACCCGGCACGCCAGATGGCACACTGCTGCCGCCGCTGCCGGAGCTCTCCACCACTTGCTGGCTGCGAATAGCCCCCACCTCAGGTGTCTGGTTGGGCTTGTGCGACTCTATCGTAGCCTCAGTCTGTGAGAAATCCAGCTCCGCCGTCACCTGGGCCTTGACGTTTTGCCGACCCACAATGGGTTCCAGAATGTCCAGAATGCGGCGGCTGTAGACCTGCTCCACCTGGCGCACATACTGCAACTGCTCGGCATCGACACCATAGGCATTACCGGAGCCATCCGTCGGGCTGGACAGCAATTTACCAGTATCGTCCAAGACACTGACGGCCGAAGGGCTCATTTCCGGCACACTGGACGCCACCAGGTGAATAATGCCGGCCAACTGTGTACGGTCCAACTCGCCGCCTGCGCGCAGGCTCAGCAAAACGGAAGCCGAGGGCTTTTGCTGTTCACGAAAAAACCCGTTCTGATTGGGCAGCGCCAGATGCACACGGGCGCTTTGCACCGATGACAGGGCCTGGATGGAGCGGGTCAGCTCCCCTTCCAGACCGCGTTGAAACGTCAGATGCTCCTGAAACTGGGTCATGCCGAAGCGGTTGGATTCCATGACCTCAAAACCGTTGACCGAGCCCTTGGGCAGGCCCATGGTCGCCAGCTTGAGGCGCACATCATGCACGCGGTCCGCCGGCACCAGGATGGCGTTACCCCCATCCGAGTGCTTGTACGGAACATTCATGGTGCTCAGTTGGGCAATGACCGCGCCGCCATCCTTGTCAGCCAGATTGGAATACAGAATGCGCCATTCCGCCTGGCGGCCCATGACCAGGCCAATGATGGCTATCGCCACAAACAGCACCACCCCCAGTGCCAGCCGCAGGCGCTGCCCCTGGTCCAGGCCAGCCAGGCGCTGGGCTATCGTGGGATTGACGGGTATGGTTGCGACTGCAGACATTTTGGTTTCCGGTGCAGTGGGGCGCCTTCGCCTCACGAGTGGGATTGATTATTCGACCCACACCCGAAAACATTAGGGCAATAAGCACCGGCTTTCCCCACCAATTCAAAATAATGGCAAATTCTTGGGGGAATAGGATTGCGGCACCCTCACCAACAAGGGAGATCCTTCATGGACTTCAAGCTGACACCCGTAACCATGCCCACGACCGTGCGCCCCAGCACCGGCGTGCGTACCGGTACGTCCGCTGGGGTCGAAGGTGCTGCCGCCGGTGGCTTTTCTGGTGCCTTGAAGTCTGCATTGGGGTCGGTCAGCGCCTCGCAAAACGAAGCAACCCGCCTGCAGCAGGAAGTGCAGATGGAAAACCCCAAAGTCAGCCTGGAAGAAACCATGGTGGCCATTCAGAAAGCCCAAATCGGCTTCACTGCCGCGCTGCATGTCCGAAACCGTATGGTTCAGGCTTACACTGACATTATGAATATGCAGGTCTAGTAAAGCTATCGCAAACCCCGTGACATGAAAGCACACCAGCCATGAAGGCAGTCATACTTGCAGGCGGCCTAGGGACCCGGATTTCCGAGGAGACCGACACCAAACCCAAACCCATGGTGGAAATTGGTGGCAAGCCCATTCTGTGGCACATCATGAAGATCTACGCCGCCCATGGCGTCAACGAATTCGTGATCTGCTGTGGCTACAAGGGCTACCAGATCAAAGAGTATTTCGCGAACTACTTCCTGTACATGTCCGACGTCACGTTTGACATGAGCAAGAACTCCATGGAAGTGCACCAGCGCAGCGCCGAACCCTGGCGCGTGACCCTGGTGGACACGGGCGAAAGCACCATGACCGGTGGACGGCTCAAGCGCGTGGCCGAACACATTCAGAACGACAAGGCGTTTTGCCTGACCTATGGTGACGGCGTCAGCAATGTCAACATCACCGAGCTCATTGCCTTCCACCACGCACAAAAAGTGCACGCCACCTTAACGGCGACGCTGCCGCCGGGGCGCTTTGGTTCATTGCAGTTCAATGGAAACAAGGTCAGCCAGTTCATGGAAAAACCCCAGGGTGACGGCGCCATGATCAACGGCGGTTTTTTTGTGCTGTCTCCCGCGGTGTTGGACCTGATCGACGGCGATGGCTGTATCTGGGAGCGCGGCCCGCTGGAGACACTTGCCGCAACCGGCCAGTTGGCCGCATACCAGCACAGCGGGTTCTGGCAACCGATGGACACGCTGCGCGAGAAGGTCTACCTCGAAGAACTGTGGGCCAGCGGCAAGGCGCCGTGGAAGGTCTGGCAATGAACCCTGCGTTCTGGGCCGGCAAGCGTGTCTTCTTGACCGGGCACACCGGGTTCAAAGGCAGTTGGCTGGCCTTGTGGCTGCAGCAGTTGGGCGCGTCCGTAACCGGCTACGCGCTGGCGCCCCCCACCCAACCCAGCCTGTTTGACATGGCACAGGTCGCGGCCGGCATGCACACGGTGCAGGGCGACGTGCGCGATCTGCCCGCACTCTGCGATGCACTATACGATGCACAGCCGCAGATCGTCATCCATATGGCGGCGCAGTCCCTGGTGCGCTTGTCCTATTCCGAGCCGGTGCAAACCTATGCGACCAACGTCATGGGCAGCGTCAACCTGCTGGAGGCGGTGCGCCAGACACCCGGCGTCAAGGCCGTGGTCAACGTCACAACCGACAAATGCTACGAGAACAAGGAATGGGCCTGGGGCTACCGCGAAAACGAACCCATGGGCGGCTTTGACCCCTATAGCAACAGCAAGGGCTGCGCGGAACTGGTCAGCGCCGCCTACCGCTCCTCGTTTTTCAACCCCTCAAGCTATGCACAACACGGCGTCGCATTGGCTACCGCCCGCGCGGGCAACGTCATCGGTGGCGGCGACTGGGCCCAAGACCGGCTGATTCCCGACATTCTGAACGCCTTCGCACAAGGCCGCCAGGTCGCCATCCGCAACCCCGCCGCTACCCGGCCGTGGCAGCATGTACTGGAGCCACTGCGTGGCTACCTGACACTGGCCGAGCACCTGTTTACCGACGGCCCTGCCTTTGGCGAAGGCTGGAACTTTGGCCCCCATGGCGATGACGCCAAGCCTGTAGAGTGGATCGTCAACCAGATGGCCCAGCGCTGGGGACAGGGTGCGTCGTGGCAGGTGGACGCGGCTCCACAACCCCACGAAGCCCACTACCTCAAACTCGATATCTCCAAAGCGGCCCACCAGTTGCAGTGGCAACCCGTGATGCGGCTGAGCCAGGCCCTGGAACTGGTTGTCGACTGGGCACGCGCGCAGCACGCTGGTGCCAACATGCGCAAGATCACGCAACAGCAAATCACCACCTACCAGGCGCAAGCCATGCAGGCCTCATAATTCCGTATGCAAAACGCCAAGACCCACGCGCTGCGTGAGCAGATCGCCAAGCTCGTAGACGAATATGCAGCCATCGCCATGGCGCCCGAACTGTTTCTGCCAGGGGCTTCGGTGGTACCGCCGTCCGGCAAGCTGCTGGATGCTGCGGAACTCAAGAATATGGTGGACGCCTCGCTGGACGGCTGGCTGACCACCGGGCGCTTCAACACCGAGTTCGAGAAAAAACTGGCCGCGTTTATCGGCGTCAAACACCTGATCACCGTGAACTCCGGCTCGTCGGCCAATCTGGTGGCCTTCAGCACACTGACCTCAGCCCGGCTGGGTGCGCGCGCCATAAAGCCCGGTGACGAAGTCATCGGCGTGGCAGCGGGTTTTCCCACCACCGTGAACCCCATTCTGCAATTTGGCGCCGTGCCGGTCTTTGTGGATGTCGACCGGCTGACCCACAATATTGACGCCAGCAAGATAGAGGCCGCCATTGGCTCCAAGACCAAGGCCATCATGCTGGCCCACTCGCTGGGCAACCCGTTCAACCTGGACGTGGTCACCGCGCTGTGCAAAAAATACAATCTCTGGTTGGTCGAAGACTGCTGCGACGCGCTGGGCTCCACCTACCGGGGCCAGATGGTCGGCACCTTTGGTGACATTGCCACCTTGAGCTTCTACCCCGCACACCACATCACCATGGGGGAAGGCGGTGCCGTCTTCACCAACCATGAAGAACTGAAATCCATTGCCGAGAGCTTTAGAGACTGGGGCCGCGACTGCTACTGTGCCCCTGGCAAGGACAACACCTGCGGCAAGCGTTTTGACTGGCAACTGGGTACCTTGCCCCACGGCTACGACCACAAATACACCTACAGCCACCTGGGCTACAACCTGAAGATCACCGACATGCAGGCCGCCTGCGGTCTGGCCCAGTTGGACAAGGCCGAGGCGTTCATACGCGCACGTAGGGCCAACTTCGCGTTCCTGAAAGAGCGGCTCAAAGACTGCACCGAATTTGTCAACCTGCCCGAACCTACCGAGCACTCCAACCCCTCATGGTTTGGCTTTCCGATCACGCTGAAGGACAATGCTCCGGTGTCGCGCCTGGACCTGCTGACCTACCTGGACCAGAACAAGGTCGGCACACGCCTGCTGTTTGCCGGCAACCTGACCCGCCAGCCCTATATGGTGGGGGCCAACTACCGCATCAGTGGCGACCTGACCAACACCGACAATGTGATGAACAACACGTTCTGGATTGGCGTGCAACCATCGCTCAGCCCCGAGATGCTGGAGTTTGCCGCCCGCAAGATCGAGGGCTACCCTGGCGTGCACTTCAAAGTTCCCATGGCTTTAACCCATCCCCGCCATGACCTGGACTTTGTGCTGGCGCAAACGTCCACGTTTTGGCAACGCTATCGCGGCAGCCGGGTATTGATCACCGGGGGCACCGGTTTTATTGGCAGCTGGCTGGTACAAGCGCTGCAACACGCCAACGACCAACTGGACACTGGCTTGCAACTGGTCGTTCTGGCGCGCAACCCGGACCGCGCACGGCAACAGGCCCCCGCGGTATTTAGCCGCACCGACACTGCGCTGGTACAGGGCGACGTCAGCCAGGCCTTGCCGCCCCTGGGCGCGGTAGACCTGTGCCTGCATGCCGCAACCGACGTGGCGGATCCGCAAAAGTCCGGCAACGCGCTGCAGCTATTTGATTCCATCGCAGGCGGCACGCGCCGGGTGCTGGATCTGGCGCTGACCGGGGGCGCATCACGCTTTCTGCTGGTCTCCAGTGGCGCCATCTACGGCCCACAGCCCACCGACCTGGAGCGCATCCACGAAACCTATACCGGCGCCCCCAACCCGCTGCTGCCAGCCCAGGCCTATGGCAACGGCAAGCGCGCCGCCGAATGGCTGGCCTGTGCCTATGCCAGCCAGGCAGCGCAATCCGGGCTGCAGGCCAGCATCGCACGCATCTTTGCCGTCGTGGGCCCTGGACTGCCGTTCAACGGCCCCTTTGCTGCCGGCAATTTCATCCGCGACACGCTGTCCGGCAAGGCCATCACCATCCAGGGCGACGGCAGACCGGTGCGCAGCTTTTTGTACATGTCCGACCTGTGCATCTGGCTGCTGCGCATATTACAAAGCGGCCAATCCGGCGAGGCCTACAACGTGGGCTCCGAGCATGCCGTTTCCATTGCCGAGCTGGCCCGGCAAGTGGTTGCCGCCTCGGCCACCGCCACGCCCATTGACATACTGACACCGGCACAGCACCATGTGGCGCCGCCGCGCTACTTGCCAGACACCAGCAAAGCCCGCCAGGCGCTGGACCTGCGCGAGTACACGCCGCTGGAACACGCGCTGCAAAAGACCTTTGCCTGGACCCGTGCCGCGGGTCTGGCCTGATCACACCCTGTCTGCTTGACCGACCTACCTTCGGCTTCCCATGAACCACAACCCCTCCACCGACACCGCCGCACTGGCCCGCCGCATGCGCGCCAGCGCCTTGCAGATGGTGCACCGAGCCAAGGCATCGCACATTGCCAGCGCACTGTCGATCTGCGACATCGTGGCTGTGCTGTATGGCCAGGTCCTGCGCCTGGACCCCAGCCAGCCCAAGGCCGCACAACGCGACCGCTTCATTCTGAGCAAAGGCCACTCCTGTGTCGCCGTCTATGCGGCATTGGCCGAGCGCGGCTTTATCACCTACGACGATTTGCTGGGCTATGGGCAAGACCACTCCGCGCTGATGAACCACATCAGCCACAAGGTGGCAGGCGTCGAATTTTCCACCGGCTCGCTGGGCCATGGCCTGCCCTTTGGCACGGGCAAGGCCCTGGCCGCCAAACGTATGCAGGCAGACTGGAAGACTTTTGTATTGATGAGCGACGGCGAACTGGGTGAAGGCAGCAACTGGGAAGCCATGTTGTTCGCAGCCCACCACCAGTTGGACAACCTGGTCGCCATCATCGACTACAACAAGCTGCAAAGCCTGACCACCGTCGACAAGACGCTCAGACTGGAACCACTGGCCGACAAGTTCACGGCGTTTGGCTGGCAGGTGCAGGAGGTTGATGGCCATGACCACGCAGCCCTGGCCGCCGCACTGGGTTCTACGCCCTGGTCCGCTGGCAAGCCGTCCATGCTGATCGCCCACACCACCAAGGGCAAGGGCGTCAGCTATATGGAAGACAAAGTCGAGTGGCACTACCGCACACCCAACGCCGAACAACTGGCCCAAGCCTTGGCCGAGTTGCAGGCGTCATCAACTCAGGGGTAAAGCCAGCATGCGCAACGCCTTCATCGAAGAACTGGTCAACCTGGCCACCCTGCACCCGCATATTGCACTGGTCGTCGGCGACCTGGGCTATTCCGTCGTAGAACCCTTTGCCGACCGTTTTCCCGAACGCTTCATCAACGCGGGTGTGGCGGAGCAGAACATGACCGGGCTGGCTGCGGGCATGGCGTCCGAGGGCTACCACGTCTTCACCTATTCCATCGCCAACTTTCCGACCTTTCGCTGCGCCGAGCAGATCCGCAACGATGTGGACTACCACCAGTTGCCGGTCACCGTCGTCTCGGTCGGCGGCGGCCTGGCTTATGGCGCCTTGGGCTACTCCCACCATGCAGTGCAAGACTACGCGCTGATGCGCAGCTTCCCCCACATGCTGATCGCCGCACCTGGCGACCCCATGGAAGTGCGCGCCTGCATGCGCTACCTGGTGGCGAACCCGCAACCCTCTTACCTGCGTCTGGGCAAGGCTGGTGAACCGAACTTCCACACCAGCGTACCGGTTGTGGCACCGGGCCAGTGGCTGGCCGTAGCGCCCGCGCTCGAATCGCCGGGCGACGATGCAAGAACCCTGCTATCCACCGGCGCGGCACTGGGTATTGCGATGGACTGGCGCCAATCAGCACCATACCGGCACCATGCTGTCCACTCCATGCCGCTGTGGGGCATGTCCAGCAAAGCGCGGCAATTGAAGGCGGCCCAGCTTTTTCACCGCGTTGAAACCTTGGAAGACCATCTGGAGGATGGCGGCTTTGGTTCGTGGTTGATGGAATCTCTGGTCGGCAAACCCGGCGTCCGCACGCAACTGCAGATCCATGCCTTGTCGTCCGATGTGTGCGGAACCGTGGGGTCGCAAAATACGCTCAACGCCATTGGCGGGCTGGCTCTGACCGCCAAGCCGTCGTAACACCAAGCCGTCATCCGGCGCGCCATGCTGCTGGCAGACCTTGCCGCAGGCAGCGCTCCTTGGTTACCATGCATGCGCATGGAAACCACACAATGAACCAATGGACACTTCGGATGGTGCGCGCCATCCTGCGCTACATGGCCTGTGCCAGTCTGCTGGCGTGCTGCGCCGGCGTCTACGCGCAAGCCGCGAGCGACGCGGTGGTCGATCGTTTACCGCCCTACCGTTTCGGCGTGCCACCCTGGCAAAAAGATCTCAGCGGGGACGACATCAAAGTCTTTTACCGGCCCATGTTGGACGAACTGCAGGCCAAACTGGGCCGGCGCATCCTGTTGGTCGGCGCGCGCGACTACGCCGAAATACTGCAATTGCTGGCGGACGGCAAGGTGGATCTGGCCTCGATCTCACCTGTGCCCTACCTGATGGCGCGACACAAAAACCCAGGCATCACGATGATACTGACTGAACTGAGCTGGAACGGCGACCACAGCGCCAAGCACGACTACTACGAGGGGCACATCGTCACACTGAAAAGCCGAACAGACATCAACACGTTGGAAGACCTCAAAGGCAAGCGCTTCGCGTTCGTCGCAAAAGAGTCCACCAGCGGCTTTGTGGTCCCCAAGAACATGCTGGCGCAAAGGGGCTTGGCCTGGGAAAACAGTTTTTCACAAAGTTTTTTTCTGGGCTCTCACCCCCGCGTCACGGATGCCCTGGTGGCCGGCAGTGTGGACGCCGCAGCCACCTGGGACTTCAATTTGACCCAGGCCATTGCCAAGCATGGCGATGTGTTCAAGGTATTGGCCGATTCGGGCCACATCCCCAACCTGGGTGTGGCGGCCCACCCCTCGGTTAGTCTGGCAGACCGCCGCACCATTCAACAGGTGCTGACCAAGATTGACCCCGCCAAGCTCAAAGGCCTGTCGGCTGCCGGATATGTGGTACGACCGCCCGAATCGTACGACAGCATCAGCCGACTGCTAAACTGAATTGGTGAAAGCCGCTGCCAAGAGCACCTTCAGCCGCCCGTTGACGATTCTCAACGGGCTGTTGTTCTTGGTCTGGGCGGTCGCGCTGATCAGTTGGATCGCCATTGAGGGCCTGCGCTACCAGGACCTGGAGTCCGACCAACTGCGACGCCAGCAAACCAAGGCCACCGATGTTTTGGCACGGGCCCAGGAAGAAACCCTGGCAGTTGCCAACCTGCTGCGCAACAACCAGCTCATCATCGAAGGCCTGCAGGTCACCGACCACAACAAGCTGCTGGACACGACGACGCCTTTGTTGAACCTGCCCTATGTTCAACTCGTCAATATCTATCATTCGGATGGCACGTTGGAGGTGCAGGCGCACAGACCTGAAGTCTTTGGGCAGACCGATGAACTCTTCACCTGGATGACTGGCAATGCATTGCGCAACAAAACACCCAGAACCATTGCCGCCACGGTCGGAAAACACCGCTACCTGCTGACTGGCGCATCCATCGACGACCTCAATGGCCTGGCCGGCTATGTCGTTGTCGGCACGCTCTTGGAGAGCGAGTTTGCCGCCAAACTGGAAAAGGCTACCGGGGTCAAAGCCAACATCCTGATTGTTCCCGTCGACCAGGGCTCGCCTGAGGCCACGCCCGCGCGCTCGGACAAATTGCAAGCCCTGACGCTGCCCGACACGCTGACGGCGGCCGGTCTGTTGGTTGAGCTGGACGACCCGGTCAACGAGATTCACCAATCCTGGCGGCAAACCCTGCTGATGGGGGTTGTAACCCTGTCCGTGGCCGGCGCGTTCATGCTGGCGGTTGCCTTCATCAGCTCCCGGGCACTAAGCCGCTCGGAGCGCAAGCTCTTGCAGGCGCGTGACGAAGCGCGCGCCGCCAGCCAGCTCAAAAGCGAGCTGCTCAGCCGCGAAGAAGACCAGCGCAGGCGGCTGGACCTGTTGATACGCTGCTCCAGCGTCGGCAGCTACGAGTGGGACGCTCTGGGGCGCAAGGCCATCTACTCACCCCGCCTGATCGAGATGCTGGGCTACCCACCCGACACCGACACCAGCGGCTGGCGGGCCGCACAGTTGATAGACCCGCGCGACCGCGAGTCCGTGGCGCAGCGCTACGCATCGCTATTGGAACCCGCCCACAACGACGAACTGGTCAGCCAGGCCGAGCCTAGCGACTTCAGGCTGCTGGCGAGCGACGGGCGTGTCATCTGGGTCCATAGCGACGCCATCTCGGTGCGCGACAGCGGCGGCATGGCGCAGAAATTCATGGCCTCTTTCATCGACATCACACCGCTGTTGGTGGCCGAAGAAGACACACGCACAGCCCTGGTACGCCAGCAGCAGCTCAATGAACTGCGCAGCCGCTTCGTGGCCATGACCAGCCACGAGTTCCGCACGCCGCTGGCCACCATACTGTCGTCCGCCGAGTTGCTGAAGTACTACGGCACACGTCTGCCCGATACGGAAAAGGGGGCCATCGTCGACAGCATCGAGGCCGGCGTCAAACGCATGACCCAGATGCTGGACAAGATCCTGAACATCGGCAGAGCGGAGGCTGGCATGCTGGAGTTCAAGCCCAGCGCTATCGACCTGCGCGCGGTCTGCGAGGCCATTGTCGACAATGCCAAGCTGCAGCAACCGCAGCAGGGCTGCATCGTCACGACGGACTTTGATTTTGAAGAAAGCGAAGGTGTGTATGACGAAAAGTTGCTGCGCCATATTTTTGACAATCTGCTGTCCAATGCTTTGAAGTATTCCCCCACGGGTGGTGTCGTCCGCTTCTGGGTACGGCGTGACGACGAGCACATGGTGTTCCAGGTGCGCGACAACGGCATTGGCATCCCGGAAGATGAGATCGCCGATCTGTTCTCCACCTTTCACCGTGCCAGCAATGTTGGCAACATCCCTGGCACGGGTCTGGGTCTGGCCATCGTCAAGAACTCTGTTGATCTGCACGGGGGCACTATTCAGGCGACCAGTTCGCCTGAGCAGGGAACTTGCTTTACGGTGCGCTTGTAGTTTGTTCGTACACTGAGGCGGTTGGCATGGGCTCAGGCCTGCGCGGTTTGCGGGGCATCAGGTTGCCCGGACGTTTTGCTCCGTGTCCCCCGCCCTTCGGGCTCCTCCTTGACCTGCGCAAAACGCCCAGGCAACCTGATCCTTGCGATGCTTGATTTGCGTGCCTACGATTGAAGTGCAAAACTCAACCCGGCACAGCCTTCACCACATACTGCAGCGGCATGCTGTCCTGCAGCGCTAGCTCGGGGTCTGCGCCTACGCCAATAGCCATGGACTTGATGGCGGCTATGACGTGTTCGTTCTTCAGCTCGCCAAAGATGCGTGGGAAACCCTGCGCGATCTTCAGGCCTGCACCGGCAAACATCTCCAGCATCGTGGCACGTGTGAAAAAGCGCAAATGGGTGCGGTCCATCAGGCCACCGTTCTCGTAGCGAAAATCACCAACGCTGAGCTTGGCCTGCACACTCCAGTGCTGGGCATTGGGCAGACACACAATCACACAGCCATCGGCTGGCATGGAGCGCCGGATGCGGGCCAGCACTTCCCATGGGTAGCGCAGGTGCTCCAGCACATCGCCAAAGATCCACACATTGCAGTTGGCGAACTGGGCGTAAAAGGATTCGTCCACGCTCTCGATGTCCATATGCAACACCGTATTGCAGTAGCGGCGCGAGCGCTCCGCGTTTTCGGCATCAATCTCTATGCCGGTGTAGTTGCAACCGGGATTGATGGACTTGTAGACGCGTGCCAATGCGCCGTTGTTGCAGCCCACCTCGACCACACCACGGGCATCACGCGGGATCAGCGGCAACAGGTCGTGGTTGTAATTGCTGGGTTCGTCGGTGGCCGCGGGGGGGGCGCTTTGCACGGTTGTGCTGTGTTGTTGCATGATGCTCCTTTGCCATTCTTCCAAGTGGTAGCCGCCAGTGCGCTTGACCGTGCCTTGCCAGTCGTGCCGCAAGTAATGCTTGGGCGCATCGGACACTGCGAAGTCGTCCTTGACCCAGGCAACACCTTGTATCAGATCATGCCGTCCAGCGCGGTGTATGGCCAGCATGGGCTCGATGTTGGGTGCGCCGTGTTTGGTGGGCATGGGCCATTGGGGCACCACGTCGGTATTGCACAACATACAGGCGGGGTGCAGATAGCGCGCGGCCCCCGCTTCATAGGGCCCCTCAAACACGCCCTCGTTCACATGGTTGACGTGGCCTTGGCGATACAGTACGGGCTTGAGACCGGGCGCCAGGCGTTGCACACGGCCGGTCCTCAGGACGAAAG
>JACXTT010010883.1_pt1 | contig 12215 bp, 8 predicted proteins | sample 9270951 | NCBI WGS metagenome assembly JACXTT01 (sample SAMN15532306, study PRJNA645909) | rock metagenome | isolation source: weathered quartz diorite | place: Puerto Rico | collected 2017-06-21 | reverse complement strand
ATACTTGGAATGCTCGGCGTAAGCAGTCAGGAAGTTGAACACGTCGTGCACCGCGCTGGTAATTTCCGGGTCGGCCGTAAGCAGGCTCAGGTCGCTGTAGATCCGCGCCGTACTGGCGTTGTAGTTGCCCGTGCCCAGGTGCGCGTAGCGGCGGGTCACGCCGTCGAGGTCTCGTCGCACCAGCAAAGATAATTTGCAGTGCGTCTTCAATCCGACCAGGCCGTGGAACACCTGCACTCCGGCGTCTTCCAGATCGCGGGCCCAGCGAATATTGCTGTCCTCATCAAAGCGGGCCTTTAATTCCACGACCGCAGTAACTTCTTTTTTCTCCGCCGCAGCAATCAGTGCAGGAACAATCAGAGAATGCTCGTTGGTGCGATATAGCGTCTGTTTGATGGAAAGAACCCGCGAGTCCTGGGCGGCGGATTCGATGAATGACACCACAGCATCGTACGAATCGAAGGGATGGTGCAGAAGAACGTCGTGGCGGCGCAGTTCCTCGAACAGGTCCTGCGACTTGGCGGTGAGGCGCAGCTCCCGCGGGATAAAAGTCTTGAATTTGAGATCGGGATGCGCCGTCTGCTCGTAAATGTTGAACAAGCGCGAGAGATTTACCGGTCCGTTCACGGAAAATACCTGCCAGGGCTCCAGTTCGAAGTTGGTGCGCAGACGTTCGATGATTTCCGGATCGGCGTCGGACTCGATCTCCAGACGCACTGCGTCCCCCTTACGCCGGTTGTGCAGCTCGGTACGCACCGACTCCAGCAGGTTGCGGGACTCCTCCTCAGCCAGATATAGGTTGCTGTTACGGGTGACGCGGAAGGGGGCAGAAGACACGATGTCGTACCCGTGATACATGCGCGACGCGTGGAACGCCACCAAATCGGCCAGGAAGATGAAGTCGTCCGTGCCCTCCGAGGGCAGCCGGACCAGTCGCGGCAAGGCGCGCGGCACAGTTACTACTCCGGTGTAGGTTAAGGCCGAGCGGCGACGGCGTCGCAAAAGAAATCCTACCGACAACGCCTTATTGATGACTCGCGGAAAGGGATGGGCAGGGTCCACCGTCACCGGGGTAAGCAACAGATCGAGTTCCCTTTCGCAGTACTCTTCCACGAACGTTCGCGCGCGGGAATCCAGTTCGTGTAGGCCAAGGACACGGATTCCATGGGTAGAGAGCGCCGGCCGTAGATCGTCATTCCAGCACTGATACTGGTCATCAACAAATTTATGGGTTTCGCCGGAAACCCCGTCGCGTTCTTCGACCAGGGTCAGGCCATCCGGCCCGGCTTCGGTGTATCCGTCTTCGATCTGCTGAACCAGGCCGGCTACCCGTACCTCAAAGAATTCATCCAGATTGCTGGCAGAGATGGAAAGAAACTTCAAACGCTCCAGCAAGGGGTTATTCTCGTCCTGCGCTTCTTCGAGGACGCGGCGATTAAAGGCAAGCCATGAAGCTTCTCGGTTGATGTAATAGGCCGGACTATCGAGCGCAATGCGAGACATATGGAGAACAGTGTCAACTGATCGTTGATGTGGAATCGGTCGCCTGCCCTTTAAGGGGCGGATCCTCGATCCCCGGCTACTGGCAACTGATTATTTCTGGACAGGCGCCGCCTTGGGAGCATCCATTTCGGGCGGCGCGGGTATTCGCTTTACCACCACCAACTGCAATTCAAGTCCCCCAGGACCTTTCACAAACACATGGCGCTTGTCGGCAAGCTTTACCTGTACTGCCGTGCTCGGCTTCCAGTCGTCAGGAAAGTTGTCGGCAGCGTGCCGCGGCGTGTATTCGGACAGATAGAGCCAATTGTCTTGTTGCAGCAAGACCTCATAGTAGGGATCGTCCTGAGTCACGGGGGTGTTCACCAGGTAGTAGAGAACTCGCTCTCGAGACTTTTTTTCTACATTGACGATCCGGCCCGCCGCATATTGCCTCTCTGCGGCCTTTAGATCTGGCAGCGAAAAAACTACGATCAGCAGCACCGCGATTGCCCAAAGGCGCTTCATCTAACAGTAAGTATAGAGCATGTGGGGAGGGACGAAACGTCGGGATCTCGCGTTGAATCCCGACCTGGAGGATTAATGCGAGAAGGGACGGACGTTTGCGGCCGCCCCTCGCACCTAAGGATTGCTCTGATCGACCCAGGTCCTACTTCGAGCCGTGCTACTGCACCTGTTTGATAGCGCCTTTCACCTTCGACGCTACATTCTCGGGCAAGGGCGCGTAGGTTAGTTCAGCGGTCATTTTCTGACCGTCATCCACCATCCAAGTGAGGAAGTCTGCTAGGATCTTTCCCTTTCCTGCCTCTTTCGACTTCTCCGGTATCAGCAGCCAAGTGAAGCTGGAGATCGGATAGGCATCCTTTCCTGGCGCGTTGGTAATCGACACCCGGAAATCCGAGGGCATACTCTTGGCCGAGGCGGCCGCCGCCGTCACGCTGTCCAGAGATGCTTTCAAAAATGCCCCGGACGAGTTTCTGACCAGGCCGTAGTCGATCTTGTTCTGCACGGCATAGATCAGTTCGATGTAACCAATTCCACCCTGCATCTGACGAATCATTCCGGCAACGCCCTCGTTGCCCTTGCCGCCCAAGCCAACTGGCCACTTCACGGATGTTCCCTTGCCGGGACCGTTCTGCCAGTCCGAACTGACTTTAGAGAGATAATCGGTAAAGATATACGTCGTCCCGCTGCCGTCGGAACGATGAATCACGATGATGGTCTGGTTGGGCAGACTAACGCCCGGATTTGCCTTGGCAATGGCTGGATCGTTCCAGGTAGTGATCTTGCCCAGGAAAATTCCCGCCAATGCCTCTGGCGTAAACTTCAGTTCGCCGGAAACACCTGGCACGTTGTACGCTGGGACCACGGCACCCAACACAGTGGGAATGTGCAAAATCTTGGTTTTGGCCTGGGAGAGCTGCTCGTCTGACATGGGACCGTCACTTGCGCCGAAATCAACCGTCTGCGCCAGCACTTGGCGGATTCCCCCGCCGCTTCCGATCGACTGATAGTTGAATTGGATATCAGGATGGGCCTTGTGGTATTCGCTAAACCATTTCTGGTACATCGGATTGGGAAAGGTGGCTCCAGCTCCATTCAACGTCGTTTGCCCTAAAGCAGGTAGGGCAAAAGCAAGGCACAACAATACGATGCGGCGGATCACGGGATAATCCTCCTTAAGGTAATGCCGCAGTTCTACGCTGGGAATGTTACAGGAGTGTTACAGCGTAGTGAATTTCCCATGAACCAAGGCCCCACAATCGGAGATGGAGCTTCTGGAGAAAGCAGAACGATAGCAAAGGGCGAAGTAAGGGCGAAAGGGCCCGGCGCCACACCTGTTCACTGGTAGGGCGTGGCATCCAAGCGGGCGATCTCTCGGGCGAACAATGGGTTCTTGGGAAACTCGTCGCGCAGAGCAGTCAACACCCCACGAGCTCGCAAGCTGTCTTTGTCACGCACATAGGCGATGGCCAGCAGGATACGCGCAAACGGGCCTAGGTACTGGCCGTGGTCCGCGGTGAGCTGCAACTCGGCCATTCCCTCTTTCTTGTCTCCGGCAACACCACCGAGCCTCATGATCCATCGCATCGGCGCCGCCATGCTGCCGATGATGTATTTGCTGAACCCCGTTGCCACGTGTGCGTCGTAACAATTTGGATCCACTGCCAGCAGTTTGGAGGCCCAGTCATTTGCCTCACGGGTGTACCGCAAGGAGGGTAGATTGCGTTTTTCGATCATGGCCGCATAATCCGCCTGCAAGCCGGACGACAGGGTCATCGCAAACAGGGCATCCCGATCCTGAGGACTAGAAGCGAGGCGAGTCGCAGCCTCCGCTTGAGCCCGACCCAGGGCCGCGTTAAATCCGTCCCTCACCCGCGGGTCAGGAACGACTTTTTCGCGGTTCAGGAAGCTCTTGTCGTCAGCATAAAACTGGGACTCTAATACCCCCAGGCGATGAAATTCAGAGAACAGGAGCCCAGCCGCTTCCGCCGTAGGCCCGACCGGGTCCTGCGGATGCTCGTGCTGCCAGGAAACAAACACCTGGTGGGCCTCGTCAAAGTCGAGGTTATAGAGGAGACGAAAGCCCTGATCGAGGGAGGTCCGGCTGGCCGGGGGCGCATCGGCTGCCAGCGCCGGCAACAGCAGCCCAGCTACACAAATCGCGGCGGAGGCGATCGCTCGTGCCACTCGTCGCTGGAGCAGGGTGGGGCTCATATTGCTATGCCGCTGTATTCTGCCTGTCTTCACGCCGCCATGCAACTTACTAAATGCTTAGATGCCGCGTGCCAAAGGCGTGCCGCCACAGCGTAAGAGAATTATGAAGTTTTAGGGGGAAGGACACTGTCGTCCGTTTGCCCTTGCCCTTGATCTTCCCTCCCTTACCCTGGACGAAAGGCGCTTACGAAAATGTTCGATCCCGAGGGACACGACACCACGATTCCAAATCTAAAGTCAACCTCAAAGGCGGCAGAAAGGAGTGCAGCCCCCCACAGGCGGGGGCCGGGTTTGACGCGTTTAGGCACCCTTTGTTACCTTCTAGAGTTTCCACTCCCCTGAGTGCCTGCCCGGTTCGCGGCGACGAAACAGAAACGAGAAGCCGATGGCTATCAAGTTCCGGGGGGTCGATTTCCTCGAATTCGACTCCTTGCTCAGTGGTGACGAGCGCCTGGTCCGCGACACCACCCGCAAATTTATCGAAGATAACCTCATTCCTATCATCGAGGAGTGCAACCGCGCCGGCCGCTTCCCCAAGGAACTGGTTAAGCCCATGGCTGATCTGGGGTTCTATGGGGCCAGCCTTCAGGGTTACGGCTGCGCTGGCATGTCCAACGTGGAGTATGGGTTGGTCATGCAGGAACTGGAACGCGGTGACAGTGGAATTCGCTCCTTCGTCAGCGTCCACTCGTCGCTCGCCATGTATCCGATCTACGCATTCGGCAGCGAGCAGCAAAAGCAGGCTTGGCTCCCCGTAATGCAGAAGGGCGAGAAGATCGGCTGCTTTGGGCTGACCGAGCCCGATTTCGGCTCGAACCCCGGTGGCATGCGAACTCGTGCCAGAAAATCCGGCAACGAATATGTTCTGAACGGCGAGAAGATGTGGATCACCTCGGGATCGATCGCCGATGTGGCCATCATCTGGGCCAAAGCGGAGGAGGAGGACGGCAAGATACGAGGCTTTCTCGTGGAGACCGACCGTCCCGGCTTCCGAGCGGAAGACATTCACGGTAAATGGTCTTTGCGGGCTTCCGTGACTTCCAGCCTTTCCATGCAAGACGTGCGCATCCCCGAGTCGAATCTGCTGCCGAAGACTGGCGGCTTGAAATCTCCACTCATGTGTCTGAGCCAGGCGCGATACGGCATCGCCTGGGGAGGAGTCGGAGCGGCTATGGCCTGCTACGACTGCGCCTTGCAGTACTCGCTGTTCCGGAAACAGTTTCGCGATCAGCCCATCGCCTCACACCAACTAGTGCAGGAGAAACTTGCCTGGATGATTTCCGAAATCACCAAGGCGCAGTTGCTGGTACTGCAGGTCGGACGGCTTAAAGATAAGGACCAGGTCGCTCCGCAGCACATTTCTATGGCCAAGCGAAATAACGTATGGATGGCGCTGGAATGCGCCCGCATGGCGCGCGACATTCTGGGCGCGAATGGGGTAGCCGACGAATATCCCATCTTTCGCCACATGGCAAATCTGGAATCGGTGAAGACCTACGAGGGAACACACGATATTCACACCCTGATCATCGGCCAGAGCGTCACCGGCATCGATGCGTTTTAGCCGACGAGGACGTGTGCACTGCACCAAATTCGGGCGTTGACAGGCCGCATAGCGAGCGGCAGAATTTCTCGTCCGCGTGTTCCGAATGGGACTTGGGCTCTCCTTCGGGAGAAGCCTGTATCAGCTTCCCGGGTTCAGGAGTCCTTTAGGACCATCACTGCATGCCTGGTCAGAAGCTTGTGCGCAGGCGCGAAAGCGCCCGCAGCACCGCTAGCCCAAGGGAACACGCGGCTTTCTTTTCTTCGATGCCCTCCCGCTCTCTGGCGAGGCTCCAGCTTCCGCCCCATTGCGTCAAAATGCGTACCAGGCCGATCGCGCCACTCTGTGTGGTGCCCGTTTAAGCAACGGCTTCCACTTTCGCTCGCGCGGCGGTTGGGGTTATAGTCACAACCGGTTCATACGGAGGCACTTATGGGAACGAATGCCAAGTCGGAGGCCAAAGCCAGGACGTTTGGAAGGAACATCGAGAGCGATCTCGCCTCGAGATTTTTGCGGGTCGTAGAAACCGCAGCCATCGCCTCCGCCCACACCATGGGTCAGGGCGAACGCAAACTGTCCGACCAGGTGGCGACCGAGGCCATGCGCAAGACCATGGACTCCATCCCTATGCATGGCACGATTGTCATCGGCGAGGGCGAGCGCGATGAAGCGCCCATGCTCTACATCGGCGAAAAAGTCGGCGCCGAGTTTCCCGACGGAACCGAAGTTCCAGAAGTGGACATTGCCGTCGATCCCCTGGAAGGCACGAATCTGTGTGCCACCGGCGCTCCCGGCGCCATCACCGTGCTGGCCGCTTCCGAAAGCGGCGGGTTGCTCAACGCGCCCGACTGCTACATGGAAAAGATTGTAGTCGGCCCTTCCTGCAAAGGCGCGGTGGACATCGACGCGCCTGTGGTCGACAACCTCAAGAATATCGCCAAACGTATGCACCGCGACGTCGAGGATCTGGTCGTCATCGTGCTTGACCGGCCTCGTCACGAAAAACTCATTGCTGACATTCGCAAGGCGGGTGCGCGGATCAGGCTCATTGGCGACGGAGACCTGTCGGCGGGTATTGCCGCCGCCGTCATCGGAACCGGCGTACATGCCGTCATGGGCTCAGGTGGCGCTCCTGAAGGCGTGATCACCGCAGCCGCCATTCGCTGCCTGAACGGCTACATGCTGGGACGCCTGGTGATTGACAAGCCGGAATTGGAAGAACGCATTGCTCGCATGGGCATCAAGGACAAGAACAGGGTCTACGAGGCCGACGACCTGGCTCCGGGCAAGCAGCTGATTTTTGCCGCGACAGGTGTCACCGACGGCGCCTTGATGAAGGGCGTACGCTTCTTCGGCGAAGGCGTACGAACCTCATCCGTGATCCTGACACTGCGCACGGGCAAGGTGCGATTCATCGATAGCATTCACTTGGAGAAGGGCCCAGATGTCAAGGTTAGGTTTGCTTAGGGCGGCAGAAATCAAATGGGGCTGGCACAGTTGAGCCGGCTTGCTTTTGATGCCTCGGTATTGTTGGCATGAGCACATCCGCTCGCTCGTCTGCCGTTTGCCGCGCCGGAAGACCAAACAGGAATTGCGCTATTTCCCGGACCCACAATGGCCCGACCACGCCTATGCCGGCACTGGCGGCCATTCCTGAGAAATGCCCTCCAACAGGCTCACGGTCTTTTCGGCACGCTTGACGCCATCGTGGACCGCGATCTTGTGCGGCTTGCCTGGCTCATAACCCTCCCAAAGCGACACCCCCGCATATGCGCCGTCCTTGCGCAAGACGTAGTAGGTCATGTCGGTGAAGCGCAGACGATTCGTTTCTCCGTTATAGTTGCGCACGATCCGTTTTAGAGCGTCCATTCCGGCATCGAGCGGCGACATGCCGTGGCGCATGTTCTCCACGATGGTGTGCGCGCCTGCGACCTTGATATTTTCTTCTCCGCTGCCCGTGGCGCCCGCCGAACCTACATCCTGATCGGTGTAGCACCCGGCACCGATAATCGGCGAATCACCACAGCGTCCAGGAAGCTTCCACGCCAAACCGCTGGTCGTGGTCGTGCCCGAAATCTCTCCCTTTTCGTTCAGTGCGGAACAGTGAATGGTACCGGTGGGTGGAAAGAGAACCTTGCGGATCGCTAGCATGCGGTAAGCGGGGGCAATCCCCAGATCGGCAGCGACTTCCTTCATGCGCTCGAGGCGCTGCTGGAAGTCTTCGCTATGGGGGGCAGACGGCACTTTCTTTTTCCAGGCAGGATCAGCCAATCCAGGACCCCACCAATCAGAATGAGTTTCCTTCCAGAGCAACCAGATTTTCCGGGAATGCTCGGTCAGGAGGTTCTCGCGCGGAAAGCCCTGGGCAACGGCGAAGCGCTCCGCGCCCTCTCCTACCAGCATGACATGTCCGGTGTGCATCATCACAGCCTGGGCTACGAGTGAGACGTTCTTGATGTTCCGCACACCTCCGACCGAACCGGCGCGACGACTGGGGCCGTGCATACAACAGGAATCCAGTTCAACTACGCCCTCCTCATTGGGCAAGCCGCCGAGCCCTACGCTATCCTCGTTAGGGTCATCCTCCGGCCCTTTCACCACCTTCAATGCTGCATCAAGAGTGTCGCCGCCGTTTCGCAGGAATGCGAACGCGCCGTCGAGATAGTCAAAGCCGTTGGCGGCGCTGATGAGGATCGGCCGTTTACCCGGCGCGGCTGGGGACTCGGCTCCAGACGCGCCCGCCCTGTTTCGCTCCTGCCCCTCCAGCCCCAAAGACATGGCGCCCAGGGCGGCGGTAGAAAGAAAGTCACGGCGCGAGTAGGCCATTCTGCTCCTCCACAATTCTTATGAAGAGTTTGGAAAGCCGGAAAGCATAACACGCCATCGCGGAGCGTGGCGCAATGTCAGCGCGGCTCGTGCTCCGACCGTGTGAGGCGGGTTTAGGAGGCGGCTGCCAATCTGCCTTTGCTCTGATCGGCACGGAAGCGAAGCAGGGCGGCGATGTTACCCACATGGTCGAGCGCCGGCTCGTCCTTGACGTAAAACAGCTCGACACCGCGGCGGATGGCGGCAGGCACGATGGCTTCGCACACATCCTCTAACTCCCTTGTGCTGCGGCCGCACAGCGGGCAGTAGCGCACCATGTGCGCGTCGAGATGGCCGCAACTGCCGCACTCCACTGCGTGCGCGGAGTATTTTTCGGTCATCAGCAAAGTCTGCACCTCTCCCATTTCGAGGGAACGGAGCACCCTTCGCAGCCCGGTTACGCCGTGCCCATTCCCTTTGGCCTGGTTCAGAACCTCACTCACCAGCTCGTGGCGATGCCGCTCGAGTGACTGTCTCAGGACCTGTCCGGCTTGCTCACGCGCCTGCGACGCGGTGACGCTGCCCACGTCTGCAACGACTCTTCCCAACATCCGTTTCTTAACGTAGGGATGGAGATGCGGCTCGAACTCGCGCCAGTGGGTATCTTGGCATCCGACGATCAGATTGTGAAAAGCCGCCTTCTCTTGCCCCTGGCGCAGATATTCGGCGACGTTTTTGTAGTGGTGCAGGGCTTCATCGTTCACGCTGCGTTCGGCGTGGCCGGCATCATATCCGGCAAAACCGTTTCCCCGCCCCCGACGGGGTAGAGTGTGAAAGAGGGCTTCTCGCTCCTTGAGTTCGTCGAGATGGAAATCGAAAATGCGGGCCCGGTGGCGATCCACGAATGCCAGCCAGACCCGTGGCTGGGCGCGCAGAACCAGCATCAGCGGTTTCAGGTGAAAGCGGCGATTGACGAACAGCTGAGTCTCGGCAAATTGCGGCGGCAGATCGAATTCGCGCCAGATGCCCTGGCTGGCGCAGGCAAACACGACCTTCGCGTGGGCTGGGTTTCCGCCCCATGCCGCAACCGCATCGAGAATGCGTTGCAGGTCAGCCCGGGCGCAACGATTGCGACCATTGATCTCGGCCTCACGCAGAGCCTGCCCCACCAGATCCTTTGCCCGGATGGCGTCCTCGCGGGACGCCTTGTTCTTGGGGCGAGAGGGCTGAAAATAGAAGCTGATGGCGCAATCCGTGCCGTGGCTCTGAAATTGGGCCAACTCAAGCATGTTTTCGCGGGTAATCATCCCCTCTCCTCCTAAATGCCCATGGGATCAATCGGTGCCGGTGTTCCGAAGCCCGCGGGTCTTGAAGCGGCCGGCGATGCTGGGCGAGCGCCGCAAATGCTCGCGCGCCGCGACAATCGAGGCGCTGATGGTTTCCGGCGCACGATCGGTGATGTCGGCGATTTCTGCCACGGAAAATCCTTCGATGGTGTGCAGGATAAAAACCTCGCGGTCTCGCGGTTTGGCAGCGGACAGGGCGGACTCCATCAAACGGTTCATTTCGTCCGCGTATGCGTTGTCTTCGGGCGTGGCCATGCGACGGTCGGCAATCACGCTTTCCCGGGTCAGGGTTTCGTCCGGCTGGTGAAATTGCAACTCGGGCTCGTCACTGGCGCGCACGTTGGGAACGCGTGCCGAGTCTTCGAGCGGAACCGGCAACACGTGGTCGGAGCCGCGGGCCTGGAGATCGCCGATGGCATGAATTGCCAGTCGGTAAAGCCATGGTTCGAGCGCCAGCTTTTGCGGTTTCTCTCCCCCATCGCCCAGGGCGTTGGCGATCACCTCGTCAATCACCTCCTCTTTGGTTACCGAGCCGGAGATCATCTGGTCGGCGGCCTCGCGGAAGTAAAGTTCGCGCTCGACGAAGCGCTCCAGACGGGAGAGGTTCACGTTTACGTAAGACCGAATGTCTTCGCCGGAAATCGTAGGTAGGGCTACCGCCGCCAGGGTTTGCTCAAAAGGCACCTGCACGGCGGAACTGGAGTGCAGCGAACGCCGGTGAGTCCCTTTGCGCGAACTGCGCAACAAATCCTTGTGGCGGGTGATCTGCTGCCGCAAGTCGTCAAAAGCGGACTTGACCGCCGCCACTGGCGTTGAGGCCGAGCTCTGCACGGCAACTTGACCCGAGGGCAAACGCAGGTTGAGCGACACCTTCGCGCCCTCGCGCGCCGACATCTGCTCAACCGTACCCTTCAGATGCAGCAATTCCGGGCGGAATACTTGCAGGCGGCGGCGAAGTTTTTCGACCAGCTGTTGGATTTCTTTTTCGAGGTCAAGAGTTTTACGCAGCTTATAGCTGATATGGACATTCATGCCAAGCCTCAGAACACGGGTAGCGGATCCCGTGAAGCTTTGTCGTCCTTACCCATCGATTCTACAACCGGGCCTGCACAACGCAACAGGCATTTCCACAAATTTGCACTTTTAGGTGCCGGGAAAAGTATTAGAGGGTCAAACCAGGAAAAATCATGGAGGGAATGTACGGAGGAAGTGCAACTACACCGCAACCGTGACCGAAGTCTCAGTCCGCGTAACCGGCCGGTAGAGCGTGTCGCGTTCGACGGCTACCCTGCCCGCCTCCTCAATGAGACGAACCAGATCCTTGCGCTGCATACCTTGCGGCGTGGTTGCGCCTGCGTCGTGGTAGATTTTTTCCTCGATCACGGTTCCATCGATGTCGTCGGCTCCGAATCGCAACGCGATCTGGGCAATTTTTGGACTCATCATCTGCCAGTAAGCTTTGATGTGGGGAAAATTATCGAGTACCAGGCGGCTCACCGCGATCTGCTTGATGTCGAGCATGCCGCTGGTCCTGGGCAAGTGCTGCAGCGGCGTGTTATCAGGATGAAACGCCAGCGGAATAAATGTCTGGAAGCCGTGAGTTTCGTCCTGCAACGCACGCAACTTGAGCAGATGATCGACCCGGTCTTCGTCATTCTCCACGTGCCCATAGAGCATGGTGGCGTTCGACTTTAGGCCAATCTGATGAGCCAACCGCGCGGTATCCAGCCATTGGTCGCCGTCGATCTTGTGATCGCAGATAATGTGGCGCACGCGGTCCGCAAAAATCTCGGCACCGCCGCCGGGCAACGAATCCACGCCCGCAGATTTCAATTGTTCCAGTGTCTCCCGAATCGTCAGCTTCGCACGCTTGGAAAGGTAAGCCACCTCGACCATGGTAAAGGCTTTTAGATGGACCTGGGGAAAACGCTGCTTCAACCCCGCGATGAGGTCCAGGAAGTATTGGAAAGGCAGATCGGGATGCAGACCACCGACAATATGAAATTCCGTGACGGCTTCAGTGTAGCCGGAAGCGGCAGTCTCGAAAGCCTCTTCCAGTGCCATCGTGTAAGCTCCGGGCGAGTCTTTCTTCCTCCCAAAGGCACACAGCCGGCAGGCAGCCACGCAAACGTTGGTGGGATTCAAGTGGCGGTTGACGTTAAAGTAGGTCTTGTCGCCGTGCATGCGTTCGCGCACGTGGTTCGCAAGCCAGCCCACGGCAAGAATATCTCCCGTACGGTAGAGGGCGAGGGCCTCGTCCGGGTTCAGGCGTTTGCCAGCTATCACCTTGGCATGAATGGGAC
>JACXTT010010882.1_pt1 | contig 12215 bp, 10 predicted proteins | sample 9270951 | NCBI WGS metagenome assembly JACXTT01 (sample SAMN15532306, study PRJNA645909) | rock metagenome | isolation source: weathered quartz diorite | place: Puerto Rico | collected 2017-06-21 | reverse complement strand
GGTCCCGATCCGCGAGGCGATGTCGATGCGGGGGGCGGTGTGCTGTTCGGGGGCTTGAAGGGTCGCGTGCCGTTCGAGGCAGAGACGACGTGGGCGTTGGTCGCGAAGCATTTGGAGGAAGAGCCGCCGGACCCGCGCCGATTCAATGCCGATGTGCCCCCCGCACTGGCGGCGGCGATCGTGAAGGCGATGGCAAAGAATCCCGCGGACCGCTACGCCACGGCGACGGAAATGCACGACGCGCTGGCGCGGCTCGGGTGACCGCATCCTCGCTTCGCTCTGAACTAAAATTCCTGCTGCAAGCGTCCCGTCCCGGTCTGTGGCTCACGGCAATTGCTTTCTACATGCTGCCGCTCGGTCGGCGCGAGGTTTTTCACTCCACCGCGTTCTGGCCCGGTTCGCTGTCCGTCAGCCCTCCGATGGGCCTGGCGTTCTACGGTTGGAACGACATCGTCGACTACGAAGCCGACCGACTCAATCCCCGCAAGGGCACGTTTCTGTTTGGCGCGCGCGGCACGCCGGAGCAATTGCGCAGATTGCCACTTCAAATCGCGGTCGTGCAGGCGCCGTTCATGACCGCTTTGAGTCTCCTCGGTGGCGCGAGGATCCTGTTGTGCTTCGCCGGCATGATTGCCGCGGCAGCGCTCTACAACTGGCCACGCTTCGGTTTTAAGACTCGCCCACCGCTCGAGATCCTGAATCAGGCGGGGTATCTGTTCGTGTTTCTGCTGAGCAGCTGGATGAACCACGTACCACTCCTCCCTTGGGCCACGATGTTGTTCGGCGCGCTGTTTGCGATGCATTCGTTGGTATTTGGCCAGGTGATGGATTTGGAGCCCGACCGCGCGGCCGGCCGGCGCACCACGGCCACCGTCATCGGTCGGGTACCAGCCAAACTATTGATGGTCGTCCTGCTGCTGTTTGAAGCGGGCTTGATCCTGCGGTTCTTCGGAGCGAAAGAGCTGGCGGCCTTCCTGCTGGTGACCGCATTGTGGTTCACCATTGATGCTGCGCTGATTTGGCGCAGTCGACCTTACAGCAACAAGGAGCTGCGCTTCTTCATGCTGGCCTGGAACGCGATCGCGCTCATCAGCATGCCGTGGATGTGGTTGAAGGCCGGCTTGCTTCAGATGAGGTGAGACCTGGTCCAGGGCCGGACATCCTGTTTCGGGCGCCGATCACACCCCGCCGAACCACGGATAGCCCTGATCCTCCCAGTACCCGCCCGGCCGCTCGTAGGTGAACGTCAGCGACACCAGATACTTCGTCATCTTGTAGCCGAGTTTGGTAGGCGAGTAGAGCCGCAGCGGCGCGCCATGCGAGGGCGGCAGCGGACCGTCGTTCATCCCGTACGCGAGAATCGTCTGCGGATGCGTCGCGCTCGCGAGATCCCAGCCGTTGGAATAACCGGAGTCGAACGAGTCGAACCGCACGTAGCGCGCCTGCGGCAACATGCCACAGCGCTCGGCGACCGCGGACACCGACACACCGTGCCACGTCGCGATCGCGCTCCAGCCCTCCACGCAATGATGCTTGACCGTATAGCTCGTGCGCGGCATCGCGTGGAGCTGATCGAGCGAGAGTGACTGCGGCTCGCGCACCAATCCACTCACCTGCAAACGCCAGGCGCCGGCATTCTCCAGCAGCGGCATCGTCGGTGAGATGAAGTAACTCGGCAGCCGAGCGGTCCGCTCCGCAATGCCGTATTCGGGTGCCAGCCGGTTCTTCGAGAAGAAGATCTTCTCACCCACCCAATCGTTGAAACGGCTGACATCGAGCAGCAGCGGGCGAACCGCGTTGCCGCCGTCCCATCCGCACGCCGCCACGAGCGAGGCCGTGCCCGCGCCGGCCGCGAGTCGCAGCAACGCGCGCCGATCAATCATGGCTGGGGAAGCGGCCGCGGTACCAGCCGCTGATCATCGCGCGCAGCGACGCCGGATCCACGATGAACACCAGCAGCACGTGGACGATGAGAAAGCCCGTGAAGATCCATACCGCCCAGAAGTGCCAGTAGCGCGCCGCCTGAAATCCGCCGAACAGCGCCGTGAGCCACGAGAGCTGCGTGGGTTTGTAGATCGCGAATCCGGTGACGACCGACAGCACGCCGAGCAGAATGATGACCGTGTACGCGGCCTTCTGAAGCGGATTGTGTTTCCCTTGCGGCGGGTGATCCTTGCGCAGCCGCAGATAGTACTTATGCATCTCGATAGCGCCCCGCATGTCGCGCGGCCGGAACAAGAGCGAGCGCCATTCGCCGCTCGCTGCGAGGTACGAGAGATAGAGGAAGCCGCCCAGGGTGAGCGGCCACATCAGCGTGAAATGCCAATTCAGTCCGCCGGCAAGCCAGCCACCGAGGCGGCTCCAGGCCGGAAATCCGTGGTCCTGAAACGGATTCGGTGCGTAATAGGGACCGTCGCGCTCACCGAAGCGCGCGTAGGCACCATAGATCTGCAACCCGCTCATGATCATCCCGACCAGCAGCACGAACGTCATCCAATGCGTGAGCCGAACGATCCAGTGATGACGCTTGACTGGGAGGACTGACGGAAGGGACGTCGGTTTCGGAACCGGGGGGGCCGTCATGGGCTAAGTATATTGTCTGCCATGCGCGCAGCAACACTCATCGCCATCACACTCCTCGTCTCCTGCCGGCCGCAAAACGCGGCCGTTACAGATCGCACGGCCGACTCGGCCAGCTTCGCCGACATGACACCGCGCGACTCGGCGGATACTTCACTCAGCAAGCCGCGCGTCATCACCGGGCCGACGGTCGTCGTCTTCTGGCTGGCCGGCGCGGACACACTGTCGGCCGCCGACCAGGCCGAGGCGCTCGACGAGCTCAACTACACGACCGAGGGCATCGCGTCCACGCTGGCGCGGCACAACATCAAGCTACAGGCCACCAATTCCGACACGATCTACGTTGCGCTCCCCAACCGGCAGCGCCGGATGATCCTGCTGACCGGCGTCGACTATCCCTTCGGCTACGTGCTCGTGGAGCCCGGCACCGCCGAGCGAATTCTCGCGGGCGTCTACGCCGACAACGAGCTGCTCGACGAGGTCGAGGCCTATTTCGACCTGCCACCCGCCTCTGACAGCACCGCAAAGTATCCGCGGATCGCGACGTGACGGCGCTGCTGCTGCTGGCCAGCGCGCTGTACCTGCAGGACATCAGCTGGCAACCGGCGACGCCGCACCAGGGCTCGCTCATCGTGGTCACCGCGCCCGACGCGATCACGGGGGAAGTCGCGGGCGAGCCGCTGCACTTCACAGACGGCAAAGCCCTCGCCGCCGTGCCGCTCCGCGCCACGGACAGCACCAAACTCGAGACGCTGTCGATCCGTTGGGACGGCGCGGTCGTGGGAAAAACGGTTTACGTGCCGGTGCAGGAGCTCCGCGCAGCCGAGGAGACCGTGCAGGCGGCGGAGCGATTCACGCCACCTCCGGACAGCGCGCTGCAAGCGCGGATCGACCGGGAGCGGGACTTATCACGGGACGCCGCCAGGCGCGCGCACGACGTGCCAAAGCTATGGAAGGCGCCGTTCCTCCGTCCGCGTAAGGCGCGTATCACGAGTCAGTTCGGCTCGGGACGTCAGGTGAACGGCGTGTGGCGCAGCCGGCATTCCGGTCTTGATCTCGCCGGCCCTAAAGGGGCGGCGGTGCGCGCGTCGAATCGCGGCATCGTGGCGCTCGTCGGGGATTACTTCTATGGCGGGATATCGGTGTACGTACATCACGGTCAGGGCCTCATGACCATCTACTATCATCTGAGCCGCGCCCTGGTCGCCGTGGGTGATACGGTCGAGCGCGGCCAGATCATCGGGCGCGTCGGGGCGACCGGCCGCGTGACCGGTCCGCACCTGCATTGGCAAGCGCAGTACGGCGCAGTCCCGTTCGACCCCGCCGATTTGTTAAAGCTTCCTTGAGCAAGGCGCTGCTGCTTCGCGGCGGCCGAGTGGTGGCGATGGACGGCGCGCGTCGGGTGTTGGACGCCGATGTGCTCATCGAGAATGGACGAATCAAGAGCGTGGGACGGCCGGACGGCCGGACGGCCCCACGGTCAAAACCCGCCGTCATCGATTGCCAAGGGCTCGTCGTCCTCCCCGGGCTCGTTCAGGCACACATCCATCTCTGCCAGACACTCTTCCGCGGGCTCGCCGACGACCTTTCGCTCGAAGCGTGGCTTGCGCAGCGCATCTGGCCGCTCGAAGCCGCGCACACCGAAGCGTCAATCCACGCCTCCGCGATGCTCGGCGCCGCGGAGCTGCTGCTCGGCGGCACGACCGCGATCCTCGACATGGAGACAGTGCGGCATACGAGTGCCGCGTTCGAAGCACTCGAATCGGTCGGCATTCGGGCGACGGCAGGAAAGTGTCTGATGGACGCGCCGACCACCCCCCCGTCATTGCGCGAGTCCACGGACAAGGCGCTCTCCGAGAGTGCAGAGCTCTGCGCGCAATGGCACGGCGCCGCCGGCGGACGGCTGCGCTACTGCTTCGCGCCGCGGTTCGCGCCGAGCTGTACGGGTCCCCTGCTGAGGGCGGTCAGTGACATGGCGGAGCGCACCGGCGCCACCATTCACACGCACGCGGCCGAAACGCCGCTCGAGCTGGACACGGTGAGGCGCGCGACGGGCCACGACGAGATCGCCTATCTCGATTCGGTAGGGATCTCGGGGCCACGCGCCGCCCTGGCGCACTGCGTCTGGGTGGACAAAGACGATATCGCGGTGCTCGCACGGCAGCGGACCAACGTAGTCCATTGCCCGAGCTCGAACCTGAAGCTCGGCAGCGGCATCGCCCCGATTCCCGAAATGCTGGCGGCGGGCTGCCGCGTCGGGATCGGTGCGGACGGGGCGCCGTGCAACAACCGGCTCGACGCGTTTGCCGAGATGCACCTGGCGGCGCTGATCCAGAAGCCACGGCTCGGACCCGACGCATTGCCGGCGGCGCAGGCGCTGGAGCTGGCCACGCTCGGCGGCGCGCGCGCGCTGGGGCTCGAAGCGGAGATCGGGTCGATCGAGGCGGGGAAGCGCGCCGACCTGATCGTCCTCGACCTCGGCGGTCCACACGCGCAGCCCGAGCACGCCGATCTCATCTCTCGGATCGTCTACAGCGCTCGTGCCGCAGACGTGCGTCACGTGATCGTGGATGGGCGGATCGTGGTTCGCGATGGCGTTCTGAAGACGGCGAACATTGCGGAGATTCGGCACACGGCGAACGCCGAGGCGCGGCGGCTACGCGTGAAAGCGCTGGATCGTCTCTGAGAGCGTCGCCGCGGCATCGGAGAGATGCTGTGAGGTCGTCGTGAGCTCGCTCAGTGATGCGATCTGCTGGGCGGTTGCCGCCGAGGTCTGACGGGCGCCCGTCGCGGCGCCATCCGCGATCGCGGCGACCTCTTCCATTCGTCGGAGCACCTCACGCATCCGCTTGGTCTGATTCTCGGTCTCGGCGGCGAACGTCGTCGCAAACTGGACCGTGGAATTGAGATCGGCGAAGATGGCGTCGAGGGCTCCGTGCACGGTGCTCGCCACACTGCCCACTCCCTTGGCCGCCTCACGTCCCTTCTGCATCGCGTCCACGACGCGGTTGATCTGCTCCTGCGTCGCTCGGACCTTGGTGCGGACTTCCTCGGCCGATCGGGCGCTCTGCTCGGCCAGCTTGCGAACCTCGCCGGCGACGACGCGGAAGCCGAGTCCGTGCTGTCCCGCCCGCGCGGCTTCGATCGCCGCGTTGAGCGCCAGCAGATCGGTCTGGCTCGCGATGCGTGTGATGCCGTCTACGAGCTTGCCGATCTCGCGCGATTCGCGATCGAGCATGCCCGCCACGTCGGAGGCGTGGTCCATGTGCACCATCAGGTTCATGAGCAGCGTGCTGGCGCGCGCGACTTCCTCGCCGCGCCGGTGCGCTTGGAGGGCGATCTCGGTGATCTGCCGCTCTGCCTCCTGGGCGCGCGCGTGCAGCGTCGTCGCCAGGCCTGAGGCCGCTTCGGAATCCTGCCGCCCGTACCCGATGAGCTGGCGCTGGCGCTCGGTTCCCTCCGAGAGCTGATGTGTCGTGGTGGAGATCGATTGCGAGGCGGTCTGCAGCTCGCGCGCCGCCGTGGCGAGCTCGCCCGCCATCGCCGCGAGCGCGCCGCCCTGACGCCCGATCTCGCGAATGACATCGGCGATCGCCGCCGTCGTGCGGTTCACGCTCACACCGAGGAACCCGAGCTCATCGGTGGCGGCGTCCGGCGCACCGCTTTCCATCTTCCGCGTGAGATCGCCGCGCTCGATCTCCCCCAGCACGCCGCGCGCCGTTCGCAAGCGATCAACGATGTGCACGAGCATCGGAATCAGCCCGACGCACGCGAACACCAGGACGAGGCTCTCCTGAATGTAGAGCGCCCATCCCCACCCGTCCCCGGCGAGCTGGGCCGCCGCGGTGACGAGCGTAAAGGCGGCGAGATTGATGAGCAGCGCGCCCCACGCCTGGCGGCGCTCGAGATACACCGCGGCCTGCAGCGGCGCGATCACATACGCGCCGTACAACACGTGGCCGTTCGGACCCATCGCGAACAGCACCGCGGAAATCAGCAGGCAGCCGACGACGAGGTTGAGCTGCGCGTACCAGGGCTCGAAGGCGCCGCGCTCGACCAGCCGGCGCACGCCGGCGTTCGCTGCCGCGAAGCTCGCCGCGAAGGCGAGAATGAACCAGAGCGAGATGGTCGCGATGCCGGCGAGTTTGACCCCGATCAGCAGCGCGATGCCCAGACCCACGAACCCCCAGCGTGCGCGCGTGTTCGCGAGCACGTATTGGCGCTGCTTCGCGAATCGCTCCTCCTGGAGCTGGTGCTCGAGGCTGATCACATGCGGAACAGGTAACTGGCTTTGAGGAAGAATCCGTCCCCCGTGCGCGTGAGCCGGCCGAAGTTGAACGGCTCTGGCTCCGTGAGCGACGTGCCGTACCCGAAGAACAGCACGGTGCCCGGCATCGGCCGGTACGAGAAAAGCAAGTCGTTGCGGAACTCCGTATCGGTCCGCCGCGGGCGCGTCGTGCCGTTGACGATGAGTGAATCCCCGCTGCGCGGATCCCGCAACGCGTCGACCTGTTGCGCGGTGTACTGCCCCACGTACCGGAAAAAGATGTCACGCCGGAGCTGGTACTCGATCTTGACGCGCGGAATATTCGCCGTCGAGAACCAGCTCCCGTCCTGCGCGCGGGTCAGCCGTTGGTGGACCCACTGGCCATCGACCCGGAGCGCCGATGTCGGCTTCCAGGTGACGCCGAGGAATGCGTTGAGCCCGCGCGATTCGGCGGCCTCGGCGAAGATCACGCCTCGCCCGGCGCCCACGTCGCCATTCAACGTCAGCACGCGGTTCGGCGTGTTGAATCCGATGTCGCCGCCCCAGAGGTTGTAGCGCCCGTGCGGCACGGCGAAGGGGATCGGCGTGCCGCTCGAGTCGACCTGATAGTTCGCGTAGTCGGGCGGATCGAAGACCTGGTGATTGTTCTGCCAATGCGCGCTGAGGCCCCACCCGCCGCGCAGTGTGAAGAGCCACTGCTCGTTGATGCTGCCCTCGAGCGTGCTGCCGAGATTGAAGAAGTCACGATAGCGCCACGTCGGAGAGACGAGGATGAACGTGGTGGCGTTCTCAAGCGTCGCCCCGGGCTTCCCATACCAGGTGAAGCGATTGGCGAAGCGGCCCTGCACGACATTGACGCGGTTCACGAACCCGCTCAGCGCCGCAAAGTTGGGACTGATCCCCACGAGCTCGGCGTGATTGCCGTAGGAGTAGCCTGTGCGGTCGTACAATGTGACATCCCACAGCGCACCCGCTCGCGGTGCAGCGCCCGGCGCATCCTTGGTCCACGACCCGACGATCTGCGCGTCAGAGAACCAGATCTTTTTCCAGATGACGCGCGCATCTGCGCCGAGCACGCGGTTCCACGAGCCGCCGGCAATCCGGTCCGTATACGCGACGCCGAGCGTCGAATTGGCACCCAGATCGCGCCGGAGCCGCAGCAGGTTGAACACCGGGTGCTGTCCCGGGACACCGTTATCGTCCACCGCACCGATGTAGGCGACCGCGGTCCCTCCGACCTTGCCGGTCAACTTCGCGCCCGCGACGGGTGAAGTGATCCGGCGCGTATAGATCAGCGCGTTGGGCGTGTCGAACTGCTCGAGACCTTCGAGAAAGAACGGCCGCTTCTCTGGAAAGAAGAGCGCGAACCGCTGGTTCACCGTGACCTGACCGACGTCTGCCTCGACCTGCGAGAAATCGGGATTGACCGTCCCCGCCGCGCTCAAGTTCTGCGTGATGCCCCAGCGAATATTGGCGCCGATCTGCGGGTCGATGTTGCCATACCGGTAGCTGGACGGTGCAGCCGGCGCCCCTTCGAGTCGCGAAGTGAACTCAGGGCTCACGTCCATGACGAGGCCGCGCCGCAGTCCCGTGAGTCCCTTCAGCGTCCCCGATTGAATCAGGAAGCTGGCGCTGGCGCGCACCACGGGCGTCCAGGTGTCTTCGTAACCCGTATGCTGGGTCGTGCGGATGATCTGAATGCCCCAGTCCTGCGTGGCGGCGCTCTGATAGCGGAGACTCTTGAACGGAATCCGCACCTCGACTTCATATCCCGTCGGCGTGACGCGCCCTTGCGATTGATAAACGTAGTCGGGGTTGAGATCCACGACGCCGTCGAAGCGAAACCCGGCGTTCTGCCCGCCCGCGGCGCCCGCGAGGCCTTCGCTGCGCACGCCGTCCTGCTGCGCGCCTAACGGGTTGACGGCAAAGAGCAGGGCACGGCGGCGATCGTTGAAGGTGTCGAGCAGGATCTGGATCTTGTCATCGGCGTCGATGTTGTCACGGTCCGCCAGCGTCGCGCGCACGACGTTGCCATGCGCTTCGTAGGCACGGATGCCGAAGTACATCGCGTCCGGCGCGTAGAAGACCAGCACCTCGGTCGAATCCTGCGCGGGCCGGCTATCGACGGGGCGGTATTGCGTGAATCCCTTGAGCAGCGCCGCCCGCCGCCAGACCGGATCGTCCAGTACGCCGTCCAGACGCACCGTCGCGTCCTCGATGCGGGGCACGCGCACTTCGATTTGACGCAGGCGACCGTCATACACGGACTGCTCTGCGTCCGGGGATTGGGCGAGAAGGAGAAGAACGGCGAGCATGGAGAACTAAAATACTGTGCCGCGTGTCAATGCAAGGTTCGAGCCCTCCGACGAAACGTCAGCGCAACATTCAACGCCGCACGCCTCGCCCCACGTCTGACTATTCGTACCGCAGCGCTACAATCGGATCCAGCGACGCAGCCCGCCGCGCCGGCCAGATGCCGAAGAACAATCCCACAAACGCGCTGAAGATGAACGCAATTAGGATGGCGAAGAAACTGATCGACGTATTCCAGTGCGCGAGCTTGGACAACGCCACGGCGCCCAGCACGCCGAACAGGACCCCGATCAGCCCGCCGACGAGGCACAGGACCAGCGCTTCGACGATGAACTGGAACAGGATGTTGAACTTCGTCGCGCCGAGCGCCTTCCGGACTCCGATCTCGCGCGTCCGCTCGGTCACCGACACGAGCATGATGTTCATGATGCCGATGCCGCCGACGAGCAAGCTTACCGCGGCGATACCGGCGAGCAGGTAGGTGAACGTCTCCGTCGTCTGCTGGAATGTCGCGAGAATGTCCGACTGATTCCGGATCTGGAAATCGTTGTCCCCGCCCGGCCGGATCTTGTGCTCCTTCCGGAGTACGCGCTCGATCTCGATCATCGTCATCGTCATCTGATTCACGTTGGCGGCATCCACCGTGATCGTGCGCAGCCGGTTGGTGCCCATGATACGATACCGCCCCGTCTGGAGGGGAATCAGGACCTGCTCGTCCGGGTTGCCGAATCCCGCCGCCGAGCCCTTGGACGACAGCACGCCGATAATCTCGAACGGGATGCCGCGAATCTGGACTTCCTGACCGATCATCGCGGCTGGATTGGCGTTGAACATGTCGGGGATTGCTGACCCGAGCACCGCGACGCGCCGCCGTCCTTCGTTTTCGCCCGCCGTGAACATGCGCCCGGCGGTGAACGTGTAGTTCTTGGCCGCCGGATAGTTCGGCGTCGTGCCGACGATGTTCACGTTGGAATTCTGCGTGCCCCGCTTGATCTGCAGGTTGCGGGTCAGCTCTGGCACGACCGCCTTAATGTAGCGGGCGTTGACGGCCAGCGAATCGGCGTCATCGACCGTGAGGCTCACGCGCGAGCCGAAATCGATTGCGATGCCGCCCCGGAATGCCTGGCCGGGATAGATCGACAGCAGCGTGGGGCCGAGCGCCGCGATCCGTTCCTGCACTGCCTTCTGCGCGCCGCTGCCGAGCGCCACCATCGTGATCACGGCGCCGACGCCGATGATGATGCCCAGCATAGTCAGGAACGACCGCAACTTGTTGGCGCGGATCGCTTGCAACGCGACCTGAATGATTTCGCCGATCAGCATCGCTACGGTCTCGCAGGAGTCGCTGCCGGGGTGCGCTGCGGCGTCTGCTGTTGTTGTACGCCCGGCAACCCTCCGCCGGTGATGTTGCGCATCCGCTGCTGCATGTCACGCTGCGCGTTCACCAGCGATGCGCTGGGCAGCACGAGCACGGTGTCCTGCTCCGTGAGGCCGCTCAGCACCTCGATGTAGTCGAGATCCGTGAGGCCCGTGCGAATCTGTACCGGCGCCGGCTTGCCGCCTCGCAGCACGAACACGATGTAGCTCGATACATCGCCGGAGCGCCGGAAGCCGCCGCCACCCTGGCCACCACCGCTCCCGGCCCGCGACATCATCTGACGCATTGCGGCCATCGCGTTCTGCTCGGCCGGCGTCAGCTCCTGGCCCGACATGCGCTTCTGGAACGCAGACCGGACCACCGCTTCGGTCACACCAGGCGGCAGCTGGATGGTCCGGCCATCGGGCGTCGTCATCGTGTTGCCGCCGGCCGGCGCCCCAGTCGAATCCCGCTTGACCGTGGTATCCCGCCGCGTCGTACCGCCGCCCAGCGACGCGCTGTCACGATTGGTTGCCGATTGCGGCTGCTGGCGCGCGGCAGCGAGCTGCTGCTGCACGACGTTGGGATCGAGGCCCAGGACCTGCGCGGCAGATCCCACGTCGCGCTGCGTCCGCAACGCCGCGTTGGGAATCGCCAGCACGTTCTGCCGCTGGCCGACGTGGATCTCCACCTCGGTGTTCATGCCCGGCTTGAGCAGGTGATTCGGATTGGGGATCCGCACCAGCACGTTGAACATCGTGACATTCTGCTGCACCGTCGCCTGCGGCTCGATCTTGAGGACGCTGCCCTCGAACGGACGATTGGGATACGCGTCCACCGTGATCGTCGAAAGGAGACCCGGCGACACCTTGCCGATATCCGTTTCATCGACCAGCGCGCGGATCTGTACCGTGTCGAGGTTCGCCATCTTGAACAACACGGTCCCGCCGCCCACGTCCGTCGTCGGCGACGAGATCACGGTCCCGAGCTCGACGTTCTTTGTGATGATGGTGCCGGCCAGCGGCGCCCGCAGCTTCGTGTCGTTCATGCGATCGCGCGCGTTCTCGAGATCCGACCGCGCGCGGATCACCGCCGCGTTGGCATTCGCGTAGTCCAGCTTGGCGATGTCGTATTCCGTCTGCGTGATCGCCTGCGCCTTGAACAGCGTGTCCGAGCGCGCGAGCTGTGCCTTCGCGTTGCTGAGCTGCGCCTGGGCGACCTGCAGGTTCGCCTCCGCCTGCGCCAGGTTGTTGCGCGGGATGCGCGGATCGATCGACGCGAGCAGCTGATCCTGCTTCACGTCGTCGCCCGTCTGGACGTTCATCCCGATGATTTCGCCCGACGCCTTGGACTTCACGTCGACGGTCAGGACAGGCTCTATAGCGCCGGATGCCGACGCCGACACCACCAGGTTGCGGCGCTCCACCGGAACCGCCTCGTACGATTGCGGGGCCTGCTTCTTGGCGCAGCCGGCCAGGCCGGCGAGCAGCAATGCCCCCGCCGCGCTTGTCCACAGTTGTGTGTTCACGTCTGACTTTCCGTCCTCTCATCGCGCGCAATCTTGCCGTCGAGCAAGTGAATCTGGCGGTGCGCGTGCGCCGCGATGTCGTGTTCGTGCGTCACCAGCACGATGGTCTGGCCCGAGTCGTGGAGCTCTTGAAACAGCCCCATGATCTCGTTGCCCGTCGCCGAGTCGAG
>JACXTT010010881.1_pt1 | contig 12217 bp, 12 predicted proteins | sample 9270951 | NCBI WGS metagenome assembly JACXTT01 (sample SAMN15532306, study PRJNA645909) | rock metagenome | isolation source: weathered quartz diorite | place: Puerto Rico | collected 2017-06-21 | reverse complement strand
GCCGCGCATTTCGACCGCCGCGACAAGACCCAATCCATCAAACGCCTTGTGCGGCGCCTCGAAGACTTGGGCTGTGCCGTGGAAATTCGCGCCCATGCCGCCTGACGCTTCCTAGTAGGGGCGGACGCGGTGAGTTAGGCGAGGATCTGGCGGAGGGTGGGGGCGTCGATGTTGGCGCCGGAGAGGATGATTGCGACGCGTTTACCCGCGAGGGTCGGGGCGAGTTTTTGCAGGCCCGCGAGGCCGGCTGCGCCGGCCGGCTCGGCGAGGTTGTGGGTGTAGCGGAGGAGGGCTCGAACGGCGGCGGCGAGCTCGTCTTCGCTGACGGTGACGAAGCCCGCGAGGCCCTCTCGGAGCGCGTCGAAGGTGAGCTCGTAGCAGCTGCGCGTGGCGAGGCCGTCCGCGATCGTGTCCGCCGACGGGCGCGATACGGGGTGGCCGGCATGCCAGCCGTCGTGGATCGCCGAGGCGCGTGCTGCCTGGACGCCGTATACCGGCATTCCGGGGCGAAGTGCTCGAGCGACGGTGAGCGCGCCGACGGCTTGCGAGCCGCCGCCGACGGCGATCACCATCGCGTCGAGCTCGGGCGCTTGCTCCACGATCTCGAGGGTGAGGGTCGCGGCGCCGGCGATGACGTGGCGATCGTTCGTGGAGTGCACCAGGTGACAGCCCCGGTCGCGCACGACGCGCTGCGCGACGGCGACGGCCTCGTCATAGTCGCGTCCCTCCTCGATGAGCTCGGCGCCGAGCGCGCGCATCGCGCCATTCTTCTCCGGGTTGTTGCCGACCGGCACGCAGATGACCACCGGCGCGCCGACGGCACGGCCGGCGAACGCGAGCCCCTGACCGTGGTTGCCGCGCGTGGCCGCGACGATCCCGCGGCGCAGCACGGCCTCATCGAGGGCGGCCACTGCCGACAAGGCGTTGCGCACCTTGAAGGAACACGTCGGTTGATGGTTCTCGTGTTTGATGAACGCGCGGATGTCGTGGCCGATGGCCGCATCGAGCTCGGGATACCCGCGCAGCGGGGTCGGCGTGAGATGGCGGCCGATACGCTCGCGCGCAGCGCGCACGTCGGCCAACGCGATCGGCCAGGTCATGACCGCATCATGGGCGCAAGGCAGGTTTCGCGGCCAGCTCCAATCCGCGGCGCCCGAAATGGGCCGCCGGCCGTTGCGACGGCCCCGCGGCGACCACGATCAGAACCACCACCTGGAGAGAACCCGCGGGCGACAGGATTAGCACGACTGTCCCCGGTACGGTCCGTCGCGAGGCGGACGAGGCGGGTCGAGATGCGCGGTGGCGCGGACCGGAGGGCGACGAAGGCGTACTTTCCGTGCGTTGAGGAGCCCGGAGGGAGCACGCCCGCGCAGATCGGCCCGCCTCGTTCGTCGCAGTAGGACCGTACCTGCGACGGTGGTGTTAGGAGCGGCTGCGCGCCCTCGCTGGCGCGTGCGCGGCGCTGACGAGTGCATCAACACCTACGCCGGCACGGACGGGCGATTCCGCGACTTCGAGGGCGGACCGTTTCGCGGGCGCGAACCAGGATCGTCCGTCTTCGCCGCGGCGCCTTCGGGCGGTGGTGGGTTCGCGCGACCGATGGAGGGTCAGCTTGGCTGTTTGGCGGCGCGGCGGGAACGCAGGTACTCGAACACCGCGGGAAGGATCGAGATCACGATGATGGCGAGGACGACCAGCTGAAAGTTGTGGCGCACGACATCGGTGTCGGCGAAGCGGTAGCCGAGCAAGACGAGGCCGACGACCCACACCACCGCGCCCGACACGTTGAACAAGGCGAAACGGCGGTAGCCCATTCGGCCCATGCCGGCGACGAAGGGCGCGAAGGTGCGCACGATCGGCACGAAGCGCGCGAACACGATCGTCTTGCCGCCGTGCTTGGCGTAGAACTCCTCGGTCCGCTCGACGTGCCGCATGTTGAGCCAGCGCGGCTTGCGCGCCACGACGCTCTTGCCGATGGCGGCGCCGATCGCGTAGTTCGTCGCGTCTCCGAGCACCGCGGCGGCGAGAAGCACGGCGATCACCCACACGACCTCCACGCCGGACGTGGGCCGCGCCGCCAGCACGCCGCAGGCGAACAGCAGCGAGTCGCCGGGGAGAAACGGCGTGACGACGAGACCTGTCTCGCAAAACACCACCGCGAACAGGACCACGTAGAGTAGCGGGCCCATCGACAGCGACCAATGATCCAGGTGCTTGTCGAGGTGGAGGACGATGTCGATGAAAGATTTGAGCGCGTCCAAGGCCGGGTGCATGTAGCACTGCTGGCGGAAAGATTCCGCAGCGAGGAGCGGACATCGATCGAAGCAGAATTCGGGTCCGAGCCGGTGGCGGTGCGGGCCGCGGCTAGCGACCCAAGTATTCGGGGGCCGCGACGAGCGCGTCATGGATTCTCGGCCGAGCGAACCGAAGGGCGGAATCGACGTCGAGGTCCGGATCGAACTCGAGATCGGCATCGACTGCTGGATTCCCGCTTTCGCGGGAATGACGAAATGCGGGGTTCCGGTTCGATGACGTGGAGCGGTGGCCGGGCTCGTCAGGGAGTCCACCCACCCGACGACATGGGGCGCGGGCTCGTCCGCCCCAATCCAGGCGACTCGAGGCGGGGGACGAGCCCCCGCCCTACGATTCTCGTTTGTCGATATCGCCGCGTTTCAAGACGAAGCGAGCGCGGGCGCCGTCGCGGGCGCGGGTCGAGGTCGGGGTCGAGGTCGGGGTCGCGGTCGGGGTCTAGGTCGGGGTGGCGGCGGAGGGCGGGGAGGCGGTCGCGGTCGAGGTGGAGGCCGGGGCGGGGGTCGAGGTCGGGGTCGAGGTCGGGGTCGGGGTCGGGGTCGGGGTCGAGGTCGCCGTCGCGGGAGGTGGTCGCGGGAGGGGTGGTGGCGCTGGACGTCGCCGGGAAACCGCCGTAAAGGCTTGCCGGGCCGAGGAAACGCGATGAAAGCTGCAGATTCCCGCTGGGTTGGGTTGTTGACGCGCCGTGCGTCGCTGGTGTTGTGCTGCGCGCTCGCCGTCGGGTGCCACGACAAGGACGGCGGCGGGGCGAAGAAGGACGCGGCCAGCGGCGGGGGCGCGAAGGCGAACACGATCAAAATCGTGTCGAGCTTGCCCCGCACCGGCAGCGCCAACGCGCAGACCACCACGATCGTGAACGGGATCAAGCTGGCGATCGACAACGCCGGCGCCAAGGCCGGCGATTTCACGATCGTCTACGAGGATTGGGACGACGCCTCGGCGAAGAAGGGCGATTGGGACCCCGAGGTCGAGGCGGGCAATGCCGACAAGGCGGTCAAGGACGCCGACGTGATGGTGTACATCGGCACCTACAACTCGGGCGCCGCGAAGATCTCGATGCCGGTGTTGAACAAGGCGGGAGTCACGATGATCTCGCCGGCGAATACCTATACCGGGCTCACCAAGCCGGGCATGGGCGAGGCGGGGGAGCCGGACGTCTACCGCCCGAACGGCAAGATCAACTACTTCCGCGTGGTTCCCGCCGACGACATCCAGGGCCAGATGGGCGCGCAGTGGATGCAGAGCATGGGCGCCAAGAGCGTGTATGTGCTCGACGATCGCTCGCTCTATGGAAAAGGCGTCGCGGACGTCTTCAGCGCGTCGGCGGAGAAGGCGGGGATCAAGATGCTCGGCCGCGAGGGCGTGGATCCCAAGGCGCAAGAGTACAAGAGCGTGATGGCCAAGGTGAAACAGCTCGACCCCGACTTCGTCTACTACGGCGGTACCACGCAGACGAACGCGGGACAGATCGCCAAGGATCTCGTCGGCGTCGGGCTGCGCGCCAAGCTGATGGTGCCCGACGGCTGCTTCGAAGCGGCGTTCATCAAGTCTGCCGGCGCCGACAGCCTGAACGGCCGCGCGTTCATCACCTTCGGCGGCGTGCCCGCCAGCAAGCTCACCGGCAAGGGCGCCGAGTTCGTCGAGAAATACCGCGGCAAACACAAATCGGAGCCCGAGGCCTATGCAGTATACGGCTACATGGCCGCGAAGGTCGCCATCGACGCGATCGCCCACGCCAACAAGAAGGACCGCGGCGCCATCCGCGAGGCCGTCGCGCAGACCAAGGAAGACAACGGTGTCCTCGGCAGCTGGAGCTTCGACAAGAACGGCGACACCACGATGCAGACGATGAGCGGCAACACCGTCAAGGACGGCAAGTTCGACTTCGTCACGGTGCTCGGCGGCGACAAGAAGTAAGCCGACACGTGGACACGCTGGCCCAGCAGCTCATCATCGGATTCACCAATGGCATGGTGTTCGCGCTCATCGCGCTGGGCTACACCATGGTGTACGGCATTCTCGAGCTGATCAATTTCGCCCACGGCGATCTGTTCATGCTCGCGTCGTTCCTGGCGCTCACGCTCGTCGGCGCGCTCGGGGTCGAGAACCGGCACGGCGCCGGCCTCGCGCTCGCGCTCGTGGCGATCGTCGTGCTGTGCGCGGTGTTCGCCGCGGTGGTCAACGTGTCGGTCGATCGGCTCGTCTACAAGCGGCTGCGCAACGCGCCGAAGCTCGCGCCGCTCGTGTCGGCCATCGGCGTGTCGTTCATCTTCCAGAACCTCGGGCTGTTTTGGGGCGGCCTGCCCATGGAGGTGTTCGGCGGCGGCACCTCCGCGGCGGCGCCCAAGGCGTTCCCCAACCTCTTGTCGAGCGAGAACCTCCTCGGCGGCTCGGTGCGGCTCACCTCCAAGGACGTCGTGGTGGTGCTGAGCTCGCTCGTCGTCATGGCCGGGCTCTACGTGCTCGTGCGCTACACCAAGCTGGGCAAGGCGATGCGCGCGACGGCGCAGGATCCGGTCGCCTCGCGCCTCATGGGCATCGACGTCGATCGCGTCATCGCCTGGACCTTCGCGATCGGCGGCGGGCTCGCGGGCTTCGCCGCGGTCGTCTATTCGCTCTACATCAACACGATCAGCTACCAGATCGGCTACCAGAACGGCCTCTACGCCTTCACCGCGGCGGTGCTCGGCGGCATCGGCAACATCCCCGGCGCCGTGCTCGGCGGGCTGGTCATCGGCATCGTGCGCGCGCTCTCGGATCAGTGGATCGGCGCGCAGTGGCAGCCGGCGGTGCTCTTCGGCATCCTCATCGTGATCCTGGTGTTCCGCCCCTCGGGCCTGCTCGGCGTCCACGCGCGGGAGAAGGTGTGATGGACCGGAGCACGCGCATCGCCCTCGTCATCCTCGGGCTGCTCGTCCTCTATCCGTTCCTGCCGTTCCTCGACCGCGCGGTGGAGGCGCTCGCCGGCGAACCGCTGCGGCTCGATCGCCAGCTCGTCAACATCTACATCTTTGCCATTCTCGCCCTCGCGTTGAACTTGCAAGTCGGTTATGCCGGTTTGCTGCAATTGGGCATCGCCGCGTTCTTCGCGATTGGCGCGTACACGACGGGCATCCTCACCGTCGCGAAATACCCCTTTCAGCTCGAGCTGTGGGGGGCGCTGGCGGTGGCGCCGGCCGCGGCGGGAGTCGCCGGGCTCGCGCTCGGCGCGCCGACGCTGCGCCTGCGCGGCGATTATCTCGCCATCGTCACGCTCGGCTTCGCCGAAGTCGTGCGCGTCCTGCTCATCAACCTCGAGAGCATCACCGACGGCCCGCGCGGCCTCAACCCGATCCCCGAGCCGTGGCTGCCCGAGGCGATGCGCGGGGCGATCGACACCTCGAGCGACGCGGCGCGCGTGCGCTTCTTGGCGATGTACTTCCTCGCGCTCGGAGCGGTGGCCGGGCTCTACGTGGCGTTCCGCACGCTCGAGCGTTCGGCGCTCGGCCGCGCGTTCGTCGCCCTGCGCGAGGATCAGCTCGCCAGCGCCTGCATGGGGCTCAACCCCACGCGCACGAAGCTCATCGCCTTCGCCGTCGGCGCGGCGATCGCCGGGCTCGCCGGCGCGCTCTACGCCTGCAACCTCACGACCACCGCCGAGCCCAACACCTACGACTTCAACTACAGCATCATGGTGCTGTGCTGCATCATCATCGGCGGCCTCGGCAGCTTGCGCGGGGCGCTGCTCGGCGCGGCGGTGCTGCTCGGCTTCGACAACGTGGTTTCGCCGCTGCTCACGAAGCTCATCCAGAAGGCGGTGTCGGCCGACTCCAGCAACGTGCTCTACACCTTCTCGAACTGGCGCTGGCTCATCTTCGGGCTCGCGCTGGTGCTGATGATGCGTTATCGCCCCGCGGGCCTGTGGCCGAGCGAACGGGTCAAAGCCGAAATGCACGAGGAGCATTGACGTGTCCGCTCCGGTGCTCGAGGTCGACAAGGTAACCGTTCGCTTCGGCGGGCTCACCGCAGTGAGCGAGGTGGATCTGCGCGTCGATGACGGCCAGATCTTCGCGGTCATCGGCCCGAACGGCGCGGGCAAGACCACGCTGTTCAACGCCATCGCCGGCGTGACGGACGTGACGTCGGGGAGCATCCGCCTCGGCGGCAAGAAGCTCGAGCGGCCGATCACCCGGACGACCCAGCTCGGCTGGCTCGCCCAGGGGTTGATCTGCGGGCTGCTCCTGCTCGTGTTCGTGGCCGGCGCCGACGGGCTGTGGACCGCGGCGATCAAGCAGAACTTCACCTCGCGGCAGACGGGCTTCGCGGTGGGCGAGGCCGTGCACGACGCGCTCGACTACTTCGCCGGCAAGCCGACGATCGTGCAGCGCATGGGCCGCTTCTACGTGACGACGCTCGACGGCCAGACGCCGTTCGGCTCGCAGGAGACCGAGCCCGAGGCGCGGGTGGTGCGCGATCGCGAGCTCGCCAAGGACGGCCCGATGGCGCAGGCGGCGGCGAAGCAGAGGCGCGAGAACGCGCTCGGGTTCCTGCTCGGCCTCTTGCTCGGCTGCGCGAGCGGTTGGGCGATCTCGCGCCAAACGCGGCGCACCCCGGCGTGGATCGCCTCGCAGGGGATCGCCCGCACCTTCCAGAACATCCGGCTGTTCCAGGAGATGAGCGTCATCGAGAACGTGCTCGTCGGCATGCACCGCCACATCGGCGCAAACGCCACCGGCAAGCGCGAGCTCGCCTACTTGTCGGTGCCGTTGCTCTTGCCGACGATGCTGTTCGGCGCCGGCGTGGTGCTGCGCCTGGGGATCGACACCTCGCTGCTCGCCGGGGGCCTGCTCGCGCTCGGCGTGGCGGCGGCGATCTTCTACAGCGCGCGCATCGCCCAGCTCGGCGCGTTCAGCCCGGCGGCGTTCCAAGCCGACGATCGCGCGCGCAAGCACGCCGGCGAGCTGCTCGCCTTCGTCGGACTGGAGGAGAAGGCCGAGGCGACGTCGAAGAACCTCGCCTACGGCGAGCAGCGGCGGCTCGAGATCGCCCGCGCGCTCGCCACCGAGCCGCGCCTGCTCCTGCTCGACGAGCCCGCCGCCGGGATGAACCCGGGCGAGACGGTGTCGCTGATGAAGCTCATCCGCAAGATCCGCGAGCGCGGCATCACCGTGCTGCTCATCGAGCACCACATGCGGGTCGTCATGGGGATCAGCGACCACATCGCGGTGCTGCAATACGGCAAGAAGATCGCCGACGGCACGCCCGACGAGGTGCGCAACGATCCCCAGGTGGTCGAGGCCTATCTCGGCAAAGAGGACCTCGGCTGATGGCGCTGCTCGAGCTCGAGGACATCCACGCCGCCTACGGCGCGATCGAGGTGCTCCACGGCATTTCGTTGACGGTGGACGAGGGCGAGATCGTCACGCTGGTCGGCGCGAACGGCGCGGGCAAGACCACCACGCTCATGACCATCTCGGGCGTGGTGAAGCCGCGCTCGGGCGCGATCCGCTTCGCCGGCAAGGACCTCGTCGGCGTGCCGGCGCACGCGATCGTCGGCCGCGGCATCGCCCAATCGCCCGAGGGGCGGAAGATCTTCCCGCGCCTGACGGTGCTCGAGAACCTCGAGATGGGGGCGTTCGGCCGCAACGACCGCGAGGGCATCAAGAAGGACATCGACCACGTGTTCGAGCTCTTCCCGATCCTCGGCGAGCGGCGCCATCAAGCGGGCGGCACGCTCTCCGGCGGCGAGCAGCAGATGCTCGCGCTCGGCCGGGCCATGGCCTCGCGCCCGAAGCTGCTGCTCCTCGACGAGCCGTCGCTCGGCCTCGCGCCGCTCATCGTGCGCAAGATCTTCGACGTCATCGAGCAGCTCAACCAGGAAGGCGTGACCATCCTGCTGGTCGAACAGAACGCGCGCATGGCGCTGAAGCTCGCCGACCGCGGCTACGTGCTCGAGACCGGCAGCATCACCATGAGCGACAGCGCCGAGAACCTCCTCGGCGACAAGCGCGTGCAGAGCGCCTACCTCGGCGAGGCCGAGCCGGCGCCCGAGGAGGCCGCCTCGAACGACTGATTACCTCATGGTTCCGAGGCGTTGGCGCGCTCGACCTCGTAACCACGCTTGGCCAGCTGCGCGACCAGGCCCTTGTCGCCGAGCAAGTGGCCCGCCCCGACCGCGACGAACGCGTCGCCCGCGTCGCACAGCTTCTCGAGCTTCGGCAACCAGTTCTCGTTGCGCTTGGTCAGGGTGAGCTCGTACATGCGCGCGTGCTTCTTCACGTCCTCGGGATCGAAGGCGAGCTTCTCCATCTCGCCGACGTCGCCCTTCACGTAGGCGTCGATCATCCCCTTCATCATCCGGCCGGCCTTGTCCCACTCCTTCAAGGTGTCCTCGAGCACCTCGACGGTCATCGCCCGATCGAGCATGTCGATCTGCTCGTTCACCGTCTCGAAGTAGAGCATCTGCTTCTTCGCGCTCATCGCCTTCTTCTGGAACACCAGGTCCATCGGCGTGCCGGCCGGCGCGAGCTTCTGCTCGGCGAGCGCCGCGGCGAACCACGGGCGGTAGTGGTTGAGCGACAAGCCGACGAGCCCCGAGCCGAGCAGCTCTTGCAGCTTCTTCCAGCTCGCCGGCGACAGCTTCTGATCGAGCGTCTGACCATCGGGGAGCATCGCGAGCTTGGCGACCTCCATCGGGCTCACCGAGCTCGCGTCGCATTCCATCGCGAAGGCCTTGGCCTCGGCGAAATGCTTCCACACCACCGGGTTGAGCTGCGTCTCGGCGTCGGCGCCGACGTGGATGGTGCCGAAGAGCCAGCTCACGTGCTCGCCCTTCTTGACCCGCCACATGAACGGCCGGGCGGTGACCGGCGCGGGAGCGGGCTCGGCGCTCGGCGCGGCCGACGCCGACGGCGCGGGGACTTCGCTCGAAGAGACCCTCGCGGCGCTCGCCTTCGCGCGGTCGGGGACGACCGGAGCCGTCTTGTCGTTGCCCTTGCAGGCGACGACGAAGGCGATGACCGTCAACAGCACCCGCAAGTTTCGCCAAGGCATGGCTCTCCCTTTCAGTGAAGCTCGCCCGTGAGAACGACGACGTCGCTCGGCATGAGCGCGCGCCCCTCGGCCACGTGCTCGGGCAGGCCGCGGACGATCTCCTGCATGCGGCGATCGGCGGCGCCGAGCTCACGCGCGAGCAGCGCGAACCCCGGCCGCGGATCGAGCCCGCCGCAGGTGAAGATGTCGGCGGCCACGTAGCGGTGCTCGGGCCAGGTGTGGATCGACAGGTGCGACTCGGCGATGAGCAGCGTGCCGCTCACGCCCTGCGGCGCGTAGCGGTGGAACGCCGACGCCATCACCGTCGCGCCGACCGCCGCGGCCGCCGCGTGCATCATGCGCTCGACCGCGCCCACGTCATCGATGAGCGCGAGATCGCAGCCGTAGTACTCGGCGATGAGGTGGCGTCCGATCGTCTTCACGTGCCCGGCCGCGAGCCGGCCGAGCCATCGTGCCGCTCCGCGCCGGCAACGTCAACCGAAGGTCGGCTCGGGCGGGGCCGGCGGCGGGCCCCAGTGCTCGCGCTCGACCGGCCGCGGGCGCCTCCGGCGGTACGCGCGGTAGAACAGCGCGTCGAACGACAGCGCGCCGGCGCCGAACACGAACAGGTAGGCGAAGAGGAGCACGTAGCCGAGCTCGCTCGCGCCGAAGAGCGCGGTGACCGAGGTGATCTGCGCGGCCTTGGCCGTGGCCAGGGCGACGATCATGATCGCCGTGAGCGGCAGCACCGCGAAGCGCGTGAACAGGCCGGCGAGCAGCAGGATGCCGCCGATGAACTCGCAGTAGGCGACGAGCGGCGAGAAGAACGCCGGCGCCGGCACGTGGAAGCGCGTCAGCACGTCGGCGAAGCGCGCCAGGCCGTGGAGCTTGTGCCAGCCCGAGATCACGAACACGACGCCCATCACGACGCGGGCGAGCAGCGGCGGCAGCCACTTGAGCGGCTCGAACACCGAGCCATCGCGGCGAGGACGCGAATACGCAACTCCAGCTCGTCGGTACAGCGGCTCCATGCTCCTGATCGAGTGCAAGCCGAATGCCTATTTCTTCTGCTTCTCGTAGGTGCCAATCAACTCGCCCTTGGCGAGCACGTGGCCCTCCATCGCCTTCTCCAGCTCGGCCTTCGTCGGATCGGCGAGCCCGAGCAACGCGTCGAGCGCGTAGATCTTGTGGAAGTAGCGGTGGCGGCCCTTCGGCGGGCACGGGCCGCCCCAGGCGGTCTTGTTCCAGTCGTTGCGCCCGGTCTTGCCCGCGGGCAGCTTGGCACCGGCGCCCTCGGCGAGCTCGCTCACGTCGCCGGGGATGTCGAACACCACCCAGTGGACCCAGGTGCGCTGCGGCGCGGCCGGGTCGGGCGCGTCGGGATCGTCGACCACCAGCGCGAAGCTCCTCGTGCCCTTCGGCGAGTCGCTCCAGGCGAGCGGCGGCGAGACGTCCTCGCCTTCGCAGGTGTACTTGGCGGGGATCGAACCGTTGTTCTCGAAGCTCGGCGAGCGGATCTTCATGGCTGCTCCTGGCTGTGCCGCGGCGGCCGCGGAGTGACTCTGGCCCGCCGAGGGATCGGTCGAACGGCAGGCGGCGAGCGCGCAGGCCAACGTCACGGCGATCCGGGTGCTCGATCTCATCCTCGTCCTCTTACCGTTTCGGCGCGGGGTAGAAAACAGACATCGTGGCACCGCCGTTGCACATTCGTCCGGCATGTCCAAGGGTATGCCAGGCTCAAGTAGGCGCCCCCGTCGTCGGATCAACCTGCTGTTGCCGCTCGCGCTCGGCCTCGCCGCCTGCGCCGGCCCGGAGCATTTCCGTCCGGCGGAGTCGGCCACGGCCGTGTCGCCGGAGGGCTACAGCGCCGCCCAATACCCGATCATCATCGAGGGCAACGTCGCCGGCGAAGCGAAGGTATGGACCGTCGGCGCCTACCGCGAAAAGGGCGGCGACGGCGCGCGCACGATGTTGCACGTCGGCTTCGCGCTCGAGAACAACGGCAACCAGCCGATGTGGCTCGACGCCAGCGACATCGAGCTCGTCAGCGGCTCGACCTCGAGCGGCGAGCTTCCGCCGCTCCGGCCGGTGAAGATCACCGGCACGCCCGACGTGCCGCCCGGCGGCGACGGCGAGGTCCACGCCTATTTCGAGCTGCCGCCGTACGTCAAACCCGGCAAGATCGACTCGTTCCGACTGCGCTGGAGCGTGCACACGCCGAACGGTCAATATGCCCAGCGCACGCCGTTCCTCGAGCAGCCGCCTATCGTGTATACCAGCGCGCCTTATTTCTATTCGCCGTATTACGACCCGTTCTACTCGACGTTTCCGTTCTACAACCAGGTCGTGGTCGTGCCCGCGCGGTCCATCCACCATTGATCCTCAAAAGAGGAAGCCGCGCTGGCACTCGGCGAACTGGTCGGCCTGGCACGCCGGGTCGCACACCGTCTGGCACACGCATTGGAGCACCGCGGTCGCGTCGGTGAAGGCGTCCTCGTTGAAGCCGCTCGTACGGCAGCTCTCCTGGCACAAGGTCGCGCACGCCGAGTCGGTGCCGCAGGCGGTGAAACACTGCGCCACGCAGTTCAGCGCGTCGTGACAGCGCGGGTTCAGCCGGCAGCCCTCGACCAGCGCGCGGCACGGCCCGGCGGAGGCGCAGTCGCGGCACGCCAGACAGCTCGGCACCGCGGAGCAATCGGCGAAGACGCCCGAGGTCGTCGACGACGAGGCGCTGACGGCCGTCGCGCCGCCGCTGCCGCCCGCGCCGCCGCGGCCCGCGTTGCCCGTGCCGCCCCCGAGCAGCCGAACGGTGCCCTGGTTGTTTGGATCGAGGCTCGGCCGCGGAACACCGTCCCCCCCCCAGCACCCCCCCCCGCCCACCATACACCCCCCCCCC
>JACXTT010010880.1_pt1 | contig 12217 bp, 14 predicted proteins | sample 9270951 | NCBI WGS metagenome assembly JACXTT01 (sample SAMN15532306, study PRJNA645909) | rock metagenome | isolation source: weathered quartz diorite | place: Puerto Rico | collected 2017-06-21 | reverse complement strand
GGCATGCAGGTGGTACGTGCCATCGGCGGGCGCGGCCCGCTGCACCTGACATCCACCGGGAAATTGTTCCTGTCGGTGGACGATCCGAAAGCGATCCGCTCTTACGCCACCCGCACGGGGCTGGCCGGCCACAACAAGAATTCGATCACCGATCTGGGCAAGCTGGAGCGGGAGCTGAGCCTGGTGCGCTCGCGCGGCTATGCGCGCGACAACGAGGAACTGGAACTGGGCGTGCGCTGCATGGCCGCCGGCATCCACGACGACTCCGGCAAGCTGATCGCCGGCCTGTCGATCTCGGCGCCGGCCGACCGCCTGCAGGAAGAGTGGCTGGACGACCTGGTGCAGACGGCTGCCCGCATCTCGGCCACCCTGGGCTACACCCCGGCTTTGTAAAAAATATTGAACTTATCCGCAGCGCCCCGGTCTGACTGGGGTGGATGCGACAAGGGACTGGCGCCTCGCGGTGCCAGTCCCTCCTTTTTTTAGTATTCTTGGTGTTCAGCCCAGGCCGGGCGCCCTCAGCTGCAACTGCTCCAGCCACTTGCGCATGCGTCCGGCGTCGGCCGTGCGCGATTGCTTGCCCTTCGAATCGAGAAACACCATGATCACCGCGCGGCCCTGGATCATCGCCTGCATTACCAGGCAGCGCCCTGCTTCATTGATAAAACCCGTCTTTTGCAGGCCGATGTCCCAGTCCGGGCTGGCCACCAGGTAATTGGTGTTCGAATAGTGCATCAGGCGGCCGCCGGCATCGACCTGGTATTTCGGGTCGGTCGAATACTCGCGCAGCAGCGGTTCCTGGTAAGCGGCGATGGCCAGCTTGGCGAGGTCGCGGGCGCTGGCGACGTTGCGGCTCGACAGGCCATTGGCGTCGACGTAGCGGGTATCGTTCATGCCCAGCTGGCGCGCCTTGGCGTTCATCGCTTCGACGAAAGCGCTGATGCCGCCTGGATAGTTGCGGCCCAGGGCGGAAGCGGCACGGTTTTCCGAGCTCATCAAGGCGATGTGCAGCAAGTCGCCACGGCTCATGCGCGCGCCCACGTTCAGGCGCGAACTGGTGTGCTTTTCGTGGTCGATATCGCCGTCGGTGATGCTGATCATCTCGTGCATGTCCTGCTGCGCCTGCACCACGACCAGGCCCGTCATCAGCTTGGTGATCGAGGCGATCGGCAAGGCGACATTGGCATTTTTCTCGAACAGCACTTCCGAGCTGGTCTGGTCGAGCACGAAGGCGACATTCGAGGCCAGTCCAACTTGATCCGGCGTGAGATTCAGGCCGGCGACGTCGCCCGCGCTCCTCGGCATGACAAAATTGGCGCTGCGCACGGGACGGTAGCTGACCACGCGTTTTCCGCGCACGCGAATGATGACTTTTTCGCTGCGCGCACGACCGCCGGCAACGGCTCTGGATTTGGATCGGGAGGAATTGACGGCAGCATGTTTGCCGCCGTGTTTCTTGCTCGACGCCGTGTGGGCGTGACTTGCCGCTTGCGCCGCAGGTGCCGTGGTCAGTGCGATCAGGGCGGAAAAAATGGCGGCTAGCGCGTACTTAAACATCAGGCAATCCTTTGCGGCAAACTAAAACACTCGTTGCAGTGTAGCAAACCACTCAGCAATGGCAAGCGTTTTTCCGCAGCGCGGCAACGATCGCCGGGGCGATGTTTCGATCACGCGTCGTTTCAAGATCAGTGTAGCAACTTACGCGCTGACTTACTCGAGAAAGCGTGCAAATTGTTCAAGCGGGACGCGCTCGGTGACCAGGGTGTTCTCGATCTTCGACGGATCGGCGTAACCCAGCGCCATGCCACACACGACGGTTTCGTTGGCCGGCAGTTCCAGTTGCTCGGCGATGATTTTATGGAACTGGGTAAATGCCGCTTGCGGACAGGTGTCGAGACCCCTGCCCCGTGCCGCCACCATGATGTTCTGTAAAAACATGCCGTAGTCCAGCCAGGAGCCCTGCTCCAGCACCCGGTCGATGGTGAAGATCAGACCGACGGGCGCATCGAAAAATTGAAAGTTACGGGCGTGCTGGGCCGCCATGCCGGCCTTGTTGTCGCGCCCCAGTCCCAGCAGCGCATACAAATCCCAGCCCACCTTGCGGCGCCGCTCGATGAAGGGCGATTTCCACTCGCGCGGGTAATAGGCGTATTCCTCGGTATGTGCCGCCAGCGCATCCTTGTCGTGATAGACGGCAATGATCGCATCGGCCAGGCGCTGGCGCGCCGCGCCCGTCAAGACGGTGACTTTCCACGGCTGGATATTGGTGCCGGACGGTGCGCGCGCGGCCACTTCCAGAATCGCGGCGATATCGTCATGCGGCACCGGCGTCGGCAGGAAGGCGCGGATCGAGCGGCGCGTGACGATGGCCTGGTCGACGTGTTCTTGTTGTTCGTTCGAAATCATCATGGTCTCCTTATTTTTTGACGACAAATGCGACCCCGACCACGGCCAGCGCCATGCCGGCAATGCCGAGCAAGTTGAAAGCTTCGCCGAAGGCGATCCAGGCCATGATGGCGGTGGTCGGCGGGGTCAGGTACAGCAAGCTGGTCACCTGGGTGGCATCGCTCCTGCGCAACAATTTGAAGAGCAGGAAAATGGCGCCGATCGACAGCGCGAACACCGACCACAGCAGCGCGCCGATGAAGCTCGGCGTCCACGCCACGGTGGTCATCGGCAACGTAAAATCTTCGAACAGGATGGCCATCGGCAGCAGGGCAATCACGGTGGCGCTGAACTGGATCACGGTGCCGCTGCGCAAATCGAAACGAGGGCAGAAGCGCTTCTGGTACATGGTGCCGATGGTGATGGAAAACAGGGCGAACACGCAAAACGCGATTGCCCATGGCGACAAACCGATCATCTTGATCTTGGCGGCCACCACCAGGGCGACCCCGGTCAGGCCGAACAGCAAACCAAGCCACTGGCGCGGACGCACCCGTTCGCCGATCAGCGGCGCTGCCGCCGCCGTCAGAATCGGCTGCATGCCGACGATCAAGGCCGATAGTCCCGCCGGCATCCCCAGTTTGATGGCGCACCACACCCCTGCCAGGTAGCCGGCCTGCAGCAGCAAGCCGGCGGCGGCGATATGAAAAATGGCGGCACCGCGCGGCCAGGGCGCTTTCCAGATCAGCACCATCGGCACCAGCACGCACACGGCCAGGGCGCAACGGATCATCAGGAAGGTCAAGGGCGGCGCATACGGCAGGCCGAACTTGGCGACGATAAAGCCGGTGCTCCACAGCAGGACGAAGAAGATGGGAATCGGCGAAAGCCAGGGCGCCGGTTGAACAGCGGCGGAGCTGGAAGTGGAAGTGGAGGACATCAGACGACCGATATAAAGCGCAATCTGGTCAGTCTAGCATGGGTCGCCGAATTCGTTTCCGGAACCAAACATGCACTTGCAGCAAACAATTTTATGCGACACACGTAACTATTTGATTTAACGCAAAAAATTCGAATTAAGTAATTTGTTGCGACGCACAAAAATCGCTTGACGGCGCGCAAAATGTCAGTAAAATGTGAATCTGTTGCGTTGCACAATTCTGGTGCACCGACCTGCAAGGCCCAGCCTCACGTTTCACCGATCACCGCATTCGCTGTCCACTTTCTACAAACTCCGTACTACCACCTCACATTGGAGAATTACATGTTTGCAATTCCTGAGCAGTTTTCGAACGCCACCAAAGCCAACTTCGAATCCCAGTACGCCATTTTTTCCTCGCTGACCGCCAAGGCCTTCGAGAGCATGGAAAAGCTGGTCGAGCTGAACATGACGGCTGCCAAGGCATCGCTGGAAGAGTCGGCCAACACCACCCGTCAATTGCTCGGCGCTAAAGATGCCCAGGAATTCCTGAGCTTGACCGCCGCCCAGGTCCAGCCGACCGCTGAAAAAGCCATGTCGTACAGCCGCCAGGTTGCCGCCATCGCCGCCGGCACCCAAGCCGAGTTCACCAAGGCTGCCGAAACCACCCTGGCCGAGACCAACAGCAAGGTCATCAGCCTGGTCGACGAAATGAGCAAGAACGCCCCAGCCGGTTCGGAAAACGTCGTCGCCGCCTTCAAAGCATCGATCGGCAACGCCAACGCCGGTTACGAGCAGTTCAGCAAGACCGCCAAGCAGGCTGCCCAGGCTGTCGAAACCAATGTCAACGCCGCCGTGAGCCAGTTCACGCAAGCTGCGCAGACGATGGCTGCCAAGGCTGGCGCCAAGTAATTGACTGCCAAGTAATTGACTGTCTAACTGCAATAAAAAGGCCCCGAAGTTCGGGGCTTTTTTATTGCTATCAGTTGCCATATTTAGCACCGGGGACAGGCTCTGCGAGCCTGTCCCCCGCTTTTGCTTTGCCTGGTTTTAAAGCTGGGGTCAGGCGCGCAGCGCCAGACCCCTTACTCGCCGAGGTAAGCAGCCTGCACCCGCGGATCATGCAACATGGCGCTCGCATCGCCCGTCATGATGATATTCCCCGAATCCATCACATAGCCCCGGTGCGAGGCTTCCAGCGCCAGCTTGGCGTTTTGTTCGACCAGAAGAATCGTGATCCCCTGCTTCGACACATCGCGGATCACTTCGAAAATTTTCTCGACCATGATCGGCGACAGTCCCATCGAAGGCTCGTCCAGCAGCAGCAGATTCGGATGGCTCATCAAGGCGCGCGCCATCGCCAGCATCTGCTGCTCGCCGCCCGACAAGGTGCCGGCCAGCGCGGCCGAGCGCTCTTTCAAACGGGGAAATACCGAATACCATTTTTCCACGTCGGCATCGATGCCGGCCTTGTCGTCGCGCGTGTAAGCGCCCATCAACAAGTTTTCGTGAATCGTCATGCGGGTAAAAACGCCGCGGCCTTCCGGCACCATGGCCAGCTTCTTTTGCACCATCTGGAAGGAGTGGACGCCTTTCAAGGGCGTGCCCATGTAGCTGACCACGCCTTCGACGCTGCATGGCGGCAAAGTTCCCGTGATGGCTTTCAGGGTGGTGGTCTTGCCGGCGCCGTTGGCGCCGATCAGGGTGACCAATTCTCCCTTGTTCACTTCCAGGTCGATGCCCTTGACGGCCTTGATGCCGCCGTAAGCCACTTTCAGCCCGGCGATTTTGAGAATGTTGTCGCTCATTTGTGGGCAGCTCCCAGGTAGGCGTCGATGACGGCCTGATTCTTTTGGATGTCGGCCGGCAGGCCCTCGGCGATCGGTTTGCCGTACTCGAGCACGGTGATGCGGTCGCACAGGCCCATCATCAGTTTGACGTCGTGCTCGATCAGCAGCACGGTCTTGCCTTCGTTCTTGACTTTTACCAAGAGCTCGCGCAGGGCCAGCTTTTCGGTGGCGTTCATGCCGGCGGCCGGTTCGTCCAGCGCCAGCAGTTGCGGGTCGGTGGCCAGGGCGCGCGCGATTTCCAGGCGGCGCTGGTCGCCATACGACAGGAATTTCGAGGTGCGGTTGGCAAATTCGCCGATGCCGACGAAATCGAGCAATTCCTGCGCGCGGGCGCGGATCGATGCCTCTTCCATGCGCGCCGCCTTGTGGCGGAACACGGCGCCGAATACGCCCTGGTGCGAGCGCACGTGGCGGCCCACCATGACGTTTTCCAGCGCCGTCATCTCGCCAAACAGGCGGATATTTTGAAAGGTGCGGGCGATACCCGCCTTGGCCACTTCATGCGGCGCCGACGGCGAATAGGGCTTGCCGGCCAGCTCGAAAGTGCCGGTGTCCGGCTGATACAAACCCGTGATGACGTTGAAAAACGTGGTTTTGCCGGCGCCGTTGGGGCCGATCAGGCCGTAGATCTGGCCCTTCATGATCTTGATGCCGACGTCGGTCAAGGCCGCCAGGCCGCCGAAACGTTTGTTCACGCCGGCGATGTTCAGAATGATTTGTTCGCTCATAATTCAATCCTCACGTCCGGCATCAGGCCGGGAACGTTTCGCCCTTGTTCGTTTCGGCAGCGTCCGGCCGGTCTTCGTGTTTCGGCGACGGCCACAGGCCTGCCGGGCGATTGAGCATGATCAATACCAGCGCCAGGCCGTACAGCAGCTGGCGCAGCACTTCGGACTCGATCACCACCTTGCCGAACACCGCCATCTGGACCGGTTCGACCACGTGGCGCAGCACTTCCGGCAAGGCGGCCAGCAATACGCCGCCCATGATGACGCCCGGAATATGGCCGATACCGCCCAGCACCACCATGGCCAGCACTGCGATCGATTCGGTCAGCGAGAACGATTCGGGAGAAACAAAGCCCTGAAAGGAAGCGAACATGGCGCCGGCCACGCCGCCGAAGGAGGCGCCCATGGAAAACGCCAGCAATTTGACGTTGCGGGTGTTGATGCCCATCGCTTTCGCGGCGATTTCATCTTCGCGGATTGCCACCCAGGCGCGGCCCAGGCGGGAATGCTGCAAGCGCGAGGTGATGAAGACGATGGCAATGCACAGGATCAAGAACAAAAAGTAATAAGCGTTTACCGAGGGCATGGAAAAGCCGCCCAGCACCACATTCGCGCGCGAACCGGGTTCGCCGGCCAGATTGACGGCGAAGATGCGTACCGGATCGATGGAATTGATGCCCTGTGGACCGTTGGTGAAATTGATCGGATCGTTCAGGTTGTTCATGAAGATACGGATGATCTCGCCGAAGCCCAAGGTGACGATGGCGAGATAGTCGCCGCGCAACTTCAAGGTCGGCGCACCCAGCAAAGCGCCGCAAAGGCCGGCCACCAGGGCCGCCAGCGGCACGATGATCCAGACGGACAGGTGAATGCCGTTTTGCTGGATTTCCGGACCGAACATCGAGACCAGCGCCGCCCCCACAGATGGGCTGTAATTGACCACGGATTCGAGCAGCTGGGCGAATTGCGGCGAGGCCAGCAAGCCGGTCAGGTAGGCGCCGACGGCGAAGAAGGCGATGTAGCCCAGGTCGAGCAGGCCGGCAAAGCCGACCACGATGTTCAGGCCCAGCGCCAGCATGATGTACAGCAGGGCGATATCGATGATGCGGACCCAGGAGTTACCGAACTGGGCGGCAATGAAGGGGAAGATGATCAGGCCGATCAGCAAGATGCCCATGCTGGCATAGGCCTGGCGCGGCTTGTCTTGAACGTTGAAATTGAGCAGGGCCATAATAGTCAGTCCTTAAGCGCGGTCGGCAACGCGTTCGCCCATGATGCCGGAAGGCCGGATCGTGAGCACGATGATCAACACCACGAAGGCGAAGATGTCCTGGTAGTGGCTGCCGAGGAAGCCGCCGGTCAGGTCGCCGATGTAGCCGGCGCCCAGGCTTTCGATGATGCCGAGCAAAATGCCGCCGATCATGGCGCCATAAATGTTGCCGATGCCGCCCAGCACCGCGGCGCAGAACGCTTTCAGGCCAGGCAAGGTGCCCATGGCAAAGGCGATCGAGGCATAGTTGGCGCCCCACATCACGCCGGCCACGGCCGCCAGGGCAGCGCCGATGGCGAAAGTGGCGACGATCACTTTGTTGGAATCGACGCCCATCAGGCCGGCCACTCGCGGGTTTTCGGCGACGGCGCGCATGGCGCGGCCCATTTTCGTTTTTTCGACCAGGAACACCAGCCCCAGCATGGCAAGCGCGGCCAGCACCAGCAGCAACACCTGGGTTTGCGAAATGACGGCGCCGCCGATCTGGATCGGATCGCTCGACAGCAATTGCGGGAACGGCAGCGGGCTGCGGCCCCAGATCATCATGGCGAAGGTTTGCAGCAGGATCGACACGCCGATGGCGGTGATCAGGGGAGCAAGACGGGGGGCATTGCGCAGGCGGCGATAAGCGACCCGTTCGATGATGATATTGACCAGCATGCAGGCGGGAACGGCGCCGGCGATGGCGATGAACAGGTCGACATAGCCGGGCAAGCCTGGCACGAAGGCGTCCAGCACTTTCAAAATGGTCAAACCGACCATGGCGCCGACCATCAGCACGTCGCCGTGGGCAAAGTTAATCAGGTTCAAAACGCCATAGACCATGGTGTAGCCCAGGGCGATCAGCGCATACATGCTGCCGAGCACCAAGCCATTGATGATCTGTTGGATAAATGTATCCATGGGGAGGAAGTCTCTTTCTTTTCGATCTAACAAAAACGGCACCCGGAGAAAAATCCCCGAGGTGCCGCTCCTGGTCTGAGCCTGTTCACAAAACACGGTGTTTACGTCAAGCGCAACTCCAGGTGTTACATGGTCTGTACAGCAATTACGCGCACAGGCAAAACCTTGTGCGTAATCCGAGCGTCGTCATGATAGCGAGGTTTTGAAAAAACTAACATCGGAAAATCAACGGTCTCCCGAATATTGTTTTCCTCGAATCAACTTGGTGCGACGGAAACTGCCGTTCTCCCCGAAATGTGGCTTACTGCACCCGCTTGGCGCCGTCCAGCCCCTTCGGCAGGGGGAAAGTCACATGTTCTTCGACACCTTCGAGCGCCCGCACGCTGCGCGCGCCCAGTTCTTTCAGGCGGTCGATGACGGCCTGCACCAGCACTTCGGGGGCGGAGGCGCCGGCGGTGACGCCGATGCGCTGGCGCCCTTCCAGCCAGGCTGGATCGATTTGCGAAGCATTGTCGATCATGTACGCCGGGGTGCCCTTCTTTTCCGCCACTTCGCGCAGGCGGTTGGAATTCGAACTGTTCGGGCTGCCGACGACGATCACCACTTCCACCTGCGGCGCCATGAATTTCACGGCTTCCTGGCGGTTGGTGGTGGCGTAGCAGATATCGCCCTTTTTCGGCTCGATAATGTTCGGATACTTCGCCTTGAGGGCTTCGATGATGTCGGCGGTGTCATCCACCGACAGGGTGGTTTGCGATACGTAGGCCAGCTTGTCGGGATTGGCGACGTTGAGGGAGGCGACGTCGGCCACGGTTTCCACCAGGTGCATGCCGGCATCGGCCTGGCCCATGGTGCCCTCCACTTCCGGGTGGCCGTCGTGGCCGATCATGACGATCTCGCACTCCTGCTTGCGCATTTTCGCCACTTCCACGTGCACCTTGGTGACCAGCGGGCAGGTGGCGTCGAAGATCGTCAGGCCGCGCTGGGCCGCTTCCTCGCGCACCGCTTTCGAGACGCCGTGGGCGGAAAACACCAGGGTATTGCCGGCCGGGACATCGTCGAGATCTTCGATGAAAATCGCGCCCTTGTTGCGCAGGTCGGCGACGACGTAGGCGTTGTGGACGATTTCGTGGCGCACATAGATCGGCGCACCGAATTGCTGCAGGGCGCGCTCGACGATTTCGATGGCGCGGTCGACGCCGGCGCAAAAGCCGCGCGGCTGGGCTAACAGGATTTCGCTGTCCATATCGGGTCCTTTATAAGACGGAGATCAGTTTGACCTCGAAGGTCAGCGGTTTGCCCGCCAGCGGGTGATTGAAATCGAAAATCGCCCCCGTATCCGTAAATTCGCGCAATACGCCGGCAAAGCGGCCGCCGCCGGGCGCGGCGAAATCGACCAGGTCGCCGACCACGTATTCGGCGCCCGGCGCGGAATTGTCGTCCAGGGTGGCGCGCGACACCGCCTGCACCATCTCTTCGCTGCGTTCGCCGAACGCTTCGCCGGCGGCCAGCACGAATTTTTCGTGGCTGCCTTCGGGCAAGCCGATCAAGCGTTGCTCCAGGAAGGGCGCCAGCTGGCCCTGGCCCAGCATCAACGTTGCCGGGTTGCCATTAAAAGTGGTGACGATGTCCTGGCCGTCGGCGGTGGCCAGGCGGTAATGGAGAGTCAGATAGGCGGCGTCGGTGACGACCGGGGCGGACGCTTGGGTCATGGCTTTATGTGCGATCAGGCTGGAGAACAAAGCGATATTGTAAGCCAGAAGGGGGTTTGAAGAACGGACCGCCGCCGGCAAGAGCGGGAACAAGACCCGCGGCGGCGCTTCGGTCTACTCTCGTGAGGTCGCCATTTTTCCAGGCTTGCCAACATGACCATCAAACACTGGCCCATCCGCCAACGCCCGCGCGAGCGCCTGATCGCCGACGGCGCCCGTACCCTGTCGGACGCCGAATTGCTGGCGGTGTTTCTGCGCGTGGGCGTGCAGGGATGCAGCGCGGTGGAGCTGGGTGAACAATTGTTGCGGCACTTCGGGTCGATCAACGCCATGTTCGGCGCCTCGGTCACCGAGTTTTCACGTTTGCACGGCCTCGGCCCGGCCAAGTTCGCCCAACTGAACGCGGTGATGGAACTGGCGCGCCGGGCCATCGACGAGGATATGGTCAAGGGGGCGGCGCTTGGCTCGCCGGAAACCGTCAAGCAGTATCTGCGGACCAGCCTGCACCAGCGGCATCACGAAATTTTCATGGTGTTGTTTCTGGACGTCAAACATCGCCTGATTGCCAGCGAAGAAATGTTTCGCGGCACCCTCACCCACACCAGCGTGTATCCGCGCGAGGTGGTCAAGGCGGCGCTGCGGCACAACGCAGCCAGCGTCCTGCTGGCGCACAATCACCCGTCCGGCAGCGCCGAGCCCAGCACATCGGATCTGACTCTGACGGCGGCCCTGACGAAGGCGCTGGCGCTGGTCGATGTCCGCGTGCTCGACCATTTCGTGGTGGCGGGCGTGCACATTCACTCGTTTGCCGAGAACGGCCAGCTGTAGAAATCTATTTGTACAGGCGCTGGTCGAAACTGAAGGGACGAACGATGCTCAATTGCACCCGAGAATAATCCGGGTGCAGGGGATTGAGCACCATATTGCATTCCTCATTGACGATGGCCGAGGGGACCTGCATGGCCAATTCTCCCGCGCCGCGCAGCCAGCGGCCGCCGAAGGCTTGCGCCGCCAGCGACGTCGGCAGTTCGTCCCAGCCGGCCGGCAAATCGTCGAACCCAGGCGCGAAGATACCGCAATCGTCGGGCAGATCGACCGCCACCAGCACTTGCGGCGGCAAGATGCCGCTGCCGACGTGGACGAATTTTTCCAGCGCGCACACGGCAATCGAGGTGCCGCAATACAAGGCCGGCATGCCGATGGGGTTCCAGCGTGCGCCGTACTGGGCGGTGCCGAGGCACAGCCTGTCCAGGGAGAATTTTGTTTGCGCGATGCGCCACAACCTCATGCAACGCCGCCGGTCGCCATGGCGTTGAGTACCTGGCGCACCGACATGGCGCCGGGCTCGGTGTCCAGGTAATCCATCGGCGCCGCGCCCTGAAACGTGCGGTTCGGTGTGCGCAGCCAGTGGGTGGCTGCGGCGCGCGCTTCGAACACATCGCGCGCCATGTGCACCAGGTCGGCGAGCCGCCAGATGCGCTCCGACACTCCCGCGTCCAGGCTGGCGCCCCGCTTGACCAGGGTGGCGGCGGTGGTTTCAGGCAGGCGCAGCACGGCGCGAATGCGGCTGGCCGGCACATCGAAATACACACTGGCATCCTTGAGCAGTGTTGCAGGAAAACCACTGCGGATGGCGGCCATGGCTGCGGCCCGGTCCGCCGGCAAATGGTCGACCAGCGCGGCAAAGGCATTGTTGTCCCCCTCGGCAATCGGCGCTTCGACATATGGCGCCGCATCGCGCTCGGCGATACCCCAGTGCGCCGCTGCGCCCTCGGCTGGCTGTTGCCCTTCCATAGTGTCTTGCGGTTTCGCTTTCATCATCGAACCCTCCATATTGAGGTTCACAATACTCCGTTTGGATGCCCACTACAAGCAAGCGCGTCTTTGAAACCGGCTCACCCGGCGCCGCCTGCCACTATAAAGCGCCAAGCCGTTCGTCGATTTGCGCCAGCGCCAAGGAGGATAAAACCGCGCTACCTCAATTGTTAAATTTTTTGATCGGAATAAGACACCTTTGTTTTTCACAAGTGATTGATTCATCGATAGTTTTCACGCTATACTCTCGTTTTTCCGAATTGCGGAAGTTTACTGAAGGAGTGCGCTATGGCACGTGTTTGCGAAGTAACTGGCAAGGGCCCGATGGTTGGAAACAACGTCTCCCACGCTAACAACAAGACGAAGCGTCGTTTTCTGCCTAACTTGCAGAATCGTCGTATTTTCGTGGAATCGGAAAACCGCTGGGTCTCCCTGCGCTTGTCCAACGCCGGTCTGCGCGTCATCGACAAAGTCGGCATCGATGCCGTCCTGGTCGACATGCGCGCCCGTGGCATCAAAGTTTAATTAGGGAGCTATCATGGCAAAAACTGGCCGCGACAAAATCAAGCTGGAATCGACCGCAGGTACGGGTCACTTCTACACCACCGACAAGAACAAGCGCACGATGCCTGCCA
>JACXTT010010879.1_pt1 | contig 12218 bp, 15 predicted proteins | sample 9270951 | NCBI WGS metagenome assembly JACXTT01 (sample SAMN15532306, study PRJNA645909) | rock metagenome | isolation source: weathered quartz diorite | place: Puerto Rico | collected 2017-06-21 | reverse complement strand
CGGGGTAGCCGCTCTGAAGCTGCTCGAGCAGGCGACCTACGACCTCGTGGTGAGCGATCTGCAGATGCCGCAGGTGGACGGCCCGAAGCTCTACGAGGAGGTGCGGCGCCGCCGCCCGGACGCGGCTCCCCACTTCATCTTCATCACCGGGGAGGACGAAGCTCCGGGCTACGGGCGCTTCCTGAGTGAAAAGAAGCTGCCCGTGGTCACGAAGCCGTTCAAGCTCAAGGAGTTCCGCCAGCTCCTGGCAAGGCTGTTCCCGTCCTGATGAACTCCGGCGGGTCCGGCCGGCGCGTCAGCAGCTGCTCGGCGGTCCCCGCGTAGCTCTTCGCCAGCCGACCCGCGTCGTTCCGCTCCAGCAGCGCCTGCCGGCGCTCCCCGTCTTCCCGCGCGGTGCTCAGGCGAGCGACCGCCATGCGCTCCCGCTCCGCGGAGTCGGCCGCCGCGATGAGCGCCTCCGCGGCGCGCAGCACCGGATCGGCCAGGGCGCGCGCCGGCTCGCTCTCGAGCGCCGCGGTGTGGTGGCGTCTCAGCGCGTCGAGGTTCACCTTGAGCGCCAGTGCGGGCTCACCCAGCGAGATGCCGCCCGGCGCCTGCTTCCACTGCGTGACGAGCGCACGGCTCTGGTCGAACAGCCGGAGCAGGTCCCGCTGGAGCATGGTGCGACCGTGCTCGCGTGCCTCGCACAGCGAAGCAGCGTACGCGACCGGATCGGCCAGCGCGAGCTCGAGCGACGCTCGGAGCGCCTCGCGCTCTCCCCCGAAGCGGTCTAGGCAGTCCAGCCCGATCTGCTGGCTCTGGAACAGCTCGGCGCCCGAGCGCGCGTTGACCGCGGCGCGCGCCTCGAGGGTCTCGGCCTTCCGCGCCAGCTCCCGCCAGCGCTGAGCCTCGTCACTCTTCCCGTCGGCGGCCGCTTGACTGGCGCGCTCACGCAGCGCCTTGAGATCGGTGGCCAGCGAGGCGGTCCACACGGGCTGGGTCGCGCCGGCCAGGCAGTGCTGCTCCTGAGCGCTGTTCGCGGCCAGTCGCGAGCGGAGGCGAGTGATCTCAGCGGAGATGTCGAGCGCCGTCTCGGCCCGCGCCGGATTCGCCGGCCACGCCCCGAGGGCGACCAGCGCAAAGAACAACGCGCGGCAGTGACGAGAGAGCAGGGAAGAGCGCACGGGCCCGATCAGCGGTGGAGGCAGACCACGCTGAAGGTCTCGGAGTGCCCGCGCTCGCAGCGGGTCCAGCCCTCCTTCTCCTGGCTCATGACCTGGGAGGCCGAGTGTGGCGTGGACGCGCAGCCCGCGAGCAGCAGCGACGCCCCGAGTGTGATCACCGCGGTCAGCCGCAGCAACCCCGACGGCCCCAGTCTCCTCAGCATGTGCAATCCCTTCCGGGCCGCGTTCCATCGGGCCCTCGATCCCTGCGTGGACAGAGGTGGTAGCAAGACCAGGGCCACCGAAATGAGCGTTGTAAATCAGAGCCTTGGAGGTCAGCATGCACAGGGTTGCACGCTCAAATTTGTCAAGCCGGCTCCCGTTTCCTGCTACTCTGCCGGGGCGCGACGAGACGTAGGCGCGATCGGTGGCGAGTGCGCTCGGGTCACGGGCGCGATCGGTCGCGAACACACTCCGCGCGCCGACAGGAGAAGCCGCAGGTGACTCGGCGATCCGAATCCCCGGTGCGCATCGAGGTGATCCGAAGCGATCCCGGGCTTCCGCTTCCGACGTACGCCCGTGAGGGAGACGCCGGTCTCGATCTCTCGGCGGCCGCGGCGGTGACCCTCCTGCCGGGTGCGCGCCATCTGGTTCCCACCGGCCTACGCGTGGCGATTCCCGCGGGCTATGCGGGGCTGGTGCTGCCACGCTCGGGTTTGGCGCTTCGCTCGGGCGTCACCGTGCTGAACGCCCCGGGCTTGATCGACTCCGGCTATCGAGGCGAGGTCGGCGTGCTCCTCGTCAACCACGCCACGGAGGCGGCGAGGATCGAAAAGGGCGAGCGCATCGCCCAGCTCGTCATCCAGCCCGTGGCGCGCGCCCGTTTGGTCGAGGTCGCCGAGCTGTCCCCGAGCGAGCGTGGGGCCGGTGGCTTCGGCAGCACCGGATCGACGCCGCCGGTCAGTCCTGGTTCAATCGACGCTTCAGGAAGCCGAGCAGCCCCTGGGGCATGAAGATGACCATGGCGGTGAACGCGATGCCGAGCGGGATCAGGTAGTACTCCGCCCAGAATCGTGAGAGACCCTCGCGCAGCAGCATGAAGAAGGCGGCGCCCACCACTGGGCCCACGAGCGTGCCGATGCCGCCCATGACGTTGTAGATCACGACCTCACCCGACACGGTGAAGAAGACGAAGTCGGGCGCGGCGAAGCGGTGCTGGAACGCGTAGAGGATGCCGGCGAGCCCCGCGAACAGGCCCGAGAGCATCACGGCCACGATCTTGTAGCGCTCCACGTGGTAGCCGATCGCGCGGGTGCGCGGCTCGTTCTCGCGAATCGCCTGGAGCACCTTGCCGAAGGGTGAATGGGTGATCCGCCGCAGGACGAGATAGGACAGCGCCACCACGGCCAGGATGAAGCAGTGGAGGCTCTGGGTCGTGAAGCGCATGGTCCACAAACCCGGGATGCCGAGCGGCGGCTGGCTGAACGAGAGGCCGTTCTCGCCTCCGGTCACCTCGGTCCAGGTGAAGATCACCACGTAGAAGATCTGCGAGAAGACGAGGGTGGTGATCGCGAAGTAGATGTCGCGGAGCCTCGTCGCGAAGTAGGCCACGAACATCGCGATTACCGCGGCGGTCGCGAGCCCCACCAGCGCCGCCAGCCAGAGATTGGGCGGCCGCACGATCATCAGCGCGGCCGCCGCGCCGTACAGCCCGAGGCCGAAGAACGCGGAGTGCCCGAACGAAACCATCCCGGTGTAGCCGATGAGGATGTCCGAGGACATCGCGAGCAGGCCCCAGATCAGGATCTCGGTCAGGAAGCGCCGCCAGAACTCGGGAAGGCCGAGGGGAACTATCGCGACGGCGGCCACCACCGCCACGAAGACGATCCAGAACCCACCGCCCGCTCGGGACGCCGTCGCCGTCACTTCGGGGTGGGCACGAACAGGCCGGTCGGCCTGAAGAGGAGGGTGAGGATCAGGGCCACGAACGAGACGATAACGGCCTGCGCCGGGCTCACCACCAGCGAGGCGTAGGCTTCCAGCAGGCTGATGAAGATGGCGGCGAGGATCGAGCCGCCGAGATTGCCCATGCCGCCCACCACCACCACGATGAACGCGCGCAGGGTGAAGTCGAAGCCCATGTTCTGGGTGACCGCGGCGAGCGGCGCGAACAGCACGCCGGAGGCGGCGGCCATCGCGGCGCCGATCGCGAAGACCCCGGTGTGCACCAGCGGGACCGGGATGCCCATCGCGCTCGCCATGATCCGGTCTTGGGTGGTGGCCCGGATCCAGATCCCGTACTTGCCGTACTTGAGGAAGAGGTAGAGGCCTCCGATGATGGCCCCGGCGAGTACGGCGGCCCCCAGTCGATACCAGGGGTATTGCAGGTAGAACAGGGAGAACTGTCCGGAGATCGGCTCCGGGATGTTGCGGGCCGTCGGCCCGAACTGCCACAGCGCGTACTTCTGGAGCACCAGCGAGACGCCGAACGTCGCGATGATCGTGGTGAGGGGGTCGCGGCCGATGAGGGGCCGCAGCGTCGAGACCTGGAGCACCGCTCCGAACACCGCGATGACCAGCGCGGCGACCAGCAGGCCGAGCCAGAAATTGCCGGTCTGTGCCACCGTAGCGGCGCCCACGAAGCCGCCGAGCATGACGAGATCGCCGTGGGCGAAGTTGACCACGTCCATGATGCCGAAGATCAGGGTCAGGCCGGAGGCGACCAGGGCCAGCACCATGCCGTTGACCAGGCCGTTGACCGTCTGGACCAGGACTTGCTCGAGCACCGCCTCAGACTCCCATGTACTGGTGAATCACCGACGGGTCCGCGCGGAGATCGGCCGACGTGGCGTGGTGGCGCATGAGCCCCTTCTCCATCACGTAGCAGCGGTCGGTTGCGCCGAGGGTGAGGCCCACGTTCTGCTCGACCAGCAGGATCGCGACGCCCTCGGCGTGCAGGCGGGCGATGATGTCGCGGATCTGCGAGACCATGCGGGGCATGAGACCTTCGGTCGGCTCGTCGAGCAGGATAATCCGCGGCTCCAGCATCATCGCGCGCGCGATGGCCAGCATCTGCTGCTCGCCGCCGGAGAGCGTCCCCCCGAGCTGGTTCCGGCGCTCGCCGAGCACCGGGAAGCTCTCGTAGACCTTGTCGAGGAGCTGCCGGCGTCGCGCCTCGGTGAGGCCGGCGCGGTCGAGGCCGGTCCGCAGATTCTCCATCACGGTGAGGAGCCGGAAGATCCGCCGGTCCTCCGGCACGTACGCGATGCCGAGATGCGCGATGCGGTGCGGGGGGAGGCCGGTAATGTCCCGCTCCTGGAACGTCACCCGGCCCTGGGATGGGCGCACCAGTCCCATGATGCTCTTCAGCGTGGTGCTCTTTCCTACCCCGTTCCGTCCGAGCAGGCCGACCACCTCGCCCGCCTTTACCTCGAGCGAGATGCCGTGGAGGATGTGGCTCTTGGCGTAGTGGGTGTGGACGTCGGTCAGGGTCAGCATCAGCTCTTCAGATAGACCTCTTGCACGCGCGGGTTCGACTGGATCTCGTCGGGCGTTCCCTCGGCCAGGACCTCCCCGTAGTGGAGCACGGTGATCCGGTGGGCCAGGTTCATCACCACCTCCATGTCGTGCTCGACGATGAGGATCGTGAGGTCCTTGGCGATGCGGCGGACGAGCTCCACGGTGGCGTGGGTCTCGGTCACGCTCATCCCGGCGGTCGGCTCGTCCAGGCAGAGGAGCCGCGGCTCGGTGCCGAGCGCGATGGCGATCTCGAGATTCCGCTGCTCGCCGTGCGAGAGGTTCGCGGCCAGCTCGCTCTCCTTGTCGCGGAGGCCCACCGACTCCAGCACCGCGCGCGACCGGTCGATCAGGTCCCGGAAGCTCCGGTAGTGGCGGAGGAGGCTCCAGCCGTGACGGCGCGACTGGGCCGCGATGCGGACGTTCTCGAGCACGGTGGCGCCGGGCAGGATGTTGGTGATCTGGTACGAGCGCGCGAGTCCCTTGTGCGAGATCCGGTGCGGGGGCAGTCCAGCGATGTCCTCTTCGTCGAGCAGGATGCGGCCGCTGGTGGGCCGCAGCACGCCGGTCACGCAGTTGAAGAACGTGCTCTTGCCGGCCCCGTTGGGACCGATGATGGCGCGGACCTCGCCCCGCGGCACCGACACGCTGACCCCGTTGACCGCGGTGAGCCCGCCGAAGCGCATCGTGAGCGCCTCGGTGCGCAGGATGGCGCTTGCACTTGCGGCGGCGCCCCGGTCGGTTCCGACCGGGGCGCCGGTGACCCGTGATGGATGCTGAGACGTCACGCGGCTAGGCGAACTTGCACGCCGGCGGGACGATCGTCTTTTCCTTGGGGATGATGTCGAGGATCTTGAACTTGCTGTCGCGCACCTCGAAGATGAACTCGCGCACGAAGGCCTGGTGGTCCTCCTTGCGAAGCGTCTTGTCGCCCTGCGGGAAGTCGTCGGACTCTTTGACCTCCATGCCCTCGAGGGCCTCGATGAGCTTCATGCTGTCCTCGCGCCCGCGGAACTTCGACCGCTCCATGCCGAGCTTGAGGAAGTTGACGCCCTCGAAGTTGGACTGCACGTAGCGGTCGGGCAGCGACACCCCCAGCGGGGCCAGGCGCGCGACCGCGTCGTCGAGGAACTTCTTGTGGTGCGGAGTGTTGAACTTGCCCTCGAGCAGCGGAACGTAGCGATCCACGCCCACGAACCCGTCGGCCTTGGCACCCATCGCGGGCAGGCTGGTGGCCACCGCGATGGCGCCGTCGCCGGCGATCTTCGCCTTCTTGGAAATGCCCAGGTCGTAGCTCTGGTTCACGAACGAGATGCCCTGCGGCCCGAAGAAGATCCCGAACAGGCCGTCGAAGTTCCCGCCGATCTTGCTGAGGAAGGCGGTCATGTCCGAGGCGGTGAGCGGGATGCCGGTGGTGCCGGTCACCTCGCCGCCGTTCTTCTTGATCTGCTCGACGTAGGCGTCCTTGGTCGACTGGCCCCACGCGTAGTCCGCGTAGGCCACGTGCCACTTCTTGGCCATCTTGCTCACCAGGTACGGCGAGAACGCCACCGCCTGCGCGGGCGCGAAATCGAAGGGCCGGAAGGTATAGCGGCTGCACTTCGAGGTGGTGATGGTGGTGTCGAGGCACACCGTGATCATGTTGACCAGGCGGTGCTCCTCGTACACCGGCATGCAGGCGAGGCAGACGTTGGAGAGATAGCCGCCCGCGTGGGCGTCGATGCCGTCCTCGAGCACGAGCTTCTCGGCCTTGCGCCGCCCCACGTCGGGCTTGGACTCGTAGTCGGCCACGATCAGCTCGATCGGCCGGCCGTTCACGCCGCCCGACTTGTTGATGCGGTCGACCGCCATCTGCACGCCGACGGGCGACGCCTTCCCGCCCGCGGCCGCGGGGCCGGAGAGGGGCTGCAGCGAGCCGAGCTTGTAGGGTTTCGCCTGCCCGAAGGCCGCGCGCCACGGCGGCGGCACCAGCATCTCGGCCCCGAGCGCGCCGGCGGCGACGCCCAGCCCGAGCCAGCGCCGGCGGGTGATCTTGCCCCGATACCAAAACTCCTCCACCGGCTCCTTGCCCTCATTGCTCATGTGAAGAGCCTCCTGTGTCAGCGGAATCGGTCCACTCAGTGAGAAGTTCCCGCCACCGCCGCCAGCGCCTCGCCGAATACCTCCAGCGTTCGCGCCACGTCCGCGTCGGCGTGGACGAGCGACACGTAGAACTTCTGGGCCGCCTTGACCACGCCGCGCTTCAGCATCTCCCGCGTGAACGCGGCGTGCAGGTCACGGTCCGCGGTGAGCGTGGCCCGGTAGTCGGTGATCGGGCGGTCCGTGAAATAGATCTCGAACACTGGCGCCTCGCCGGTCACCTGGGCCGCCAATCCGGCCCGCCGGGCCGCCGCTTCGAGCCCGTGCTTCAGCCGGTTCCCGGTGGCGAAGAGGCGCTCGTACGTCCCGGGCTTGCGCAGCTCCGCGAGAGTGGCGAGGCCCGCCGCGGCCGCGATCGGATTGCCGTTCAGGGTTCCCGCCTGCTGGACGAACGCGCCCGTCCCCTCCATCTCCTGGGAGAAGTGCCGCATGATGTCCCGCGGTCCCGCGACCGCCGCGAGCGGGAAGCCGCCCCCCACGATCTTGCCGAACGCGGCCAGGTCGGGCACGACGCCGTAGTACTGCTGCGCGCCCCCGTAAGCGAAGCGGAAGCCGGTCACGATCTCGTCGAAGATCAGCGGCACGCCGTGGCGCGCGGTGACCTCGCGCACGCCGCGCAGGAATTCCGGCCGCGGCACGATCAGCCGTTGGAAGGGCTCCATGATGACCGCGGCCAGGTCGTGATGGTGTGCCTCGATCATGGCCTCGGTCTCGGCCAAGTCATTGAAGGGCGCGACCAGCACTTCGCCTTGGATCGCGTGGGGGATGCCCGCCGAGTCGGGAGTGGGGGCGGGAAACGCCTTCGGGTCGCGCGGACCGACGCTCATCAGCGAATAGTCGTGCACGCCGTGAAAGCCGCCTTCGAACTTCAGGATCTTGTCGCGTCGACGATAGGCACGGGCCACGCGGAGTGCGAAGAAGGTGGCCTCGCTCCCGCTTCCGCAGAAGCGAACCTGCTCGGCGCACGGGACCGCCCGGCAGATCTCCTCGGCCAGGCCGAGGGTGGGCTCGCTCAGCTGGAAGTAGGTCGTGCCCTTGCGGAGCTGCGCTTCCACCGCCGCGACGACCGCGGGGTGCGCGTGGCCCAGGACCAGCGGGCCGCTCCCCAGGATGTAGTCGATGTACGCGCGTCCCGAGAAATCGTGCCGGCGAGGACCGGGCGCCTCCCGGACCACGAATGCGAGCTCCTGCGGGGCGTAGTACCCTCCCAGGACTCCTCCGGGGAGGACCCGCATCGCCTTCTGGAGCAGGGCTTCTTCGTCAGGACTACGGCCGGCCGGACCCGCCATTCCACCTCGCGGCTACCGAGAGATTGGCCGGTTTTATACATGGTCGCCGTGGCGGACGCAAGCCCCTCATGTCTGCGGCTACGTGAGCCGGCCGCTGGAACCGCGAAAGCGGCCGCAAGTAGCGGGCCTCCGGTAGCGTCGGCGCTGCGGCACGCAGGCTGACCGGCCGGACTACGAAGACAGGCGGGCGGCTCGGAGGGCCAGCCGGATGCGGTGCCGCTCGTCCTCCGACACCGGCGTGAGCGGCGGTCGAACGTGGGCGGCCGGGATGCGCCCCAGGATCACGAGCGCCTCCTTCATCCGGTTGTGCATGTCCACGAAGGGCGGGGCGTAGAAGACGCCGACCAGCGGCGCCATACGGTCGTTCAGCCGCTGGGCCTCGTCCAGCCGCCCCGCCTGCACCGCTGCGAAGAGCGACGCCTGGAGGTCAGCGACCACGCTGCCCATGCCGGAGATACAACCGTCGGCCCCCAGCAGGAAGCTCGCCATCAGCGACATGGTGAACGACGAGAGCATGGCGACCGGCCGGCCGGCGCCGCGGAGCGCGCGGAGATTCTTCTCGTACGAGACGATGTCGTTCGACCAGTCCTTCACGCCGGCTACCGTCGGGATCTTGCAGAGCTCGGCCAGGGTCTCGGGGCTGTAGCCGATGCCGGAGGCCGGCGGATACTCGAATACGATGAGCGGCAGATCGACCGCGTCGGCCAGGGTCTGGAAGTGCCGCAGCACCATGTCGGGCTTGGCCTGCGCGCCCCACATGAAGAGCGTCGGTGGGAACACCAGGAGCCCGGCGGTGCCCGCCGCGCGGGCATCGCGCGCCAGCTCCACCGCTTCCAGTGTCCCGTCGCAGTAGACGCCGGCGATGACCGGCACCTTTCCCGCCACTTCGTCGAGGGCGATCGCGAGCGTGCGCCGGCGCTCCTCGCGGTCCAGCGAGGCGACCTCCGCCGCGTGACCGTTGGCGACGATGCCGGTGACGCCGGGTGCGTCCGCGAGCCACCGCAGGTGTTTGCGGTAGGCGGGCTCGTCGACCGCCAGATCGGCAGTGAAGGGGAGCAGGTTCGCCGGCATGCAGCCCTGGAAGGGGAGGCCATTCGTCATGGGTTCGACCGTAGCACAGGGTCCGAATGCTTCACCAGCGCGCGACCTCGTCGGCCAGCTCCTTGGCCGAGAGCACGCGGGCGTAGCCGCGATCCACGGGGACTACCAGGCCGACACCGAGAACGCGTTCGGGATGTGGCGGATGGCCTTGACCGCGCCCTCGTCGTTGAAGATCACCGAGACCACGTCGAAGCGGCACGACACCTGTCGGAGGCGCTTGAGCTTGAGATAGCCGTGGGCCAGCTTCCCGAGCCGGTTTTGCTTGCGGGTGTTGACCGCGGCCTGAGGCGGGTCGCCTTCCATGTCGCGACGGGTCTTCACCTCGACGAAGACGAGGGTCTTGCCCTCCTTGGCCACGAGGTCGATTTCCCCGGCGCGGGTGCGCACGTTGCGGTCCAGGATGGCGAAACCACTACGGGTGAGGAAGCGGGCCGCCTCTTCCTCGCCGCGGTCTCCGGTGATCTTCCGTGTGTCGGTGGGCACGGCTCCTTACTCCTTGACCAACACAAGATCGCTCATCATGAATCGGCGTCGATCCATTGCAGCTCGCCGCGAGAAAACAGCACCATCTGGCTCCAGATCCCCGCGAAGGTGCGCCGGTGCAGCGGGCACGGGCCGTGCCGCTCCAGCGCCTCTCGGTGCTCCAGCGTCGCGTAGCCCTTGTGGCGCCCGAAGCCGTACAGCGGCCAGTCCCGGTCGGCCGCCTCCATGATGCGGTCCCGCGTCACCTTGGCCACGATCGAGGCCGCCGCCACCGAGGCGGACCGCCGATCGCCTTCCACCAGGTTCCGCTGCGGACAGCGGAGTCCCGGCACCGCCACGAAGTCCGTCAGCACCAGCTCGGGCTCGACGGCCAGCGCCCCCAGCGCCTGCACCATCGCCAGCCGGGTCGCCTCCAGGATGTTGATGCGATCGATCGTCGCGTGATCCACCACCGCGACCCCCACCCCGTGCGCCCGCTCCAGGATGATCTCGAAGAGCCGCGCCCGCTCCTCCGGGACCAGCCGCTTCGAGTCGTCCACGCCCGCGATCCTCGTTCCCGGCGACAGCACCACCGCCGCCGCCACCACCGGTCCGGCGAGGGGACCCCGCCCGGCTTCGTCCACGCCGGCGAGACGGGTGATGCCCCGCCGCCACGCGGCGCTCTCGAAGCGGTAGGGCGCCCCCGCCGCCAAGCCCGTCTCTTAGCTCGACTGCTCGCCTGACGAAGGGACCGCCGCCGTCCGCTTCTCCTTGAGCCGAGCCGCCTTGCCGACCAGGTCGCGAAGGTAGTAGAGCTTCGACCGCCGAACCGTCGCCCTCTTCGTCACCTGGATCTTGTCGATCCGCGGCGAGTGCAGCGGGAAGGTCCGCTCGACGCCGACGCCGTAGGAGATTCGCCGCACCGTGAAGGAGGCACCGGTGCCGCCCCCACGCTTGCGGATCACCACGCCCTCGAACGCCTGCAGCCGCTCCTTCTCGCCCTCCACGACCTTGACCATCACCTTGACGGTGTCGCCGGGCCGGAACCCACCCCGGTCCTTTTTGAGATCTCCCGCCTCGACGATTCGGATCGCCTCCATGGTCTGCCGCTCCTCTGCGATGAAAGTTAGTCCACGAAATCGGAAGCCGTCCGGCCCTGCCGGAAGCCATCCAACCACTTCTGCTCTTCGGGCGCGAGATCCGCCGTCTCCAGGAGATCGGGCCGCCGCTGCCACGTGCGCCAGAGCGACATGAGTTGCCGCCAGCGGGCGATCCGGCCGTGATCGCCGGAGCGCAGCACCTCGGGCACGCTCGCCCCGCGGAAGACCTCGGGTCGCGTGTACTGCGGGTGCTCGAGCAGACCGCGTGCGAAGGAGTCATTCGTGGGGGCGCTCTCGTCGCCCAGCACGCCCGGCAGGAGCCGGGTGACCGCGTCGGCCACCACCAGCGCCGCGGGCTCGCCCCCGGTCAGGACGTAGTCGCCGATGGACAACTCCTCGTCCGCCACCGTCTCGCTCACGCGCTCGTCGACGCCTTCATAGCGGCCACACACCAGGACGAGATGGGACTCCCGGGCCAGCTCGCGCGCCTCCGCCTGGGTGAACCGCCGCCCCGCCGGGCCGAGCAGGATCACGCGGGCCCTCGGCGCGCTGGAGGACCCGGACGTGCGCAAGGCGTCCACGGCCGCCGCGAGGGGCTCCGGCTTCAGGATCATGCCGCCACCCCCACCGAAAGGCGGCTCGTCGGTCACGCGATGCCGGCCCTCCGCGTGCTCGCGCAGGTCGTGGACGCGGATCTGCACGAGGCCGCGGGCTCGGGCCCGGCCCAGGATGGACTCGCCGAGCGGCCCCTCCAGCATGCGGGGGAACAAGGTGACGATGTCGATCCTCACAGCTCGAGCAATCCTTCCGGGGGATCGATCACGATCCGGCGATCGGCCACGCTCACGTCCACCACGATCTCCGCCACCGCCGGAATCAGTCGCCGGCGGCTCCCGTCGTCGATCACCCACAGGTCCTGCGCGCCGCTCTCCACGCCCACGAAGCGGCCCACCGTCCGCCCGTCACGGGTCTCCACCACCGCGCCCTCGAGCTGCCAGGGATAGAACTGGCCGTTGGCCGGCGGCAGCACGTCCTCGCGGGTTACCGCGAGCAGACGTCCCTGAAAGCGGCGCGCGGCCTCCGGCGAGTCCACGCCCTCCATCCGGACGAAGGCGGTCGTCCCGTCGAAGCGGGAGGAGGCGACGCGGCACTCCTCGCGCCGATCCAGATCCGGCTCCCAGATCACGCAGCGCCGGAGCCCCCGGAAGCGCTCCTGCGGCCGGTCGGTAAGCGGGCGCACCTTGAGCTCGCCGCGCAGCCCGTAGGGCCGCAGCACCTCTCCGACCGCGACGAGGGGCGCGTCCGCCACTTGTCCTACGCCTTGCCGCCTCCCGCCCGTGCGAGCAGGTTCTTCACCGTGTTCGAGGGCTGGGCGCCCTTCTTGATCCACGCCTGCGCCTTTTCCACCTCCATCTTCACGGTGGGCGGCGTCCGGAGCCGGTTTGAATTCCCGATCAACCTCATTAACA
>JACXTT010010878.1_pt1 | contig 12218 bp, 15 predicted proteins | sample 9270951 | NCBI WGS metagenome assembly JACXTT01 (sample SAMN15532306, study PRJNA645909) | rock metagenome | isolation source: weathered quartz diorite | place: Puerto Rico | collected 2017-06-21 | reverse complement strand
ACGGGACGGAGATCGTGGGTATTCCAAAAATGTTAAATGGACTGGCGTTGCTCAATTCCGGCGGCAGGGGCCGTTCTGATTCCGCCCGCTTGAGGATTTCCTCGATTGAACGAGGGGGATTCTTTACCGTAGGAGTGATCAGCAAATCTACGTTATTGAACACTCCGGCGATCTCTCGACGGAGTCGATCAATCTCCCTTCGTGCGAGCGCATAATCTGCGGCCAATACCCTTGCCGCCTGCTCCAACTGACGCCGCGTGCCTGGCTGATAGAGATTCGGGGTCTTGGTGAACCACTGAGCATGATAGGCATACCGCTCGGCTACGTTATGGCCATAAATCCCTCCGACCGACGGAATCTCAATTTCCGTTATTCCCGCGGTGAGCCTGCGCAGTACCTCAAGCGCTCCACCGATCGCTGAGGTCACATCCTGATCGAGCTTGTCATAGAACTGCGTGCGAGGAATACCGAGGCGTAGACCTGCAACCGGCGCCTTCATTCCAGCCAAATAGTCCGGCACGGGCGCATCTGCGGACGTGGTATCCGCCCGGTCGTAACCCGCCATCACCTGGAGCATCGACGCCGCATCTTCAACCGTGCGACACATCGGGCCGACGTGATCGAGCGTCCAGGACAGCGGAATCACACCCCGGATGCTCACCCGGCCGTAAGTCGGCTTGAAGCCAACGATGCCGCAGAACGAAGCCGGAATCCGGATGGAACCACCCGTATCCGTCCCGAGCGCGCCGAAGCAGAGATCGGCGGCCACAGCCGCGCCTGAGCCGCCGGAAGAGCCTCCGGCGCTATGATCCAGACTCCAAGGGTTATGGACGGGACCGAAATAGGTCACCGTGGAGGTCACTCCCATGGCGAACTCTTCCATATTCAATTTTCCCAGTATTACCGCGCCGGCGGCTTTCAATCTCCGGATGACCTCAGCATCTTCGGTGGGAATGCGGTCGGCAAATAGGGCGCTGCCTGCGGAGGTTCGGATACCCGCCGTATCAATGTTGTCCTTAACGGCGATGGGAATACCATGCAGTGGTCCGCGCCACTTTCCATGTTGTGTTTCCGCGTCCATTTCACGCGCCTGCGTCAGGCCCTTTTCGGCGGTGACCGTGATGAAGGCATTCAGTGGCTCCTGATATCTTACTATGCGGGCCAAGCATGCCTGTGTCAGCTCAACCGAAGATGCCTCCTTTTTCCGTATCATCTCGGATGCTTGCCGGAGCGTCAGCTCGGTGAGCACACGATCCGCGCCGGCGAACGGGAGCGCTCCGAGAATCGAGTCCTTGCAGGCCATCATGGCCATGGCCCCGGCAGTGGAGGCTAAGAACGCTCTTCGGGAGTAATTACTCACTGATCGCCACGATGTGATGACCAATTGGCAGTCTTACTTCGAGCCGTAGCCCGCTGGTAATACCTTGTGAGGATCGATACGCACCACCAAGTACACAATCTGCTCCGACGGGATTTCGCTGAACCAGTGCGGCGTGTTGGGCGGAATAATGACGACGTCACCCGGCCCCACCTTGCGACTCACACCATTCTGGATCTTCCCGCCACCGGTACTGGGGCCGTTGAGCACCTTGACCACTGCGCTGTCGGCCGCCGACTCCTTAGGGTTCTCAATCGTTCCGCCCGTCACGAGCGTCCCTGTGCCTTCAATCACATGATAAACCTCCGTAATCTGACTGTGCTCGATGCCGCCGCCGGGATTTCGACCTTCCGTCTTGGACCGATGCACGACGCCGATCCCGACGTTGTATTCGCCGTTAACATTGACCACGCGGATAGCCTGATCACTCACAGCCCCGGAGGCAGTCTTCTCCACAGTCGCTTTGATCTCAGCGCTGGTCACATCTGTGGCGGTCCCGCGGGGCAAGTGGGGTGCCGAGACTTGGGTCTGGGCGCTCACCGGGCTGGCTGTTATAGATAGCGCGAAGAGCAATGTAGTGAGACCAAATATTCTCCTCATTCCCCTCTCCTTTCGGCCTAAGGCATATTCAATGCGGGTTTCGTCTGACCTCGGTGACACGTCGTGCAGTTGACGATCGAGTTCGGCCCTTTCAGGTTCTTAATGTTCTTCAGAAGATCATTGTTTATGGTCTGGACCATCTTCTCCATTTCTCGGGCGACTTGTTTCGTCGGTTTGTCCTCTTTCTCCCATTGATCCACCATGTGACAGTGTGTGCAGGTTACTCCCAGTGAGCGGCTAAAACCCACATCCATTATCCGGAGCAATCGTCCGGCGAGTACTCCTTTGAGCATTTGAATGTTATTGAAGACCTGTTCCGCCGGCTGGTTTTCCTTTCCTTCGATCTGTTTCATGAGTTCCGCCAATTTCTGCTGTTGATTAAACGGCTTCTCTTCTTGAGTCGACGGACTCTGCCCGATATGGGTCCGTGCTGCGACCTCTTTGGTCGCGGAAATCCAGTTCATTGATCCATAACCTGATATCAATACGAGAACGACGAGCGGCTTGATCCTGCGGATACACTGTGTATTCATGGTCTCAGCTTCTCCGTGGTCAAAGCCTCGCTTATTCCTCCGCTGCGGTGAAGCGCCGAACTGCGTTATTCAACTTCGAAGCTTTCTACCCGAACAGAGTGAGCCGGACGTCAAGAAAATGACCATTCAGCCCGTTCTGATGGATGAGCAACGCATGCCCAACCATTCGGCCCATTACTTTTCGGGCAAGACTAGCATAGTAAGCCGCTCGATCCCAGATGTGGTGTTTGGCCTTCTACGGCTTCCTTGCGATGATCAAGTCCCGCGTAGTTTCCAGCCGCGTGATCTGTATATCGCCGAAGCCCGCCTCGGCGAGCAGCGCGCGGTACTCCGGCTCCGTTCGCTCGCGCGCTCCCGATTCGCAAATGGCGAGCATGTATAGATCAACGGCAATGGTGAACATCGGCGCCGAGTAGTCATCCCAGAGCACCTTCTCAACCACCAGGAGTACACCTGAAGACGGCAACGCATCAAAACAATGGCGTAGGATTTTCCGACAACTCGAATCACTCCAATCATGGAGAATCCATCCCAAGGTGATCACATCGGCGCCCGAAGGATAAGGACCCTCAATGAGGTTTCCGGGGACCGCTTTGAATCGATCCGCTAGCTGGGCCTCAGCAATCCGCTCGCTGGCAATCGGGCACACGGGCGGCAGATCCATGATGGTGCCGCGGAGGTGGGCGTATTGACGACCGATTGCTATCGAGAGCCCGCCCGGCCCACCGGCCACGTCCATCAGGCTGTGGTAGGGCATGAAATCAAAGCGTCTGGCGATCTCCTCGCCCTGAGAAATACTATGCGCATCCATGAGCTTAGTGAACCGCCGCAGGCGCACAGGATCTTCGTACAGAGCCGCAAAGGTCTCTTCGGCCGTGGTACCGAGGGCCTGCTGCCAGCGCGGGCTGTATTCTCGCAATGCGTCGGGAAGGTACTCGCACATTCGGTAGAAGGCCCCGCCCACCATGGAAAGCCCGTGGAGCGGGTAAGGCGAATCAGTCGCTAGATATGCTCCCAAGGCTGAATTCTTAAAGCCATCGCCCTCGCTCTCCACCACGCCCAGCTGCCGCAGAGCGACTAAGAGGCGCCTGCAGCCGTCGGGATGGATCTTGAGCTTTTGAGCCAGATTTTCGGGCGATACAGGGCCGTGACTGAGTGCATCGAAGAGACCGAAATCAATGGCGGCAAAAAGCGCCTGCGAGTAGACGTAGGCCAATCCTATCTCGCTCAAGCGACGCGTCGCTTCCAGAGGCGTGATCTTGCTTGTGGCGGCAGTCGTCCTGGATTCCTCCTGTGGCATTGCGCTCCTCCTAGCGGTATTGATGTCTTGGCTCCAAGGGGTCGGCGGGCGAGGCTCTTCCCGGGATCACCTGTTCTCACGAGAATGCCGGTTCGACTCCCGGGTGATCCTGATCGTCGATGATCTGTGCTACAGACATGACCTCGTGGATCAATCCCACGCCTTGACCAGCGAGCAACGGGATCTCGTCGATCTGCGCCTCTGTATCCGGCGTCGGGACAAAGCTCGTGAATTTATGCAGGGGCATCGTTTCGCCGGCTAATTTCATTGTACCGATAATCGGCTGCGATTGCAGGACAATCCGATTATTCACGAAGCTTTTCTCGAAGCACGTCGTGAATCTTGGAGATCGTGTCCCAACTTCGAGTGGTGGCTGGGATGCCCAGCTTCTTCTCTACAACCTCATTCGGATAGATCATTGTTTTCCCAGTGCGCCGCCATAAGCTCATCACGAACCTTCCTCGTAGCCCGACGACCTTGACCTGCCAGGCGCGGCCCTCAGGTTGGCTGAATGGACATTGAGGCAACGACCTTGGAGGCTCCGCGAGTATGCTCACGAAACGGCGGACGCCCTTGAGCGAGCCTTCCAGCCGAAAATAGTCTCCGGACATGAGGTCCAAGAGGTCGTGGGCGCGGCAGATCATAAGCTCGGCGCTGAACGGAAGTCGGCGAAGCAACTCGGCGCGCAGCGTGGTTTGGCTGACCGTCTTGCGCACAATGAAGGTGCCCGCAGCACCAATATTAACCAGATCGAAGGCAGACAGCTCCTTAGCGAACGCGGCGGGCCGGAGTCGCTTGTGCCCTCCCACGTTTACGCCTCTCATGAATACTACCGACGACATCTAGTTCCGTCCGCCTACCTGCCGCCTCGACTCGCCCCGGCCTTCGGTCTTCTGCCGCCCCTGCATTCCCATCAGTTGATAGCTCTTCCGCAGCCACCGTTGCACCTGCGCGTCCAACTGAAATGGTGCAGTTACGCGCAGCCGATGAATCCACCATCCGGGTACGACCTCCTCGACCTTCGCAAAGCGACGCGAGCGAAGAGGGTACGGTAGCGCGAAGGCGCAGGTCATTGCATCTTCCGAAAGGCCCAGTACGCCCACGAAACGCACACGGCCGTGAAACGCTATCCGAGTCTTTGCCGGCGACCCATGGTACTCCCCGCACTTCGCAATCATTCGCTCAAAACGCTCGAAGAGCTTATGAGCACGTGGTCCCATCCGGCCATACCAGTCCTTCATGCTGGCATACCCACAGGAATGCCACATGTTTTTGGTCAGGAGCTTCGCTCCGCACTCCGGACAGGTCCACAGCGGTCGAGGTTCTTTCGTCACACGCCCTTCAGTCTCACTTTGCCCTGTCGTCCTGCCGAACGCGGAGGACTGCGCTCCGCTATGCGGAGCGCATGAGTTAGTTTCTCGCAGCCGGCATCAACCTAGGGATATAAAAGGCCGCGACACCATCGGCGATTGGCCCCGGCCTGGCATTATCACCATTCGTCAAGATCACAACCGTCAATTTATCGTCGACGAATCGCGCGAGCTCCGCCCGAAACCCCGGAAGCGAGCCGCCATGAAAGATCTTCTTATGGCCCGGCACCGGTGTAGTAATCTCCCAACCGAAACCGTAATAGACGGCCGGAGCACCGTTGGATGCACGAGTGGTCGGAACGAATGGATTCCACAATTGATCACGACTCGATTGTTTGAGGATTCTATTGGTATAGAGCGCCGCATCCCACTTGGCCAAGTCAAGGACATTGGAGAGAAATGCGCCGCTCGGGCGCAAGGCAAAGTAAATATTGGCATTTTCTACCTTGCCATCTTTCCAGACATATCCGCCGGCTCGATTTGGGACAAGATCGCTCATGCTGGTGGTGCGCGTGGCGTTCATCTGGAGCGGCATAAACATCCGTTCGTTCAGGTAATCGCTCCAGGGTTTGCCTGTGACCCTGTGGATGATCTCCGCCAGGCTGAAGTAGCCGACATTGCAGTATTCCCACTTTTCTCCCGGCGCGAAGTGGAGCGGCAGCGGGTAGGCGCTTCTTATCACGTCGGCGTCTTTCTGGATCTTGAGTGGATCGAAACCTGGGGCGTCGCGGACAATTCCCGAAGTGTGAGTTAGCAAATGCCGAACGGTAATATCCCTCCATGCCTCCGGCGTTCCTTCGAGGAACTTGCTAACCCTGTCATCGAGGCGAACTTTGCCCTCTTCAACTAGGAGCATTATTCCAGCGGCAATGAACTGCTTACTGACGGAGCCGATTTTGTACACCGTTTCCGGCGTGGCGGGAGTATTGAGCTCTAGGTTCGCGAGGCCATAACCCTCCGCCTTGACGATCTTTCCATTCTGAATGACGGCGAGAGAAAGACCGGGAATTCGCTGCTTCTGCATTTCGGTCCTGATGAAGTCATCTATACTGTCCGCCCGCACCGCGACCGTCGCGGCGAATGCTAGGAGGAGGGCGAAGATGGTGGTGTTGTATTTACGATACATTGCGTCCCTCGCAATATGCCATTCGCCGTGGCAAGAAAATAACTCCTATATCTGTGCGGCTCTCGCGTCCAGGCCTAGAGCCAACACTTGTTTTGTGGTAGTGCGGACCGCTCGAGTTTGAATTTTCAAAGCTTCTTCCCGAAACAGGTGATGCGGTCGACTTCCATGAAGCCGAGTGAGGCGTGAGCGGCATCGCTCATACTGCGGCGCTCGGACGGCATTCGACCACGAACTGGCCGGATGCTTGCCGCTGGGCCCCTAACACCTCGAGCCCGACACTGCTGGCTAGCTCTCGGAATTCCGCGATGGTGCGGTGCTTGCCTCCCACCAGCACCATCTCTATCGTCAGTCTCTTCGGCGCGTCGTCTGGAACCACTCCCTTCACCACCACGACCCGGCCGGCGGGGCGCGCTGCCTCCACACAGCGTCTCAAAATCGCTGCCGCCTCTCGGTCTGGCCAGTCGTTCACGATTCCCCTCAGGAGATAGAGGTCCGCACCGGCCGGCAACGGCTCGAAGAAACTCTGCCCGATGACTCTGACGCGCTCGGCCACGCCGGCAGCCCGGAAAATCTCGGGGGACCGAGCTACGGTCTTCGGCAGATCGATCAAGGTGCCATGAATGTGGGGCTGCGTCCGAACGATTTCCGCAAGCATCGCGCCGGTACCTCCTCCGACGTCGACCACCGTTCGCACCGACTGCCAGCCCCCGGTAAATCCCAGCTCGGGATCGGGGATGCCGTGCCCCGCAGGCCCGATGAGAGCATCGAAGTCCGCCGCTATCTCTGGATGCGCGTCCAGGTCCTCCCAGAAGGGTAGACCGAAGACTTCTTGGTATGCAGGAGCGCCTGTTCGCACATATTTGAGGAGGCTGCCCCACGAGCCGGCAAAACGGCCTCCAATCCCCTCCAGGTCAAGACCCAAACGCAGCGAGGGGTCGAGCAAGCCCCGGGAGGCTTCATTCAGCGCGAATTGGCCGGGCACTGGCTCTCTAAATACACCCTTATTCACCAGATGCCCGAGTACGCTATGCAGGGCCCGCGTGTCGCAGCTCGCCGCGGCCGCAAGATCATCGATCTCGTTCTTGCCGGTCGCGATATGGTCGGCGATCCGGAGGGTCGCCACAACATGGACGCACCAAGGCGTGCAGAGGTCGCTCAGTGCCCCGAGATCCACAACTTTTTCCTCTACCATCCGATTCTCCAACTGTATAGATGTGCTCGCAGGGTACTCCCAACTACTTCACGGAAACAAACGTCTCCAGTATCCACCACTTTCGTTCCTGTGTGGGCGAGAATGGTATGACCTGCCTCCTTGCCGATCAGCACTTCCAAGCCCGGGACCATCCAGCGAACGTCTTCGGTGCAGAATGCAAGCATGGCCGAAGCGTTACCACTAAGTTCTGCTTCAATCCACCGGCGATGGACCTGCTCAATGGCTTCAATGTCCCTCCGAGGAAGAGGAAGCATGGTGATTCTACGAGGCATCAGGGCAGTGAAAAGGGTCTTCGTTCCCAACTATTCGCCCAACAGGAAGGCTCTCATTTCACGCACAACTTCGTGCTCTTGTCTGAAACAATGGTGGCTCCTCTCCAAAAATGTGACGACAACCGGTAAGGCACCTGGCGTCCAGCCCGCCGAGGCGGGCTTCCCCGCAGGGCGCATAGCCCCGCCGTTCGACGGCGGGGGGCATGCGGCTCGTCTTTCGGGAGGCCGTTTGAACGGCCTTCTCGCGGGCAGGTTTGGCACCCTATGCTCTCCAGGCGCTCAGACAGGTTGCGTTCCATCATCCCTCGGCTAAAGCCAAGTTCACAAAGACCGTTGAAACGGCCTGCGAAAAAGCTACGGGACGCGATGCAACCAGCCGTAAAACGGCTGGCCTATGCGCCCTTCGGGAATGCCCGCCGAGGCGGGCCTATGGATGAAGAACACGCTCGGTTGAGTGGACGGCTCCTTTCCATCGAGGGTGACCATTTTCATCATCGACAACGGATTGCGAGAGTTCACACTTTTTGGAGAAGAGCCACAATGGTGATTAATCTTCTGCATTTCTGTAATCGGGCCGTTTGCAACCTCCTACTTAAATCGATCAATCTGGCCTCGCTGCCACGGAATCATATCTGAGTCCAAAAGCTCTAGCGCGGCTCATGGTTCCTCCCATCTTCGCTATCCAGCCGTTGCTCCTTCAGCCCTAACTCACCCAGTGCGTGAGCCAGGTCGCGAACACGAGCCAGGCGTGTGTTCCTCCGATCATCAGCCGCAAGGGCTGCGAAGCGACGATGACCAGACCAGCCCAAATTGTGGCCGGATGGATGCGCCTGTGCGAGCCGAGATCATAGAGAAAACAAGCCACAATAAAGAGGTCAGTCAGACCAAAAAAGGCGGGCGCGCCAAATTTGAGAAAGCTGAAAGGCAGGCGAGCGATCGCCGCCGCAAGAATCGATATGGTTGCAAGCAGCATTAGCCTCTTGTGCACATCGGGCCGGCGGCGAAAATAGAAGGCTGCGCCAATCAGACTCCCAAAGACCAACATGTCACAGAGCGGGATCACCAGGAATACCAACGGGGCTGAGCCGCCGGTTGAATCTGCCGCCTGCTTTGCCCTGATAACGGCCGTCATGCTACCAACGACTACCACGAGCACCGCAATTATTGCGCCGATTATCCCCAGCCGACGGTGGACAGAGGTGCGGTTCGCAGCGACAAGGACGTTCTGTATCAGAAAAAGCACGAGCCAGGATGTGAAGACGGCTCCATGCAGATGGAGGAGGGGGATGAGTGGCGTCTGGTTGAAATACGGTCTCAGATAGTACGTCCGTGCAAACCCAACAATGACGGTAATCGCAATCGCGAACGCCATTCCGGTGTAGAACAATCGCTCGCGTCGGAGGGCCATGATCTTCGAGCGCGGTGTTACGCTGGCATTTTCGAATAACATTGAGTTCATGAACAGAATCCACAGCTGCGTCTAGCTTCTCCCTCCGTCGGGGCTTAAAGAAAACCGATGCCGGATCCGCCAAGCGCCGCGCTCGTTATCCATTAAAGTGACCTCCGTAACGCGTGTTCGAATCGGCAGTCGCTTCCTCGCTGACTGTTGAAAGGCTCTCGTAACTTCCCGTAATCGCCGTTCATCAGTTATCTGGGCAACTGTCAAATGTGGGATGACTCCCGTGAATTGTGCCCTGTAAGGCGGCGTTTCCGGGAAATTGCGTGCCAGGAGCCTAATCAAGCGCCGAAATGGTGTCTGGGGGATCGGCGCTAGGTACAACACACCAGGAAGGCATCTCGCTTCTGGAAACACGACGGTAAAACAAGAGCAATTCGCAAACAGTTCCCCAAGCTTCCGAATCATATCGGGAGTGAGTTCACTGGGTGGCTTGAAAGGATAGAGCATTGTGACATGGGACGGCATGCCCCGGGCGGCTGAGGGATCATATTGCTGACGGAAACTCTCGACCAAGGCTTCCGCCTCTGGGACGAGAATGACGATGGCTGATTCACTGAGCATAATGGTTGATTTACGGTTGCAGAGACGAATCGCATTAGCGGGTACTACCCCGTCGCGATCCACGTCTTGTCGCTCGCTTCGCGCCGGGGCGGGCAGCGAGGCGCTTAGCGGTGAGGTTCTGCCAGGCCAGCGTCAGCGCCTCGCCCATCGTCTCCTCCTCGACCGAATCCAGTCGCACCGCTGTGCATCCCTGACGTCCCCAAGCTCCTTTCTCCGGCACGAAGGCTACAGGGTTTCCGCGAACAAACTCCTCCTGCTGCTCCGGCGTCAGTTTAACCATTCCCCACTTGTTATCAGGATGAAGCGTCGCGAAGATCCTACCGTTCACTCGAAAGTCGGGATGCCCCATGTGCGCGCCTTCCACGGCGTCCTTCATCCCCAGCGCGATCCGGCGAAAGTCTCGAGCGGTCAGCATCTCCCGTCACCTCGAATCAAGGTTTGACACCGGCATAGGTGGGAATCGCGCCGCGCGCAGTGTTCTTGTAAACAATGCCACCCTTCATCACAAATACTACGCGTCGAACGGCTGTGATGTCTTTCAGCGGATCCCCATCGAGTGCAATAATGTCGGCCTGCAAGCCGGGGCTGATCGAGCCGATCTGATCGGCCATGCCCAGTGCCTCGGCTGCCAGTGAGTTAGCGGAGACCATCGCCGCCATCGGATCCACCCCCCCGTCACGCACGCGGTCAATGAACTCCTCAGCGTTGCGCCCGTGCGCACCCGCCACCGCGTCTGCGCCGAAAACGATTTTCAGCCCCGGCGTCTTCACGGCACGATGCATGAGTTCGTGGTTCATCGGTAGGACCTTCTCGAACACCGAAAACTCCTCTACAGTTTTGGGGTAGAATGGCGTGCCGACATACTTATCCTTGTTCAAGAGGTAGGTCTCGATCAGGAGACCCGCTTGTGGATCAAAATAGGTTCCTTTCTCGGCCATCAGTTTCAGATCGTCGTCCGTCGCGCCCAGACCGTGCTCAACCTGCGTGCACCCGGCAAGAGTTGCGGCCCGAACAGCTTCGCGGTAAGCGTGCACGAGAGTGCGCAGGCCCTGTTTCTTCGCTTCATCACAAGCGGCGTGCAGTTGCTCCGCTGAGAGCGTCATCCCGCCCTGGAGCATTCCGCCCGCCGCGAAGATTTTGATGACGTCCGCCCCCGCCTCTTTCTGTTTCCTTATATGCGCGCGGATTTCATCCGGCGTTCCGGTCTGCTCGCCTCGTCCCGTGAGCGGTTCGACGGCCGTCAGGATGCGCGGGCCGGGGAGCAAGCCTTGCGCGATCGACTCGCGCAGCGGAATGTCGATGGGGGAGCCGACACTTTGTACGGTCGTGAATCCCGCCATCAGCGTCACCCATGCATTCGACGCTGCCCGATACGCGGCATCCTGAGTTGTTCCTCCGCCACCGGCATTTTTTCCGTCCTTACCGAAGCTCCAGGTAATGTGCACGTGCGCGTCAATCCAGCCCGGCAGCACCGTCAGGCCCCGCAGGTCATAGTTAATCGGCCCGGCTTTAGGGTTAATCGCAACGATCTTTGCGCCCTCAATAACGATGCGAGTGTCGTGCAGCACACGACCCTGGCCATCGAGCACCGCGCTCGCGGCGATCACGACGCGTTTGTTCTGCACCGGAGTCTTCGAAGGCATCGGTAGCGGAGCGCAGACGCCAAGGATGCTGCATATGCCTAGAATGACCTTTACGAACCGCATGTTTGTTTCAGTATGACACCTTCATATCGTTTCTAAAGCTTGAGCGATGTCGTTGATCAAATCTTCACAATCCTCACATCCAACACTCATGCGGATGAATCCGTCCGGGATAGCATCACCACCCCATCGCGCTCTTCGCTCTGCTGTCGTACATATGCCGCCGAAACTTGTGGCTTCAATGACAAGCCCAGAAGCCTTCAGGAATTGCTCAGCCCGTCCTCGGTCAGCTAGCACGAAGCTGATGATCGGCCCATAGTATCGCATCTGCCGGACTGCAACGTCATGGCCTGGGTCATGTGGAAGTCCTGGGTAGCGAAGTCCGGCTACCTTTGAGTGCTTCGATAAGTATTCTGCGATCATTTGGGCATTTCGACACTGTCGCTCCAGTCGCATCTCCAGCGTGGCTAGAGAGCGATGTGCCAACCACACTTCCATCGGACCGGGCACTGATCCCATTTGAGTCCGCCACGAGAGGATCTTATCCACCCAGCTCGCATCTTTAACTGCTACATGCCCGAGAATAAGATCCGAATGGCCCGTTAAAGCCTTCGAGTCTGAGGCAATGGAAAAGTCTGCGCCCAACAAAAGCGGAGCTTGTCCGAGGACTGTCGCTGTCGGGTTATCGACGGCAACCAGGACTACACTCCGATGCGCCTCTTCCACCAGCGAGGCGTTACAACACCCTTCAACCCCGGGGTGA